>OEQY01000257.1_pt1 | contig 13708 bp, 11 predicted proteins | sample 1539871 | NCBI WGS metagenome assembly OEQY01 (sample SAMEA3891877, study PRJEB23780) | metagenome | biome: terrestrial biome; feature: animal house; material: Caecal content | place: Italy | collected 2015-05-05 | reverse complement strand
TGAAGACGGCGCTCATCCAGATGGCCTGGCGCACGCCCAGGCACCGGGTGGTGACACAGGTGGCGATGGCGTTGGGCGCATCGGTCCAGCCGTTGACGAAGATGACCCCCAGTGTGAACAGCACTGTGATGATCAGGATCGGGTTGCCGGCCAGCTGCCCCCAAAACGAGGTAAATGACAGATCCATAAAATTGATACAGACTCCTTTCGGCAGGTCCAGCGGGGCGGCGCAGGCCGCAGTGCGGCCGCTGGGCCCCGGGACGGGAAACAAAACGCCCCTGTCGGGCTCAAAGCCGCAAAACATCCAAGAGCTGAGACTTTCTGCACGCACCGATGCACGAAAATCTTACATCTATTTTACTTGATTTATATCTGTTTTGCAAGAATAATGTCGCGCCAAAAGGCGCTGCCCGCGGCAGGCATACAAAAAAGCAGCGGTCCCACGCTGGAAACCGCTGCCTATCGCCGTACTTTTACCTATATTTTACGATTCTTTTACATTGCGCCGCGCCGCAGAGCGCCGCCTCTCAGCCCAGGCGGGCGTATTCCTCGTCGGAGACGGCCTCGCACCACTCGTTGCGGGTGTCCTCGCCGGGCACCTCGAGGGCCACGTGGGAGAACCAGCTGTCTTTGGCTGCGCCGTGCCAGTGCTTGACCTCGGGGGGGATGACCACCGTGTCGCCGGGGGCCAGCGGCTGGGCCGGCTTGCCCCATTCCTGGTACCAGCCGCGGCCGGCGGTGCACAGCAGGATCTGCCCGCCGCCCTTGGCCGCGTGATGGATGTGCCAGTTGTTGCGGCAGCCCGGCTCAAAGGTGACGTTGGCGGCAAAGACGCCGTTCTCGCCGCCGAGGGGCTTCAGGTAGCTCTGGCCCACGAAGTAGGCGGCATAAGCGTCGTTGGGGGCGCCCAGGCCGAACAGGCCGCCCTCCGGCTCCTGGGCCTCCTCGTCGGCCCAGACCTCCTTGGCCATCCGGAAGGCGGCCCAGGCCTTGGGCCACCCGGCGTAAAAGGCCGCGTGGGTGATGATCTCCGCGATCTCGGAGCGGGTGATGCCGTTCTTTTTGGCGCTCATCAGGTGGAACTGGAAGGAAGAATCCACCAGGCCCTGCGAAAGCAGGGAGACCACCGTGACCAGGGAGCGGTCCCGGAGGGAGAGCTTATCTTCCCGGCTCCATACCTCGCCGAAAAGGACGTCGTCGTTGAGCTGGGCAAACTTGGGAGCGAATGCGCCGAGCTGGTCCCGCCCGGCTGTCTGTTTGACTGCCATTGTTTCTGCCTCCATTCGTTGATGCAGTGGTTTGATGGCTCTATTGTAGCGCATCCGGGCGGGAATGTCGAATACTTCGTTTTTATGTTCGAACATTCCCAAAACGTATCCGTTCCGTCCGGCCCGGCGGGGAGGCGAGAAAAAGTCCTGCCCGGCCGACGGCTCGGACGGACAGGACAGGCATCAGACGCTCATTTTGATGCGGGAGGCGGGCAGCTTGTTCATGGCGCTCTGGTCCAGGTTGGCGGTCAGGGCTTCGCCGGCGGCGGCCATGTCCGCGTCCACCAGGGCGGCGCCCATATCCGACAGGATGGTGGCCCGCAGGGTGTCCAGGGTCATGGTCTCGAGGGGGTCCAGACGCATGGCGATCAGCAGGGAGGTGGCGCCGTAGTCCACCGCCGCGGCCTCGCCGATGCCAAGGCCGCCCAGGGTGGCGGCGGCTTCCTCGGAGAAGGCGCCGTCCATCTGGCTGCGGCTCAGGAAGCTGGAGCTGAGCTGGGCGGCGGCGTCCTCGGCGGTGAGCTCGGCGTCCAGCACGGCGTAGATGCCGGGCAGGGCGTCCGCCACCACCTGGTCAAAGGTGTCGGGGGTGCTGGCCGCCGCGGCCTCCTGGGCCAGGCGGCGCATCTCGGCGGTCTGGTCCTCGTCCGCAAAGGCGAAGGTGGAGGTGTTGTAGAGGGGGACGGTGGCGTAGCGGAGGTAGAGCATCTCGTTTTGGAGATGGTCGGTCAGCTCCTCGTCGGTGAGGGGGGTCTCGCCCTCCTGGCCGTAGATCAGGTCGATGAGGGCGGTCTGCTTGGCCAGGTTGTATTCGTAGTTGCGGATGGTCTCCTCCCCGATGCCGTTGGCGGCGTAGAGGCTGCCGTAGTTTTGCAGCAGCTGGTCGGTGTAGCTGTCAGCCTGGGCGGTGTAGGCGGGGTCCAGCTCGCCGCCCAGCTCGGCAAACCGGGCTTCCACCGCCACATAGCGGCGCAGCTCCTCCAGGGTGGTCTGGGCCACAAAGTCGCTGACGGTGACGGCCTCGCCCCCGTCGGGGGTGATGGTCTCGTTCAAAAAGGATTTGACGCTGGCGGGGTCCTGGTCCTCTCCGGCGTACTGGGCGGCCTGCTGGTAGGCGTCGAACTGGGCCAGCAGGTACAGGCCCGAGCTGATCTCCTGCCCGCCGATGGCGCCCACCGTAGCGGGGGTGGAGATATGGCAGCCGGCCAGGGATAAGCAGAGCGCCAGCGCACTGGCCAGCGCGAGCAGTTTTTGTTTCATGTGCGGTATGCTCCTTTGCTGTTTTTTGAGCGGATAGCTCCCTCAGTATAAACCCGGCGGGCGGGGCGCGTCAAGGGTTTGGGGCCGAAGGGGCGGCGGTTTTGTCCTGGATGGCGGCCATGGCCTGCAAAAGCTGCTGCAGCAGCTCGAGGGGCTTTTCCTCCTCCCGCAGGCGGACCGACAGGTAGGGCCTGGCCCCGGCCCCCGCGGTCACCCGGCCGTCGAAGGCGGCCAGCAGGCCGCGGATCATGGGCAGGTCCAGCTTTTCCAGCGAGAGGGTCAGCAGGTCCTTTTTCTGGGTGACCTCGTACACCCCCACCGATGCCGCCAGCACCCGGACGAGGGAGACGTTCACCAGGTCGCTGACCGAGGCCGGCGGGTCGCCGTAGCGGTCGATCAGTTCGTCCAGCACGTCGGCGGCGTCGGCGGGGTTCTGGACGGCGGCGATGCGGCGGTAGGCCTCGATCCGGCCCGGGCCGTCGGGGATATACCGCTCGGGGATATAGGCGTCCACCCGCAGGTCCACCAGGCACTCGCTCTTGTCCCGCTGGACCGGCTCGCCCCGGGCGGCGGCGATGGCCTGGTTGAGCATCTTCATATAGAGGTCGTAGCCCACGGCCTCCATGTGGCCGTGCTGGCTGTGGCCCAGCAGGTTGCCCGCGCCCCGGATCTGCAGGTCCCGCATGGCGATGCGGAAGCCCGAGCCGAAGGCGGTGAACTCCCGGATGGCGGACAGCCGCTTCTGGGCGATGTCGGACAGGGTCTTGTCCCGGCGGAAGGTGAAGTAGGCGTAGGCCTTGCGGCCGCTGCGGCCCACCCGGCCCCGCAGCTGGTACAGCTGGGCCAGGCCCATCCGGTCGGCGTCCTCGATGATCAGGGTGTTGCAGTTGCGCACGTCGATGCCCGTTTCGATCAGGGTGGTGCAGACCAGCACGTCCAGCTCGCCGTTCAGCAGCTTTTCCCAGACGGGGTTCAGCTCTTCCTCGGTCATTTTGCCGTGGGCGATGCCCACCCGGGCCCCGGGGGCCATCCGCTGGACCCGGGCGGCGGTGGTCTCAATGTTGTCCACCCGGTTGTGCAGGTAGTAGACCTGCCCGCCCCGGGCCAGCTCCTTTTTGATGGCCTCGGCCAGGATGACCTCGTTGTATTCCAGCACAAAGGTCTCCACCGGCTGGCGCTCGAAGGGGGGCTCCTCGATGGTGGACATATCCCGGATGCCGCTCATGGCCATGCTGAGGGTGCGGGGGATGGGGGTGGCGGACAGGGTGAGCATATCCACCCCGATGAAGCTCTGCTTCAGTTTTTCCTTGTGGCGGACGCCGAAGCGCTGCTCCTCGTCGATGATGACCAGCCCCAGGTCGTGGAAGCGGACGTCCTTGGACAGCAGCCGGTGGGTGCCCACCACGATGTCGGCGCTGCCGGCCTGCAGGCTGCGCAGGGCCTCCTTCTGCTGTTTGGCGGTGCGGAAGCGGGACAGCAGCTCCACCCGGACCGGGAAAGCCTCCATCCGGGAGAGGATGGTGTTGTAGTGCTGCCAGGCCAGCAGGGTGGTGGGGGCCAGGATGGCGCACTGTTTGCCCCCCATCACGCACTTGAAGGCGGCCCGCAGGGCCACCTCGGTCTTGCCGACCCCCACGTCCCCGCAGAGCAGCCGGTCCATGGGCCAGGTGTGCTCCATGTCGTTTTTGATCTCGGCGGTGGCGGCCAGCTGGTCCTCGGTCTCGTCGTACTCAAAACGGGCCTCGAAGTCCTGCTGCCACTCGCCGTCCGGGGGGAAAGCGAAGCCCCTGGCCTGCTTGCGGCGGGCATAGAGCTCGATCAGCTCCTGGGCCATCTCCTCGGTGGCTTTTTTGACCCGGGCGCGGGTGCGCTGCCACTCGGCGCCGCCCAGCTTGGCCAGGCGGACCTTGTCCTCGTCGCCGGGGGGCGTGTAGCGGCTGAGCAGGTCCAGCTGGGTGACCGGCACATACAGCACGTCCGAGCCGGAATACTGGATCTTGAGGTAATCCTTGGTGGCGCCCTGGACCTCCAGCCGCTGGATGCCGGCGTACATGCCGATGCCGTGGCTCTGGTGGACCACATAGTCCCCCGGCTTGACGTCGGCCAGGCTGGACAGGGCGTCCTTGTTCTTTTTGCGCTTTTTGGCGGCGGCCCCGGCGGCTTCGTCCACGCCGTGGCGGCGGCTGGTCAGGACGGCGCAGCGGGCAAAGGGCAGGGTGCAGCCGGCGTTCAGGTGGCCCGGCAGCACCTGCACCAGCCCCGGCGAGGGCCGGATGTCCCGGCTCATGCTGACGGTGTAGCCCTTGTCGGTCAGGTCCCGGGTGAGGGCGGCCGCGCCCTTGGGGGTGCCGGAATAGAGGGTGACGGCGTACCCCTGCTGGACCAGGGGGTCCAGGTCCTCCAGCAGGCTGCGCAGCTCCCCGTTCCAGCTGGGGGAGACGTGGGCCTCGGCGTTGATGAGGTCCTTGAGCTTGAACTCGTTCATCCCCCGCAGAAAGTTTTCGCACAGGAGGGCGGGGTATTTCCCGGCGGCCGCGGCCAGGTCGGCCATGGTCAGGTACAGCACGTCCAGGCCGGGGCAGAGGATGCCCTCCTCCAGCAGGCCGGTCAGCTCCTCGCCGCGGCGGTACTCGGCGGCCTTCTGGGCGTCCCGGATGCCGCCCACCTCATCCAGGATGAGCAGGGGCGCGTCCAGGTGGTCCAGCAGGGTGGCGGGCTGGGGGTAGCGGATGCCGTAGTATTTGTCCATGGCCTCGGGCATCTGGCCGGCGTCCAGCTGGGCCAGATCGGGGGCCATGGCCTGCTCCAGGGCGGCGCGGCGCTTGCCCCGGGCCTTTTGAGCGGCGGCGCGCAGGGCCGCGGCGGTCTCCTCGCAGCTGCCGAACAGCACCTCCCGGGCGGGGGAAAGGTAGATCTTGCTCAGGGAGGCGTCCCGCCGCTGGCTCATCAGGTCGAAGGAGGAGATGGAGTCGATCTCCTCGTCCCAGAACTCGAGGCGGGCCGGGGCGTGCATATCCGGGGGATAAATGTCCACGATGTCGCCCCGGACGCTGAACTGGCCGGGCCCCTCCACCTGGCTGCGGCGGATGTAGCCCGCCGCAAACAGCTGCCGGACCAGCGCGTCCCGGGAGAAGGACATCCCCGGCTTGAGGGTCAGGGTGTTGGCCATGAACTCGGCCCGGGGCACGGTGTACTGCAGCAGGGCCTCGACGGGGACGCAGACGGCCTTCAGCCGCCCTCCCGCCAGGGCGCCCAGCACCGACAGGCGGCGGTACTCGTATTCGCGGCCCGCCCCCTCCACCGGGCGGAGCATGAAGTCCCGCGGGGGAAAGACATCCGCCGCCACCCCCAGGGTGTTGAGGTCGGCGGCAAAGTGGGTGGCCTCGGCCTCGCCGGGGGTCACGATGCACAGAGGGTGCTCCAGGTCGCGGGCCAGCAGGGCATAGACCAGCGCCCGCCCGGCGGGGGGCAGGCCAAACAGCGCCGCCGGGCCCGGCGAGGCCAGGCTGGCGGCGATCTTCTGGTATTCGGCGGTTTGCTTCAACAGGGCCTCATACATGGGGCGTTCACCTCGCAACATTCGTCCGGGCCGGCAGCCCGGACCTCTCCAGGGATCGCTGGCGTCCCTGCGTCAGCGGTTGTATTTGTTCTGGGCCTCGGCCAGCTTGCCGGCCATCAGCAGGCGGGCGGCCGCCTCCACGTCGGGCCAGCGGCCGGCCACGGCCTTGGCGTCCTCTTCCGGGAAGCGCCCCAGCACCCAGTCGGCCAGGTCGTAGTCGGGGCGGGGCTTTTCCCCCACGCCGATGCGGATGCGGGGGAACGCGTCGGTCCCCAGCCGGGCGATGATGCTCTTCAGGCCGTTGTGGCCCCCCGCCGACCCCGAGGGCCGGATGCGCAGCTTGCCGGGGGCCTGGGTCACGTCGTCGCAGAGGACGATGACGTGGCTGGGCGGGATCTTGAAAAAGGCGGCCAGGGGGGCGATGGAGTCGCCCGACAGATTCATATAGGTGAGGGGCTTGAGCAGGCAGACCTTGCGGCCGTCCACCTCGCCCTGGCCCCACAGGCCCTGGAACTTGGCCTTGGAGACGGGGATGCCCCACTTGCCGGCCAGGTAGTCCAGGGCGGCGAAGCCGGTGTTGTGGCGGGTGCCCTCGTATTTGGCCTCGGGGTTGCCCAGGCCGGCGATCAACCAGATGTCGTTTGCAGTCATAGTGTGTCCTGTTCGTATCGTATGCAGAAAGGTTTCAGACGGACAAAAAGGAACGGGCCGTACACCTTTCAAGCCGGTGCACAGCCTAGGGTGTATCTGAAAACTCCTCAACACTGTCCCATTCTACCAGAAAGGCGCATCTGCTGCGTTGCATTCACTTGCATTCCACAAAGGAGTGCGGCGCTCATGCGTCTTGCATCTGCACCTTTCTGGCGAATGGTTCAGCATTTTTGACTTCTCAGATACACCCTAGTCCTGCGGGATGCTGGGAGCGCGGCGGCGGGTCAGTCCTGCCCGGCCTGCTCGGCTTCCAGACGCTGTTTTTTGGCGATGTAGGCCTCCATCTTGGGGACGGCCCAGCCCTCCACGTTGGCCTGGCGGCCCCGCTCGATGGCCAGGGCCCCGGCGGGCACGTCCTGGGTGACGGTGCTGCCGGCGGCGGTGTAGGCGCCGTCCCCCACCGTCACCGGCGCCACCAGGTTGGTGTTGCAGCCGATGAAGCAGTAATCCCCGATGGTGGTGCGGTACTTGTTCTGGCCGTCGTAGTTGCAGGTGACGGTGCCGCAGCCGAAGTTGCAGTATTTGCCCACGTCGCTGTCCCCGATGTAGGTCAGGTGGCTGACGGTGTTGCCCCGGGCAAAGCGGGAGTTCTTGGTCTCCACGTAGGCCCCCAGATGGACGCCGTAATCGGTGGCGGTGCCCGCCCGCACATGGGTGAAGGGCCCGATGTTGTTGTGGGGGCCGATCTGGGATGCGTAGACCTGGCTGGCGTTGACGGTGGTGCCGGCGCCCACGGTGCTGTCCTCGATGAGGGCGTTGGGGCCGATGACGCAGCCCGGCCCGATGACGGTGCTGCCCCGCAGGATGGTGCCGGGCAGGATGACCGCCCCCGGCGCGATCTGCACCGTCTCGTCGATCGAGACGGTGCGGCTGTCGATCTGCACGCCGTTTGCGATGTGCCGCAGCAGCACCGCCTCGCGGGCGGCCTCGGCCCGGTCCAGCGCCTCGCGGGCGGCGGCCAGGGCCTGGGCGGTGTCGTTCCTGCTTTCCATAGCCATATAGATACCTCCAAATGCAGGCCGGGGGATGCCCCGGCAAAAGCCCCGGCGGCGCCGGGGCGGAAGGGTATTGGATACAAGGCGGGATGGGTCCCGAACCTATCCCACTATATATTAACGTAAAAGCCTTGTTTTTTCAAGGGAAATGCACAAATTTGTGTAAACAAAATCAGCAGATTTCAGCTTTGAATAACTGGATTTTGCGGCGTTTGTCTGGTATAATATTTTTGCACGCAGTACGTTACGCAAAAAACGAACGATGGCTGTACCGCCGGGCAGCAAAGCGCCCGGCACCAATCAAAACGGGAGGTAAATGAATCCATGAGCAAAAAGTATATCTACTACTTCAGCGAGGGAAACGACGCCTTTGGCGGCGATAAGACCACGATGAAGAATATCCTGGGCGGCAAGGGCTCGGGCCTGGCTGAGATGACCGCAGCCGGCATGCCCGTGCCCCAGGGCTTCACCATCACCACCGAGGCCTGCACCCAGTACTACGCCGACGGCCGTCAGCTGAACGACGCCCTGGTCGCCGACATTTTTGAGCACGTCAACGGCCTGGAGGAGATCACCGGCAAGAAGTTCGGCGACAACTCCAACCCCCTGCTGGTGTCTGTCCGTTCCGGCGCCCGTCAGTCCATGCCCGGCATGATGGACACCATCCTGAACCTGGGCCTGAACGACGAGGCCGTCGAAGGCCTGGCCAAAAAGACCGGCAACCCCCGCTTTGCGTATGACTGCTACCGCCGCTTTGTGCAGATGTTTGCGGACGTCGTCATGATGGTCCCCAAGAGCCTGTTCGAGGTCGAGATCGACAAGATGAAGGAAGAGAAGGGCTATAAGTCCGACGCTGACCTGACTGCCGAGGACCTGAAGGCTCTGGTCGCCGTCTTCAAGAAGATCTATGAGGACAACGAGGGCCGTCCCTTCCCCCAGGACCCCAAGGAGCAGCTGGTCGAGGCCGTCAAGGCCGTGTTCCGCAGCTGGGACAACCCCCGCGCCAACGTCTACCGCAAGATGAACGAGATCCCCTACGAGTGGGGCACCGCTGTCAACGTCCAGCAGATGGCCTTCGGTAACTCCGGCGACCGCTCCGGCACCGGCGTCGCCTTCACCCGCGACCCCGCCACCGGCGCCAAGAAGCTGATGGGCGAGTACCTGATCAACGCCCAGGGCGAGGACGTCGTCGCCGGCGTGCGCACTCCGTCCCCCATCAGCCACCTGAAGGACCAGATGCCCGAGGTCTACGAGGAGTTCGTGGACATCGCCAACCGTCTGGAGAAGTACTTCCGCGATATGCAGGACATGGAGTTCACCATCGAGGACGGCCACCTGTATATGCTGCAGACCCGTAACGGCAAGCGCACCGCGCAGGCCGCCCTGCAGGTCGCCTGCGACCTGGTGGACGAGGGCATGATCACCGAGCAGGAGGCTGTCCTGCGCGTGGAGCCCAAGCAGCTGGACACCCTGCTGCATCCCCAGTTCGACGCCGCTGCCCTGAAGGCCGCCGAGGTCGTGGGCAAGGGCCTGGCCGCTTCTCCCGGTTCTGCCTGCGGCCAGATCGTCTTCACCGCCGAGGAGGCTGAGGAGATGGTCAAGTCCGGCAAGATGAAGAAGGTCGTCCTGGTCCGTCTGGAGACCTCTCCCGAGGACATCGTGGGCATGCAGGTGTCTCAGGGCATCCTGACCGTCCGCGGCGGCATGACCAGCCACGCTGCCGTCGTCGCCCGCGGCATGGGCACCTGCTGCGTCTCCGGCTGCGGCAACGACAACGACGTCAAGATCGACGAGGAGGCCAAGACCTTCGAGATCAACGGCCACAAGTTCGTGGGCGGCGACTGGATCTCCATCGACGGCTCCACCGGCAACATCTACGCCGAGCAGATCCCCACCGTGGCTGCCACCGGCAACAAGAACTTCAACCGCTTCATGGGCTGGGCCGACGCTGCCCGCCAGATGCTGGTCATGACCAACGCCGACAACCCCCGCGACGCACAGCAGGCTGTGGATATGGGCGCCGAGGGCATCGGCCTGTGCCGCACCGAGCACATGTTCTTCGCCGAGGACCGCATCAAGGCCGTCCGCGAGATGATCTGCGCCCGCACCGTTGAGGAGCGCGAGGCTGCCCTGGCCAAGGTCGAGCCCTATCAGCAGAGCGACTTCGAGGCCATGTACCGGATCATGGGCGAGCGCCCGATGACCATCCGCTACCTGGATCCCCCTCTGCACGAGTTCCTGCCCAGCAAGGACGAGGACATCGCCGAGCTGTCCAAGGACATGGGCATGACCTTCGAGGAGCTGAAGAACGTCGTCGAGAGCCTGCATGAGTTCAACCCCATGATGGGCCACCGCGGCTGCCGTCTGGCTGTCACCTACCCCGAGATCGCCGTCATGCAGACCCGTGCCGTCATCAAGGCTGCCCTGAAGGTCAGCGCTGAGACCGGCAAGATGATCACCCCGCACATCATGATCCCCCTGGTGGGCGAGGTCAAGGAGCTGAAGTTCGTCAAGGACGTGGTGGTCGAGACCGCCGACAAGCTGATCGCTGAGGCCGGCGTCGACATGAAGTACCAGGTCGGCACCATGATCGAGATCCCGCGCGCCGCTCTGACCGCCGGCGAGATCGCCAAGGAGGCCGAGTTCTTCAGCTTCGGCACCAACGACCTGACCCAGATGACCTTCGGCTTCAGCCGTGACGACGCCGCCAAGTTCCTGGGCGCTTACTACGACCACAAGATCTACGAGAGCGATCCGTTCCAGCACCTGGATCAGGTCGGCGTGGGCAAGCTGGTCAAGATGGCTGCCACCGACGGCCGCGCTACCCGTCCCGACCTGGGCCTGGGCATCTGCGGCGAGCACGGCGGCGACCCCTCTTCGGTCGAGTTCTGCCACAACATCGGCCTGGACTACGTCAGCTGCTCTCCCTTCCGTGTGCCCATCGCCCGTCTGGCCGCCGCTCAGGCTGCAATTAAAAACCCGAGGAAGTAAGAGCTATCTTTCCTTCGATCATGATGTGACGTTTTGTGAGGCTTCTGCCTGGTGCAAACGGGCTGATTACCCATTTCGTCACAGTTCCTGGAAGGATATGACCCTCTCGGTCAACCTGGATTTGAATTAAAATCTCAGACGGAGGCAGTGAAAGCTGCCTCCGTTTTGATTTGTCCCGATAAGCGTTTGCGTGTTTCAAAACCCGCAGACGCTTTTTTATTTTGTCCACAACAGAAAGACGGCGAAAGCCAGGAGGTGCGCGTATGGGTGATTTCTTTTACGGCGAGCAGGCAAACATCTTTTCTTTCTACCGGTTCCCCAAGGCGCTGTTCACAGACAGCCGCTTCCGGGGGATTTCGGTGGAGGTCAAGGTCCTCTACGGCTTCCTGCTGGATCGAATGGGCCTCTCGGCCAAAAACGGCTGGAAGGACGAGGAAGGGAGGGTGTATATCATTTTCACGGTGGAGGCCATCATGGAGCATCTGGGATGCAGCAACAAAAAGGCGGTGGGCCTGCTGCGGGAGCTGGACGAAAAGGCCGGCCTGATCGAGCGCAGGCGGCAGGGCCAGGGCCGGCCCAGCCTGATCTATGTGAAGACCTTCATGGATGCCCTGGGATGACGATTCTGGAAGTGTCGGAAGTTCACTTCCGGCGGTGTAGGTTTGACACTTCCAGAAGTGTAGAATCTACACTCTAATAAGAATGATAGAACCATACAGAGTAGAACGAGAATGATCCTTTCCTTTCCGGGCGGGGGAGGCCGGAACCAACCAATTTCACGACTCTGGGCAGATGCCCGGAGCCTTGTTTTTCACAGGAGGTGGTGCCCTATGTTGAAAAAGAAGCCGGAGGCTGCTGCACAGGGAGAGCAGATTCAGCAGGTCCCTGTGGCAGAACTCCACCCGTTCAAAGATCATCCCTTCAAGGTGCTGGACGATGAAGCCATGCTGAAAACGGTGGAGAGCATGGCCCGGTTCGGCGTATTGAATCCGCTGATTGTCCGGCCCCGGGCGGAGGGCGGCTATGAGATTATCTCAGGACACCGGCGGCAGCACGCAGCCCGGCTGGCAGGCATGAAAACCCTGCCGGTGATCGTCCGCCAGCTGGATGACGACCAGGCTATTTTGCAGATGGTGGAAAGCAATCTGCAGCGGGAGACCATCCGCCCCAGTGAGCGGGCCTTTGCCTACAAGATGAAGATGGAAGTCCTGAAACACCAAGGAGCCAGGACGGATTTAACTTTGAGCCAAGTTGGCGAGAAGTTGTGGAGCGTAACCCAAGTAGGGGCCGCTGCCCAGGAAAGTGAGCGTCAGGTTCACCGCTATATCCGTCTTACCCACCTGATTCCGGAACTGCTGGAACTGGTAGACCAAAAGAAAATTTCCTTCAATCCCGCTGTGGAGCTGTCTTACCTGACAGCTGACGAACAGCGGGATTTTTTGCAGGCCATGGAGGACAGCAAGCACCCGCTGTCACTGTCCCAGGCTCAGCGGATCAAGAGACTGAGCAGGGCGGGTGAATGCAGCTATGACGCCATCCTGGACGTGATGACATCGGATAAAAAGGCCCAACTTGATCGGCTGACCCTGAAAAGCGAAGCCATCCGGAAATACTTTCCGAGGTCCTACACGCCGCGGCAGATAGAAGAGATCATCCTGAACCTTCTCGAGCAGTGGCACAGAAAGCGCCAGCGCAGCCGGGAACGCTGAACCGGTAGAAGATCAGCAGAGGGCAGCGGCGCGGCATCCTTCCGATACTCACAGTGGCCCTGTTATAATGAAGCTGAAAGCAAAGGCAACAGCAAAACAGGAAGGAGCAGACTATGGAAGCACTGAAAACTGAGATTCAGGAACAGGGTATCCGATATGTTTTGAAAGGCGATGTTTACCTCCTAGATCTGGAACTGCCGGAAGAAAGCCGCCCCATTGGCCGCTGGGGGCGGCTCCATAAAGCATATCTAAAAAATCAAAGGCCGATCCTGTATCAGTCACTGCTTTTGTCCGGGAAGCTGTATACAGTGCTAGCTGACCTAAATGAGCAGGCGACTGAACGGTGCAGCCTCATCATCCGGCAGATGGCAGAGGCCGAGGGCATCACCGAGGAGCTGAAAGCAAACGACCCGATGCGCTGGGTGCAGGGGATGAATTCTATCCGCAGCCGGGCGGAGGAGATCATCCAGACCGAGATGATCTACTGTTGAAGGAGGGCAGGACAATGATTCTGGAAGCGATTTATAACGGAGACTTTTATCCCAGCGAAACGGTTGTGCCGAGGTCCGAAAAGTACCGGAACGCACTGAGAGCCTGCGAGAAGATTATGGACCAGTTGGCCCAGAGGCTGACAAAGGAGGACTACGACCTGGTGGAAACGCTTTTGGATCAGTCCTCCATCGCCCAGTGCGAGGAGAGTGAGTGCCACTTCAAGGTTGGCTTCTCGGCAGGACTGCTGGTGCAGCAGGAGGCGGAAAAGCAGATCCAAACAAAGAGCTATGATGAGTGACGCAAAAGCGGCAGGTGCTTCAGTGAGAAGTGCCTGCCGCTTTGATCATTTAACAAGGAGGTGGAAGATTATGAGTAAAAAATTGGACCGCATGAAAGACCAAAAGGAAAAAGCCGAACAGAGGCTCCGTTACTACCAGCACCAGGAGAAAATGCTGGAGCGCCGGATACCGGAGCTGACCCGCAAGGCCCGCACCCATCGTCTCTGTACGCGCGGCGGGATGCTGGAAAGTTTTCTGATCTGCCCCGGAGAGCTGACCGATGACCAGGTGATGGAGCTGCTGAAACTTTCATTCTGTCAACAGGAGGACTGGCCCTGCCCAAAGAAGTTCCGCCAGAGCAGTACCTACAGGTGATCTGGGACTAGGGTATATCTGAAAACTCAAAAACGCCCAAAAAAGTGTTAAAAAGACAAGAAAAAGACAT
>OEQY01000256.1_pt1 | contig 13838 bp, 13 predicted proteins | sample 1539871 | NCBI WGS metagenome assembly OEQY01 (sample SAMEA3891877, study PRJEB23780) | metagenome | biome: terrestrial biome; feature: animal house; material: Caecal content | place: Italy | collected 2015-05-05 | reverse complement strand
CTTGCATGCCCTCAGTCGGAGGCAAACGTCATATTGGGGAAGAGCATCTGCATGCGCTCGTCGCCAAAGCGCGCGTCGAAGAAGCGCTCGACGGCGTTGCGCGGCGGCGTGCCCTGGTCGCGCTCAACCCAGCGCAGCACGGCCCAGGCGCTCAACGCCATGTCGGCGCACAGCAGCACGCACAGCACCCATGTGAGCGCCTTGCCGATCCGCTGCGGGATCCGCAGGATCCACGCGTTGAGCAGCGGGAAGATGTTCTTGATCCAGTAGCACGCGAGGATGCCCCAGAAGAGCCCGTACAGCAGGCAGATGCGGCCGTTGATGTTGTAGGGCATGGACGAATAGTCCCATGAGGTCGAGCCGAAGACCTGCTCCTGCGCCCAGGAGCAGAAGTATTCCACCGCGTTGCCGATGATCGCGCCGAAGAACAGGATGTGCAGATCCCGGTGGAAGCGCAGGAAGTACAGCCCCAGCGTCAGCGCCACACAGCCGAAGCCGTATACCGGATTGAACGGGCCCCAGATGACGCCGACGCGGTTTTCGTAGTGTCCGCGCGTCATGAGGCAGAACAGCGTTTCGACGACGACACCCAGGATCGAACCCAGGAAAAAGATCCAGAAGATTTTGTAGGCGTTGATGCCCTGGGCAAAGCGGTTCTGCTGCTGCTCAATGCGCTCGATCTCGCGCTCGTCCACGCTCCTGATGCGCTCAATCGTGTCCGCAAGCGCCTGGCGGTAGCGGGACGACGTGGCGCTCGGATTGCGGCGGATCAGCCTGGACAGATCGCGGCCCGACTGCGCGCGCAGCTGTTCGATCGACGCGCGGCAGGATTCATAGCGCGTGCGCAACTCATCCGGCACGTCCTGCAGCGCGGCGGCCCGGGCGCGGATGTCGTCGAGGACGTCCTCCGTGCGCTCGCGCAGCTCCTGGCGCGCCTGGTCCGCGACCTGACCGAGCGCATCCACGCGCGCGCGCAGCGCGTCCACCTCGCGGCGCAGCCGCGCGCTCTGCTCGATGAGCTTGCGCAGGCTGTAGGCAGCGCGGAAGGAGGACACGAAATCGTATGCAAACACGACGCTGAGCACAAAGTTGACCGACCGCAGCATGTCGATGGACAGGTGCAGGACGAACCGCTCCGCGGCGGGATGCAGAAAGGCGATCAGCGCGACGCTCAAAGCGCCCCAGGCGAGCGAAGAACTCAGGCAGATATAGCCGTGCACGTTGAATCGCTTGTGGCTGTAGTCCCAATAGCGGACCTTGAACAGGCGCTCCATGCACGCGCCGGTGACGAACTCCAACACCGTGGCAGCCAACATGCCCAGCAGAAACACCAGCAGGAGATTCTCGCGCACCGGCAGCGTCAGCAGCAGAATGGCAAGGGCGCCCGTGCCGTAAATGGGCAGAAAGGGGCCCTTCAGGAACCCGCGGTTGACGAACCGGCGCCGCGCGATCGAGACGAGCGCCGACTCAAAGCACCAACCCAGAAAACAGTACACATAAAAAAACAGGAGCCATTGCGGCCAGTGATAGGGGGTCAAACGGAATCACCTCTTCCTCATCTGCGCCTATTATATCAACACGGGCGCATAAAGACAATGCAGAATGAAACAAAAGGCGCGGAAAAGGGAACCCCTTTCCGCGCCGGGTCAGTCTTTCCTATGCGCCGTGCCGCCAGGCGATGCCGGGAAATCCGGAACGCCGGGCACAGGCAACGGGACGTGTGGCAGGATCAATGGGAAATGGAGCGATTACTGCGCGGCCTTCGCGGCCTCGATCAGGCCCTGGACATAGCCCAGCGTGTCGACCAGCGTGCAGCCGGAGACGGCGTCGACCATATCCTCGGCGGTCTTGCCTTCGATCTCGGCCTCGAGATCGGCGACGGTCTTGCCGGTCACGAACGCCTCGATGGCGGCATAGTTGTCAGCCAGCGCCACGGTCGAGCCCGCGCCCGCCATGTTCTCGCTGTACACTTCGTTGTTCACGCGCTTGGAGGCCAGCACCTTGCCCTCCGGGAAGTTGGTGCCGAAGTCCGCGTCGCTGTTGGGTACGCCCACGCTCGTCTCAGCGCTCATGAACTGATACTCGTCGATGTGCGCGGCGACGATGGTGTCGCCTTCCATCGCGACGGTCAGCACGGCGAAGCACTTGGTGCCGTGCGCGGCGTACTGCGTCTGACCGATGACGATGGCGGGGGCCTCTTCAGCCAGCGCGAAAACGGGGATCATCATGCACACGACAAGCAGCAGGGAAAGCACCTTTTTCATGGGAAACTCCTCCTTAATATGCGGGCGGCGGCATGCCGTCCATGATAAACCATATTATACCGTAATCATGGCCATCAATCAAGAGATTTTATAAATATTAGCCAAAGCTAACATTTTGATTGTGCGCCGAAAAACCAAAAGCGGCCGAAGCCGCTTCTGGGACCGCAACATGCGGAACACGCCCTGCGCACGACGGGCCGGGGCTCACCGCCCCTTGCGCGTGCGGTCCGGCATCCGACGCGCGAGCGCCTCCGGCGAGGCGACCGAGTAGCCGAAAAAGCCCAGCATCCGCCCCAGCGCGCGGTATTCGCCATGGCTGTAGGCGCAAAGCCGCGCCCGCTCCATGACGATCTCACCCTTTTCTCCAAAGAGGCGCTCCTGCACGTACACCTGCAGGATGCGGGCGAGAAACAGGTCGTGCGAGCCGAGCTCCTGCACGCTTTGCACGCGGCAGGCCAGGCAGATGGGCGCCTGCGCGACGGCGGGCGTCTCAGGCAGCGCGTCCAGGCGCACGGGCGTCAGGCCGCAGGCGGCGAACTTGTCCACATCGCGTCCGCTGCGCACGCCGCAGAAGTCCGTCGCGCGGCACAGCTCCTGTGAGACGAGGTTGACGTAGAAGCAGCCGCTCTGCATCAGCTGCGCATGCGAAAAGCGGCTCTTGCGCACGCTGATGGAGAGCATCGGCGGGTCGGAGCAGACCGTGCCCGCCCAGGCGACGGTGATCAGGTTGTCCCTGTCATAGGGCGGCTGCGTGCCGCGGCAGGAGACGAGCACGGCCGGCACGGGCGCGAGCATCGTCGTGGCGCCCAGCGCGCGGAAAGACGTAGGGTTCGCCATGCTCACACCTCGTAGTCCGCGGCGCAGCTCTTCTCGCGCACCGAATGCATATACGCCTGCACGGGCAGGTGCACCGGATGCGTGCGATAGGCGTCCAGCGCCTCGCGCGTCTCAAAGAGCGTCGTCAGGCACAGGTCGCACGAGCGCCCGGAGTGCAGAAAATCCGCGCCGACCTCCAGCTCGACCATGCCTTTGATTTGGCCCCGCATGGAGCGCAGCCGCGCGGCCGCGGCCTCGACGCTCTCGGGGCTGTTGTCCTTGAGCCAGAACATGACGATGTGACGGATCATGAAAAGACCTCCTTCATATCTTATAGGGCTCAGCCCTGTGCGGCGTCGTCCGCGCGCTCGCACACCAGGCGCATCGCGGCCACGGCGTCCAGCTCCATGTAGAATGTGAGCGTATAGCGCTGCGGCACGCCGCCGTCCGAAACCGCGTCATAGCTGAAGCTGACGGTCTCCTCAAAGGCAGAGCCCTCATCCTCCAGCACGGGCTGGCACACGGCGTCCGCCTGCGGGAAGAGGGAGAAGAGCGTCTCCCGCGCGTCGCCGATCTGCACGCCGCGCACGGTCGGCAGCGGGAAGCCGGGCGCATCCCAGTAGACGGCGCTGGGCGCAGCCTCCAGGGACAGCACTTCGTCGGGCAGGTCGCTCGCGCCTGTCAGGCCTTTCAGGGGATCGAGCAGGGCAGACGCGTCCGCAGTCTTGATCTGCAAGAGCCCGCCCGCACAGTAGAGCACGATCACCGTGCCGTCCGTCTCGTGCCACCAGCCGTAGCTCTCCGGCGCGTAGGAGGCGGAGAAGTCCGCCACCGTCTGCTCCGGCACGTTGAACGCGGCCTGCACGTCCTCGGGTCCAAAGGGAAGGGGGGCGGACGCCGATTCGCACAGCGCGGCCGGCGTCAGCAGCATCAGCGCCAGCAGCGCGCAAAGAAGGCGTTTCATCATCTTATTGGGCCGCCTCCTCGCCATCGGGATGCGCGGCCAGGCGCAGGATCGCCTCGATCGCCTCCGTGTCCAGCCGCACGAAGCGGCCGCAGGTGCCATCCGGCGCGCGCACGACGCCCGCCGCCAGCGAGGGGATGTCCTCCTCCTTCGCGCCCAGCTGAGCCAGCGTGCGCGGCATATCCAGCGAGGCAAAGAATGCGGCCGTGCGCGCAATGCCCTCCAGCGCCGTCTTCTCGGGATGAGCAAAGTCCATCTCCGCGCCCCATACCCGCATGGCGTACTGCGCAAAGCGCATCACGTCGTGGCGGTAGACGTGGCGCATCCACGCGGGGAAGAGCACGGCCAGCCCCGCGCCGTGCGCGCAGTCGTAGCGCGCGGACAGCTCGTGGTCGATGCGGTGGGAGGCCCAGTCCTGCTCGCGGCCCACGCCGACGCTGTCGTTGTGCGCGAGCGTGCCGGCCCAAAAGAGCGTGGCGCGCGCGTCGTAGTCGGCCGGATTGCGCATCGCCTCGGGCGCGGCCGCGACGATGGAGCGCATCAGCGCCTCGGCCATGCGGTCGGTCAGGTCGACGCTCTGCGTATTGGTGAAGTAGCGCTCCAGCACGTGCGAGAACATGTCCACGACGCCGCAGGCCGTCTGATAGGGCGGCAGGGTGAAAGTGAGCTCCGGATTCATGAGCGCGAAGAGCGGCCGGTTCAGATCGATGTTCAGGCCGCGCTTGAGCATGCCGTCCTCCTGGGTGATGACGCAGGAGTTGGAGCCCTCCGACCCGGCCGCGGGCAGCGTGGGGATGACGCCATGCGGCGTGACGGCCGCTGGCACGGCTCTGCCGCAGAAGAAGTCCCAGAAGTCGCCCGCATAGGGAATGCCCAGCGCGATGGCTTTGCCCGTGTCGATCGCGCTGCCGCCGCCCACGGAGAGCACGAAGTCCGCGCCCTCGCGCCGCGCCAATTCGATGCCGGCATAGACCAGGCCGCTGCGCGGATTGGGCAGCGCGCCGCCGAGTTCGCAGTGGCTCACGCCCGCCGCCTCCAGCGACGCCACGACGCGGTCATATAGCCCGGAGCGCTTGACCGAGCCTCCGCCGTAGACGATCAGCGCGCGCGTGCCGCCCAGCGAGCGCACCAGTTCGCCCGCCCGCAGCTCCGCGCCGCGCCCGAAGACGAAGCGCGTCGGCGAATAGAACGTAAAGTTTTCCAAATCTCAGGCCCCCTTGTCGCGAATGATACCGCCTATATCATAGCGGTCCCGGCGAAAAAAAGCAACGTTTTTTCCCCGGAAGGCCGCCGGCGGCGGATGCGCAGGGAAAGGGAGAAAATTTTTCAATCCGAGGAAAGAAAACGCATGGGCGGGCCGTCTATTGTGTAAGAACGGAACGGATGCGGGAGCTCCGTTTGGAATGATGCCGCCTGAAAGCGGGATGGAGGGAAAACGATGAGAAGTAAAATGAGAAAGTGGTTGGCGCTGCTGCTCGCAGCCATGCTGATGGGCGCCTGTGCCCTGACACCTGCCGTGGCAGGGGCGAGCGCGACGCCCTCCGAGGCCAATGGCGGAACGGCATCGCAGGAGACCGAGCCGACGACGCCCATCTCGCAGGTGCGCATGCAGCTCGTCCCCGATGAGAACGGCCTGTCCAACGACCTGCTCGTGACGGGCACGTGCGAGCCTGACCACACCGTCAACGTATGGCTGTGCGATAAGGATGGCGTGCGCATCCAGGGGACGTTTAATCCCCATGTCGTCAAGCGCGCGAACACGTCCAAGGGCACGTTCGTGACGACGTTTACCGACCTGGCCGACGGCGTCTATCGCGTGGAGGCGGCGTATAAGCTGGGCAGCCTGAAGGCCGTGCAGGCCGTCACGCCCGACCTGGAGCCGCTGAACTACGTCGTCGTCGATGCCGCCGCCAGGGCGCAGGAAGCCAGCTCGGGCAACGAGCCGGCGGTCAGCGAGCCGGCGGTCAGCGAGCCGGTGGTCAGCGAGCCGGTGGTCAACGAACCGGCGGTGACCGTGCCGACGACGCCCCTCGCGTCCGTGCAGGCGAGCCTGTCCGGCACGAGCGACATCGTCGTGACGGGCCAGGGCGAAGAGGGCCGCAAGGTCGTCATCACCATCTACAAGGGCGATGCCGCCACGAGCGTCGCGCACACCGAGACCATCTCCGGCGGCGCGTTTTCCACGACGTTCACCGACATGACGCCCAACGACTACCGCGTGCACGTCTGCTATGCGGATGCGCCGGACATGAGCGTCTTTGCCAATGACGGCGGCGTAGTGACCGTTCCGGCGAGCGACCCGAACGCGGGGCAGAGCGACCCGAACGCGGGGCAGAGCGATCCGAACGCGGGCGAGAGCGACCCGAACGCGGGTGTGAGCGATCCGAACGCGGGACAGAGCGACCCGAACGGCGGCACGCCGAGCACGCCTGTGGCGATCACCAGCATTTCCGGCGGCACGGAGTCCGTGCAGATTGCCGGCACGGCCGCGGCGAATGGAACGGTCTATATCACCGGCGCCGTCGACGGCCAGACGTTCGAATCTCAGGGACATCCCGTGGGCGCGGACGGCTCCTTCAGCCTGACGGTTGCGCTGCCCGGCAGGTCCGGCCAGGTGTCGGTGGAGGTCTGGGTGGAGGAGGTCGGCAACAGCTCGAACTATGCCTCCCAGACGGTATCGGTGACGGTCCAGGCGGCCGCGCAGGATCCGCAGGGCCCGGCGACGCTGGATTTGAGACCCCTGACGATCACCAATGCGACCTATGACGCGGCGTCGGGCAAGTTCACCATCGCCGGCGCGGGCGAGCCGGGCCAGAACATCACCATCCAGGTGGGCGAAAAGACCTACGAGGGACAGATTGGCTCGGACGGACTGTACAGCATCAATGAATCCGCAGATGACATGACCGGCAGCGTGAGCGTCTCCGTCGCCTATAGGGACGACGCGTCCGTGCCGGCGGCCACGACGACGCTGGTGATCCCCGACCCGTCCACGCCCACGACGGTGGACATCACCCTTTCGGAGGTGACGGGCGGCGAGGGCCAGATCACCGTCAAGGGCACGGCCAGGGCGGAGACGGAGGTCACCGCGACCGTGGGCGGCGCCACCGGCACGGCCACGGCCGATGCGACCGGCGCGTTCACCCTGACGATTGCGAATGTCCCGGCCAACACCTACAATGACGTCACCGTGCAGTACACCGACACGGCCAACGGCAACGGCGCCACGTGGCAGCAGTCCGTGACCGTCACCGCCCCGCAGCCCGACGTCACCCCGATCACCGTCGACGCGCTCGGTGGCGAGGAGGTCATCACCGTCTCGGGCACGGCGGCCGCGGGCGCGAAGCTGAACATCACGCTGACCGTCAACGGCAACCAGACGCCCTATACCGCCAGCGCGCAGGCCGATGAGAGCGGCGCGTACAGTCAGTCCATCGCTGTGGCGGAGACCGGCAGCCTGACGGTGAACGTGCACGTCGAAGAGGAAGGCGCGCGCACCCCCAACAGCCAGGAGCTGAACGGCCACGTCGTGACCGTCACGCCCCGCGTGACCACGCTGACGGTCAGCGCCAGCTATGACGCCGGGACGCAGAAGGTCACCGTCAGCGGCGCGGGCAACGCCAACGAGAAGCTCGAGGTCAAGATCGGCACGACCGCGACGTTTGAGGCCCAGGTCGACATCAACGGCCTGTACACCCTGACCGAATACGTCGTCGGCGAGGGCGACGGCATGCAGGTCATCGTCACCTCCAAGGACGATCCGGGCCGCACCGCGAACACGACCGTCAACATCCCCGTGCCCCCGTCGACCGTGGACATCCAGCTCCAGTCCGCCGTGGGCGGCGTGGGCCAGGTCGTCCTGACCGGCACGGCCAAGCCGACCGCCGCCGTGCAGGCGACCGTGGGCGGCGCGACCGGCACGGCCACTGCCGCCGCGAACGGCAGCTTCTCCCTGACCGTGACGAACGTGCCCGCGGGCGACTACAACAACATCGTCGTGCAGTACACCGATCCGTCCAACGGCGCGTCCGCGACGTGGAACGCCGCCGTGACGGTCACCGCGCCCGTGACGGTTACGGACATCACCATCACCACCGTGACGCCGGAGGTCGGCAAGGTCACTGTCATCGGCACCGCCAAGGCCGGCGAGCGCGTCGTCGCCTCCATGCTGACGCCGGACAACAAGACCGTTACCCGCGGCATCGCCGTGGATGGGAACGGCAGCTACACCGTCGTGTTCGACGGCCTGGTCTCCGGCACGTACAAGTCGCTCGTCGTGCAGTACGTGAGCGCAGGCGTGGGCAACCAGGCAAACTATGCGTCCGATATCGTCGTACCTGCGCCCGCTGTGGAGACGCCCTCCCTGCAGGTCGACAAGCTCTACGTCGACTCGCTCGTCGTCATCGGCAAGACCACGCCGGGCCTGAAGGTCACCGTTTCCACCTCCTACGGCAGCACGCAGTACGTCTACAGCCAGAACGCGGGCGCTGACGGCGTCTTCCGCATCCCGCTGCCCCGCACGCAGAGCGTCAGCGCGGTCGTGCGCGTGACGGTCACCTATGGCGAGAACCAGACCGTCTCCGCGGACATCGTCGTCGAGAAGCTCACCCAGAAGCCGACCTACCTCACGCTCAGCCGCTACAAGGGCAGCCGCGGACAGGTCGTGCTCAACCTGCAGGAGCGCCTGGCCGCTCTGGGCTATCCGGTCAACCTGACCGCCCGGTATGACTACGCCACCGAGGCCGCGGTGCGCGAATTCCAGCGCATCAACGGCCTGGCGGTCGATGGCATCGCGGGCAAGGATACGCAGACGAAGCTCTACAGCGTCTCTGCGCGTCCCTACGGCAGCTCCACCCCGACGCTCTATCCGGTGCTCGTGCGCGGCGACCGCGGCAGCGCCGTCACCCGCCTGCAGAGCCGCCTGGCGGCCCTGGGCTACTACTCCGGCTCGCTCGACGGCATCTACGGCAGCGCTACGCAGAGCGCCGTGCGCCGCTTCCAGTCCCGCAACGGCATCTACGCCACGGGCGAGGCGGACGTGAATACGCAGACCGTGCTCTTTGGCTCCGGCGCCATCGCCAACAACTCCAGCGGATCGAGCATCGGCTATGTGTACCTGCACTATGGCAGCAAGGGCGCGGCCGTCACCCGCCTGCAGCAGGCGCTCAAGGGCGAGGGCTACTACCGAACCGGCTACGTCGACGGCATCTACGGCGATCTGACGTACGCGGCGGTCAAGGAGTTCCAGCGCGACCACGGCCTGGCGGTCGACGGCATCGCCGGACGCAAGACGCAAAACGCCCTGTACGGCACGAACTACTGATCGATTCCATGACAAATCCGCCCCTGCACACAGTGCAGGGGCGGATGTTTATGGTCACGCACAGAAGCCGACAAACGAACAGGCCAGCGAAAGCGCCGCGGCTGCGAGCACGTCGGAGGGATAGTGCATGCCCGCGGCGACGCGTGAGAAACATATGAAGGCGGCCATCGCGCCGGCCGGCAGCGCCAGCGGAGCGGAGGCATACGCCATCGCACAGGCGATGACGACCGCGCAGGCGGCGTGGCGGCTGGGCAGGCTGCGGCCCTTGCGGGAGCGGTGGGGCAGCAGCGGCGTGTAACCCAGCGCATCGTAGGGTCGCGGCCGGTCGATGGCTGCGCGCAGCGCGCTGGTCAGCGCAAAAACCGCCGCCGGCACGCCGATCACGCGCACGGCGATGTCGCGGCGCACGAACATTACATACAGGCACAGGAGCGCATATCCCAGCGCCAGCACATAGGGCGCGCGCCGGAAGCACAGGATCCACAGCCGCTCGTGCGGCCCGCGAAAGCGGCCCATCAGCCGCTCATACCGTTCCCGGGTCATGACGCGCCCCCTCTCCTGAATGGATGCCTCTATCATAGCACAAAACGGCGCGTTATGCTATAATACCCCTATTGACTTTCAAAATATGCGTGAGGATGGATGTGGACGATGAAGGCTGCGATCTTTGACATGGACGGGACGGTGCTCGACTCGATGGAACAATGGCGCGCACAGAGCGTGCTGCTGCTGGAGCGCCACGGCATCGAGCTCTCCGACGAACTGAGCGCCTCGCTGCGCCAGATGAGCGGCGTCATGGCCGCCAAACTCTACGCAAAGCGCTTTGGCATCAAGCTGAACATGCAGGAGATCATGGAGACCTATCTGGCGGATATGGAGCGCCGCTATATGACCGAGATCCTGCCCAAGCCCGGCGTGGGCGCATACCTGGAGCGTCTGGAGCGCGAGGGCGTGCCCTGCTGCATCGCCACGGCCACGCCGCGCCCCCTGGCCGAGCGTGCGCTGGCGCGCCATGGCCTGCTGAAGCGGTTCCGCTTTGTGGTCAGCACGCAGGAGGAGCGCCGCGGCAAGGACGACCCGGAGTTTTTCGAGTTGACGGCCTCGCGCCTGGGCGTGACGGCGACGGAGTGCACGGTCTTTGAGGATGCGCTGTATGCCATCCAGGGCGCGAAGAAGGCCGACTGCACGGTGATCGGCGTCGCCGATCCGACCAACCTGTCCGATCGCGAGGAGATGAAAAGGCTCTGCGCGCGCATCATCGAACGCTACGCAGAGCTGTGAGAGATCAGTCCGGCACGAGGCGCTCGTCCTCGAGCGCACAGGCCGCGCAGAGATTCCCCTGGCGCGCGGCGCAGGCCGCGCAGAGAAGGGCTCCGCACTGCGCACAGGTTCGCTGCGCGCCGGATTCGCAGCGCGCGCCGCAGTCGGCGCAACGGGCTGGGGACATGGGCTTGCCTCCTTTCTCGGAAGAGGGTTGGAGGGGATCGCCGCGGGTGCGGCGGATGCCATAGTATGTGTGCGCAAGGGAAAAATATGCCGTCCCGAAGGATGCTTCGGGACGGCGTCTTTAAAATTGGCGCGGAATTGCATCGTTTACTCGGTGTGGCGGATGCGCCCCAAACCGATCAAAGCATGCATAACCCGAGGCTTTGAAGGGCGCAAAAGCAGGGACATTCAAAGCAAGATATGCATTATCGGAATACCACCCATCCGAAGCGCTCCGGCACGTGGAAGTTCGGCTCGCCCGTGGGCGACCAGGCGCTCAGCTCCATGCCGCGCGCGCTGTGATCGATGCGGTAGACGTTCATTCGCCAGCGCTCGCCGGGTTGCGGCGTATGGTCCATGCCGGACAGCGGCATGCGCCACACGGAGCACAGGCGCCGGGCGTCCGGCTCAAAGCGCGTGTGCGTCTGCCAGCCCGCCAGATCCCAGCCCAGGCCGACGGTCGTATCGTGCGGGCCGCGGTAGCGGATGTCCGCATCGAACTGGACGTTGCGCGGGCTGACCTCGAATTCCTTGTAGCGGTGCAAATCGCCCGCATCGCACAGGAAGACCTCGAGCACGTCCTGGTTGTAGATGGGGTCGTCCCGCTGCGTGTAGTCCGAACAGACCGCATCATCCTCACACAGAAAGCGCAGGCACAGCGCTGCGGCCCGGGGATCGTAAAACGCGCGCACATGCGTGCGCAGCGCGGGAGCCTCGCCCGTCTCGGTCCGGACGAGCTCCATCTCGGGCAGGCCGTCCCAGACGGCGTCGTCGGGCGCGGGCAGGCCGTCCGCGCGCCGGGGCAGGCAGGGGTACGTGAAGTCCGGCATGGGGGTTCCTCCTCTCCTGTATACGGCGTCCTCGACGCCCGTCATGTGGGTTCGCCGTCCGCCGTGCGCGCCGGCAGCGGCTCCACGTCAAACACCGTCAGGCGCGCGCCGTCCACGGTGAAGCGCACGTTGCGCCCCGCGAACGCCACGCCATATGCGCGCGCCGGGTCCGACTGGTACGAAGGGCGCGGATCCTGCGCGAGCACGCCCAGCAGCGCCTCCCGCTCCGCCTCCGGCACGCGCGAGAGCAGCGCGGGCGGGAAGTCCACCTCCAGCGCGTGCTCCTGCGCCTGTGCGGCAAAGCCGCAGGCGGCGTCCGGGTGACTGTCGGTGAAGGGCAGATAGGGCTTGATGTCCAGAATGGGCGTGCCGTCCATCAGGTCTGCGCCGCGCACATGCAGCACCGGCCCGCGCACCGGGTCCAGCTCCACCCGTTCCAGCCGCACGGACGACAGCCCGATCGCATTGGGCCGGAACGGTGAGCGCGTCGCGAACACGCCCACCCGCGCGTTGCCGCCCAGGCGGGGCGGACGCACCGTCGCCGACCATCCGGCCCGCTGCGCGCGCGAAAAGCGCCAGATCAGCCAGATGTGAGAGAATGCCTCCAGGCCGCGCACCGCCTCCGGCTGGCGAAATGCCCGCTCGAACACGATCTCGCCGCGCAGGGCCTCCACCAGGCCGCTCTGACGGGGAATGCCGAATTTCTCTTGAAACGCCGTATGAATGACCGCGATCGTCTGCAAGCAAAGCGCCTCCTTTGCGACGGCTGAAGTCTCTGTGCGCATCTTATCACAGCCTGCGCGTCCTTTCAAGCCTGTCGGGCATGCGGACAAAAGGCTTTTTTGAAAAATTCTCGATTTTGATCTTGACAATCGGGAAAAATCGAGCTATACTGTACCTACAAATGATAATGATTCTCACGTTTCGGTCAAAGAACAGAACGACATAACATGATGAAAGAAAGAGGGAATGAACCATGGAACTCAAGGGCAGCAAGACGTATGCAAACCTGATGGCCGCTTTCGCCGGCGAGAGCCAGGCGCACACCAAGTACCAGTACTATGCCTCCAAGGCGCGCAAGGACGGCTATGAGCAGATCGCGGATCTGTTCATGGAGACGTCGCGCAACGAGAAGGAGCACGCGAAGATCTGGTTCAAGCTGCTGCATGACGGCGGCGTGCCCTCCACGCCGGAGAACCTGCTGGACGCGGCGCAGGGCGAGAACTACGAGTGGACGGACATGTACGACGGCTTTGCCAAGACGGCGCGCGAGGAGGGCTTCGACCGCATCGCGGTGCTGTTTGAGCAGGTCGGACGCATCGAGAAGGCGCACGAGGAGCGCTACCGCAAGCTGCTGTCCAACGTGGAGGAGGGCATCGTCTTCTCGCGCGACGGCGAGCAGATTTGGCAGTGCGCGAACTGCGGCCACATCGTCGTGGGCAAGAAGGCGCCGGAGGTCTGCCCGGTGTGCGCGCACCCGCAGTCCTTCTTCCAGATCCTGGCGAAGAACTACTGATACAGACGCGAAAAGGCCCCTTCGGGGGCCTTTTTTGCGTCTTCCGGTTTTTTGATATTTTTGCATCCGGGGCGCATGCTTCGGCTGTGTTCGTTCGTCTTTATGGTATAATAGAGCGAACAGGACGCAGAAGCCGTCCTGAAGATTCCCTGAAGGGAGCGATACGCTCTTGACAGAAGCATGGTATGAGATCGCGGCGATGAGCATGCGCTATGTGTTTCTCCTGCTGGCGCTGGCGGTTTTGCTCAAGGCGCTGCGCTGGATGCTGCGCGACGCGCGCCTGCGCCGGCAGACGATGCGCAAGCTGCCGGACGCCGGCTACATCGGCGCGTTTTATGTGATGAGCGGCGAGAGCCGCCGGCTGGACGCGGGGGACGAGATCCGCCTGCCCTGCGAGGGAACGCTGGGCAGTGCGCGCGCGTGCGACGTGTGCGTGCCGCATCCGAGCGTGCCGGCACGGGCGGCGATCTTCTGGCTGGAACGGGACGGCCTGCACATGGTGCCTGCGGATCCGGAGGGATTTTGCGTGGACGGCACGTCCGTGGGCGCGGGCGAAGAGGCGGTGCTGCTGCATGGCGCGACCGTGACGGCGGGCGAGGTGATGCTGCAGCTGCGGCTGTTCTCGGGCGTGGAACTGCTG
>OEQY01000254.1_pt1 | contig 13883 bp, 10 predicted proteins | sample 1539871 | NCBI WGS metagenome assembly OEQY01 (sample SAMEA3891877, study PRJEB23780) | metagenome | biome: terrestrial biome; feature: animal house; material: Caecal content | place: Italy | collected 2015-05-05 | reverse complement strand
AATAGAGTTAGAATATAACTGTGACTCCAATCTATCAAGAATAGTCATACTATGAAGAATGAAAATAAAAAGCAAAAATTGAAAGGCTGGATGCAAAATATGAGAACAATTTTAAATCAGATAAGGCAGTACAAAAAGGCAACCATTTTGACTCCTATTTTTACTGCATTGGAAGTAATTATGGAAGTGCTGCTTCCATTTATTACAGCTATGATTATTGATAAGGGATTGCAGCAAGAAAATATGAAGGTAGTTTATCAATATGGAGCAATTATGCTGCTTATGGCAGTGTGCAGTTTATTTTTTGGCGCAATGGCAGGAAAATATGCGGCAAGTGCTTCTTCAGGTTTGGCTTGTAATTTAAGAGAGAGTATGTATGAGCGAATACAGACCTTTTCTTTTGCCAATATTGATCGGTTTAGTACAGCTGGATTGGTAACTCGAATGACGACAGATGTTACAAATGTACAGAATGCATTTCAAATGATTATTCGTATTGCAGTCAGAGCTCCACTGATGATGGTAACGAGTATGATGATGAGTTTTTTGATTAATGCACAGTTGAGTTTTATGTTTCTGGCAGGAATGGTGTTTTTAGCCATTATTTTAGCTATTTTATTGAAGCAAGCTTCTCGTGTATTTAATTTAGTATTTCAAAAATATGATGATTTAAATGCAAGTATTCAGGAAAATGTTTCAGCGATTCGAGTAGTAAAGGCATACGTGAGAGAAGATTATGAAAATAGCAAGTTTACAAAAGCAGCGGATCAATTATATCAATTATTTGTAAAGGCAGAAAGTTTGGTAGCAATTAACAACCCTGCAATGATGTTAGTAGTATATGCTTGCATTACAGCAGTTTCCTGGTTTGGAACTAAGTTTATTGTAATAGGGGAGATGACAACAGGAGAGATTACTTCATTATTTAGTTACATTATGTCTGTAATGATGTCGTTAATGATGCTTTCTATGATTTTTGTTATGATTACAATGAGCTCTGCAAGTGTTCGTAGAATCTCAGAAGTATTAAAAGAAATTTCAAGCTTACATAATTCAGAATCCCCAGTTAAGGAATTGAAAGATGGAAGTATTGATTTTAAACATGTAAATTTCTCTTATAAGAAGGGAATGGGAAAAGAATCATTGAAAGACATTAATCTTCATATTGAATCAGGTGAAACAGTTGGAGTCATTGGAGGAACTGGATGCGGAAAAACAACAATTACGAACTTGATCAATCGCTTTTATGATATTCAAGATGGAAAAATTCGTTATGATGGAATTAATATCACAAAAATTAAGAAACCAGCTCTTCGAAAATCACTAGGAATGGTATTGCAAGATACGCATCTTTTTACTGGAACAGTTATGGAAAATATTCGCTATGGGAAATTAGACGCTTCAGATGAAGAGTGTATCTCAGCAGCGAAATTGGCAAATGCAGATAGTTTTATTCGAAGACTTCCAGATGGGTATCAAACAGTACTGACAGGAGATGGAAATAACTTAAGCCAAGGGCAGAGACAGCTTTTGGCAATTGCCAGAGCAGCCGTAGCTGACCCACCTGTTTTGATTTTAGATGAAGCAACTTCTTCCATTGATACTCGTACAGAATCTCTTGTGCAAGATGGAATGGATGCGTTAATGAATGGAAGAACAACATTTGTAATTGCACATCGACTTTCAACAGTAAAAAATTCGGATTGTATTATGGTTATGGAGCAAGGCAGAATTATAGAACGAGGAACACATGAAGAATTAATTGCAGCAAAGGGAAAATATTATCAGCTTTATACAGGAAATTTTGTGGATCAAAAATAGAAAAAAAGGAAACGATAAATATGAGCCAGATGGTTCTGAAATTACCTTGCAGTTGACAAACAAAGATGGCAAGAGTATAGTATAGAAGTATAATTCCTACAGGAATACTATGAATTGGAGGAGACAATTATGGCGAATATTTATATGGGAACGTTAGAATTAATTGGAAACACACCACTTGTAGAAGTCACCAATATTGAGAAAAATTTAAAGTTGGAAGCGACACTGCTTGTTAAGTTGGAGTATTTTAATCCAGCTGGAAGCGTAAAGGATCGTATTGCAAAGGCAATGATTGAGGATGCAGAAGAAAAAGGGATATTAAAGCCAGATTCCGTAATTATTGAACCAACGTCAGGAAATACAGGGATTGGATTGGCTGCAATTGCAGCAGCAAAAGGATACCGAATGATCCTTACTATGCCAGAAACGATGAGTGTGGAACGCCGAAATATTTTAAAAGCTTATGGGGCAGAGATTGTATTGACAGAGGGATCAAAGGGAATGAAGGGAGCAATTGAAAAAGCGAATGAATTAGCAGCAGAAATTGAGAATAGTTACATTCCAGGTCAATTTGAAAATCCAGTTAACCCAGCGATCCATAGAAAGACAACTGGTCCAGAAATTTGGAGAGATACCGATGGAAACGTAGATATCTTTGTAGCAGGAGTAGGAACAGGAGGAACGATTACAGGAACGGGCGAATTTTTGAAAGAACAAAATTCAAATATAAGAATTGTCGCAGTAGAACCAGCGGATTCCCCTGTACTTTCGGAAGGAAAGAGTGGAGCCCATAAGATTCAGGGAATTGGAGCAGGTTTTGTACCAGAAACATTGAATACAGAGATTTATGATGAAATTATAAAAGTAAAAAATGAAGATGCATTTGCTTGTGGAAAGCTTATGGCAAAACAAGAAGGGGTATTAGTTGGAATTTCTTCTGGAGCGGCACTTTATGCAGCAATTGAATTGGCAAAAAAAGCAGAAAATAAAGGAAAAAAGATTGTTGTACTGCTTCCAGATAATGGAGATCGTTACTATTCTACACCGTTGTTTATGGACAAGTAATGGGAGTGTTTCATTTATAATGTTTGTAAACAAAGGGAGGAAAGCAGAAAAATACTGTGACAGTGAAAAATGAGAAATGGGGGATAAAAGAATCCGTTTTTATGCCAGTATGATTCTGTTAAAATAAGAAAATGAAAAAAAGTTTGGATTTAATCAATGGAGCACCTGGAAGATCGTTACTTCGTTTTGCTCTGCCTATGATTATTGGAAACATGTTCCAGCAATTTTACAATATGGCAGACTCCATCATTGTAGGAAATTTTGTTGGAGAAGATGCTTTGGCAGCAGTAGGGGCATCGTATTCCTTTACAACTGTATTTATTATGATTGCAATTGGAGGTGGAATTGGAGCATCTGTTTTAACGAGCCAATATTTAGGGGCGAGACAGTATGAAAAAATGAAAACTTCCGTTCATACGTTCTTATGTACTTTTTTGGCTGTGAGTATTGTACTTGCAGTACTTGGATTAATTTTTAATCCAACCATTTTAAAACTGTTGAAAACTCCAGAAAATATTTTTGATGATGCCGTTTTGTATCTGCAAATTTACTTTATTGGACTTCCATTTACGTTTATGTATAATATTTTATCGGCAGATTTTAATGCATTAGGAAAATCACAAATTCCGCTTATCTTATTAATTTTTTCTTCTGTTTTGAATGTTGTACTGGATTTAATTATGGTTCAAGTGTTCCATGCAGGCGTAGCAGGTGTGGCAATTGCAACAGTAATTGCACAGGGAGTTTCTTGTGTGCTTTCCTTTTTCATTTTAATGAATGTTTTAAAACGGTATACATTAAAAAGCAAGGCTAGAATGTTTGATACTGTCATGTTTGCAATGGGAACTAAGATGGCAATTCCATCCATTATCCAGCAATCCATTGTTAGTATTGGTATGCTGCTGACACAATCCGCAGTTAATGTATTTGGTTCCTCTGCGCTGGCAGGATATTCTGCTGGAACACGTTTGGAATCGCTTTGCATTGTGCCGATGATTGCTACGGGAAATGCAGTTTCTACGTTTACGGCACAAAACTTGGGAGCTGGAAAAGAAGAACGTGTGCGAAAAGGATATCGGGCTGCCTATGTGATTGTAATCGGATTTGGACTTGGACTTATTTTGATTTCTCAGTTGTTTCATGATCCGATTGTATCAATCTTTGTAAGCCAAGAAGAATCTCCTGTTGCGTTTGCCACGGGAAATGCCTATTTTCAATTCTGTGGATGGTTCTTTTTCATTTTAGGATTTAAGGCGATTACGGATGGAATCTTAAGAGGAGCTGGAGATACGACGGTTTATATGATTGCTAATTTAATTAATCTTACAATTCGTGTTTCGGTAGCGAAATTGGCATCTCCAATCTTTGGAATTCAAGTCATTTGGTATGCAGTACCAATGGGGTGGCTAGTAAATTATTTGATTTCATTTGTTTGGTATCGAACAGGAAATTGGAAACGAAAAAAAGTTGTTATGGATATTGATTGATATACAAAAAGAATCTCCACTGGAGATTCTTTTTGTTGTTTGCATAACGAATCAAAACAAGGGCTAAATAAGATATTTTTTTGTAATTGCATCGAAGTCATCTTTGTGGCTGTTAAACCAAGATACAAAATCCATATCGGCATCCGCAGCTGCTTGGGCAAGATCCAAAAGGAAGGCAGGGATCTTGGATTGGAGAATCACTCCTAATTGAGTTCCCATACGTTCTAAACCTTGCTTGTCACATCCATTGACATGTAAGGTAAAGGCAGGATGAGGAACTTTATCAATTAATTTCACGCCACCATGGAATCCAATCAAGCCAGTTTGATGTGTTCCACACGAAGAAGGACATCCAGAAATATGGATTTGTGGAAATGCATTGGCTGGAAGGTTAGAAGCGTTTGCTGCTTCAATACATTCACGTAAAAGAGCTTGAGAATCCCGAACTCCCTGCTGACAGATGGAAGCTCCAATACAGGCAACCGAATGTTCCAGTGGAGTAACGGCGCCATCTTTTGTTACATCTAATACTTTTTGTGCTTCGTCGGCAGTTAAATTAATAATGTAAATCTCTTCAAATGGTGAAATTCGCAGTTCTACGTCCTCCATATCCTGAATGATGTCAGAGATTGCTTTTAATGTTTGAGGAGAAATCAGTCCGCCAATTGGCTGATAAGATATTGCAAAAAGTCCCTCTTGTTTCTGAGCAGTAACACGATCATTGGTAATTGTGCCATTTCCTGTTTTGTTCACAGGGATTGGAGAAACGGAAAGTTTGAGAGACGGATCTTGTTTTGCAGCCGAAAGTTTTTCTTGGAATGCTTGTATTAATCCCTCTTTGCCAAGCGTGTCTTGTAAGTATCTGCTTCTAGCACGTCCACGATTTTGATAATTGCCATGTTCAATAAATAAGTTCACCATTGCATGAATATAATAGAGAATATCTTCTCCAGCAATTCGTTCTGCAACACGAACGCCAAATTTTGGATTGTTACCCAGACCGCCAGCACAATAAACATCAAAGCTGCCATCTTTATTGGCAGTGAAGCCTAAATCACGGAACGTAGCATGAGGTACGTTTTCTGGAGAGTTAGAGAAAGCTACTTTTAACTTACGAGGAAGTTTTGGTCCATGGATAAAAGATAGTAAGTAATCCGATGCAGCCAGTGCATAAGGCATAACATCAAAATACTCATCTTTTTGAACTCCAGTAAGTGGAGATACGGTTACGTTTCTTGGAAAATCTCCACCGCCTCCACGGCAAATAATACCAAAATCAAGTGCTTTGGATGCGATATCAAATAACGTATCTGGTTCCAAATGGTGAAGCTGGATTGTTTCACAAGTTGTTAATTTAATTGTATCAAGCTGATGATCTTCCACTTGCTGAAGAATAAAAGCAAGGGTGTCCTTTGAAATTCGTCCTCCTGGCAGGCGCAGACGAAGCATATTTGCCTTTCCATCTCGCTCTGCATAACTGCCGAAACCGCCAGAGATTCCCTTATACTCTGCTTTCGTAATCTCTCCATTGTAAAAAGCTTTTGTCTTTTCATAAAAAATATTCATATCCTGACGGAATAAGTCGATAAATTGATTCATATACAAGAGTCCTTTCTTTTATAGATAATTCTATTATACCTTTATCATACCCTATCTGTCTACCAGATATCAAATATTTTATGAAATCGAAAACATTTAATGGCAATAAGATATTTAATGGAATGAAAAAGAGAAAAAAACAACAGAAAAAATAAGTAAAAAATTTTGAATATATAGTTGACAGATACGAATCCTTGTGATAATATAATAACAGTTAGTAGTAACTAACTAATTGATAGAACTAAAGACTTTTTTTGGAACGCTATCGCTTTATAACACGGGTATGAAAGACATACCCGTTCCTTTCACTGATATAGTTAGATAAAACTAACTATATAGGAATGACGGAAATATGATATCGAAATAGGAAGCTTGGAGGAACGTGTATGTTGGAACAAAAAATGATAGAACATTGTTCTCCTACGTTAGCAGGATTAAAAACAGCGAATATATTTAATTATAGATTTTCATCGATTGATATTTTATTAGAAGAGATTCAAGCAGAAAATCAGAAACTAAATCGAAAAGGAGTATTTATAGAGATCTTAAAAATAAAAGATACACAAGTACTATTGTATGTATATCGCAAAAAAAGACTGGAATACGACTTAAAAAAAGATGAAGTCAGGACGCTGTTATTAAGATATGGATACACAAGTGAGAAAATGGGAGATTGTATACTAAAATTAAAAAGCAGACTCTCTGAATCAAATGATTTTCCACATGAAATTGGACTATTTTTAAGCTATCCATTAGAAGATGTCATAGGATTTATTGAACAAGAAGGAAAAAATTATAAATGCAGAGGATTGTGGAAAGTATATTGCAATGAATGTGAAACAATTAAATTATTTGCCAGATTCAAAAAATGTACGGCAGTATATAGGAAGTTGTTCACAAATGGAAGGTCAATTACGCAGTTAACTGTAGCTGCATAATAAAAATAAAATAAAAAAGGATGGTAAAGTAAAATGAGTAAAGTAGCAGTTGTTTATTGGAGTGGTACAGGAAATACAGAAGCAATGGCAAATGAAGTAGCAGAAGGTGCAAAAGAAGCTGGTGCAGAAGTAACGGTATTTGGTGCAGCGGAATTTTCAGAAGATAAAGTTGATGAATTTGATGCAATTGCATTTGGATGCCCAGCTATGGGAGCAGAAGTATTAGAAGAAGAAGAATTTCAGCCAATGTTTGATGCTTGTGAAGGAAAATTAGGCGGAAAGAAAATTGCTCTGTTTGGTTCCTATGGATGGGGTGATGGCGAATGGATGAGAAACTGGGAAGAAGAGTGTATGAATGCAGGTGCACAAATCGCTTGTGATTCAGTAATTGCAAATGGAGCTCCAGATGAGGAAGCAGTTGAATCCTGTAGAGGATTAGGAAGAACACTGGTGTAATAATACATAAAAATAGCGAAAGAAAAAGGATGTTGTCGTTTGGATAACATCCTTTTTTGTAGTATGACTATGTATTTTATATTTAGCAAATGTGGTTGATGTTTATAGATGTATTAATATGGAATGGAGAAATAAGGCAGAAACAGCATTTTCTTGCAAAATAAAAGGAAAATTTGACTTTAAAAAGGAAAACTTGGTAGAAATATAACAACATAATTTGTGAAAAAATTAAAAAAACAAAAATATTACAAAAAACTTACAAAAAAGGCTATGGATTTTTGAAAGTTTGTGGTACAATGGTAGCATCAGTACTTAATATTAATTAGGGGGTAATAAAATGGCAAAAGAAATGATTGCAATGCTTCTAGCTGGCGGTCAGGGTTCACGTTTATATGCGTTGACTCAAAAGCTGGCAAAACCAGCAGTTCCTTTTGGCGGGAAATATCGAATTATTGACTTCCCACTATCTAACTGCGTAAATTCTGGAATTGATACAGTAGGTATTCTTACTCAGTATCAGCCAATGGTATTAAATGAATATATTGGTAATGGACAACCTTGGGATTTAGACCGTCTTTACGGTGGCGTTCATGTTTTGCCACCTTATCAGCAGGCATCTGGTTCTGACTGGTATAAAGGTACAGCCAATGCAATTTACCAAAATATTCCATTTATTGAACGTTATAATCCACAGTATGTTATTATCTTATCTGGTGACCAGATCTGTAAACAGGATTATAGTGATTTCTTAAAATTCCATAAAGAAAAAGGCGCAGAGTTTAGTGTAGCTGTTATGGAAGTGCCATGGGATGAAGCATCTCGTTTCGGCTTAATGGTAGCTGATGAAAATGATAAAATTACAGAATTCCAAGAAAAACCAAAGAATCCTAAGTCAAATCTGGCTTCAATGGGTATTTATATCTTCAATTGGGATATTTTAAAGAAATACTTAGTAGAAGATGAAGCAGATCCAGAATCAGAAAATGATTTTGGTAACAATATCATTCCAAATCTCTTACGTGATGGACGTAATATGTACGCTTATCATTTCAGCGGATATTGGAAAGATGTAGGAACTATCTCATCCTTATGGGAAGCAAATATGGAAGTTTTAGATCCAGAAAACAGTGGTATCAATCTTTTTGATGACAGCTGGAAGATCTACAGCAGAAACAGCGGTATGACTGGACATAGAATTAGTGCCGATGCGATTGTAGAAAACTCTATGATTACAGATGGATGTCGTGTCTCAGGTAACGTAAAGCATTCTATTTTATTTGCAGGTGTTCAGGTAGAACCAGGTGCAGAAGTAGAAGATGCCGTTGTTATGGGTGGTACAGTAATTAAATCGGGCGCAGTTGTAAAACATTGTATTGTAGCTGAGAATGTAGTGATCGGTGAAAATGCAGTCGTTGGAGCTATGCCTACCGATGGTGAAAAAGGAGTTGCAACAGTAGGACCAGGCGTTTATATCGGGGATAATGCAAAAGTCGGACCAAATGCTATGGTTAGTAATAATGTAAAGGACGGTGAAGTACAATGGTAAAATCCAATGCAAATGCACTCGGTATTATTTTCCCAAATAGTTATGATTCTTTGGTTCCTGAACTGGTTGGGGAACGTTTGATGGCTTCCATTCCTTTTGCGAGCCGTTATCGTATGGTTGACTTTATTTTATCCAGTATGGTAAATTGTGGTATTGACAATATTTCTATTATTGTACGTAAAAATTATCATTCTTTAATGGATCATTTAGGCTCTGGCCGTGAATGGGATTTAACTCGTAAAAATGGAGGATTAAATATCGTTCCTCCATTTGCAGAAAAAACAGTAAAAGTCTATAATGGACGTGTAGAGGCTCTGGCAAGTATTTTAGATTTCTTAAAATCTCAGAAAGAAAAATACGTTGTTATGTCCGATGCAAATATTGCAGTTAATTTTGATTTTAATGCATTGATTGATGCTCATATTGCAAGTGGCGCCGATGTAACCGTTGCTTATGCAGAGCAGGAAATTCCTGCAAGTGCAATTAATGCACCGGCTGTAAATAAAAACTTGTACTATACATTGATTTTAGACGATGGACAAGTAAAAGAAATCAAAATTAATTCCAAAAAAGCTGGAATTCAAAACTTCTCTATGAATATTTATGTGATTGACAGAGAACTTTTAATTGACCAGATTAGCAGTGCATTTGTTCATGGTTATATCTATTTTGAGAGAGATATTTTAGCTCCTCAGTTGGATAAGTTAAATGTAAAAGCATTTAAATATGATGGATATATTGCACGTATTAGTGATATGAAGAGTTATTTTGATGAAAATATGAAGATGCTGGATGAAAAAAATCTGGATGCTTTGTTCTCAGGAAACTCCATTTATACAAAGATTCGTGATGACAACCCAACTCGCTATATCAACGGTGCAAAGGCAAAGAATATTATGGCAGCAGATGGTTGTGTAATCGAAGGTGAAGTAGAAAATAGTGTTCTTTTCCGTGGAGTCAAGATTGGAAAAGGCGCAAAAGTGAAAAACTGTGTTCTGATGCAAGATACAGTAGTAGAGCCTGGCGTAAATATCGAGTATGTGATTTCAGATAAAAATGTAACGATTACTGCTGGAAAAGAAGTAAAAGGAACAGACAGCTTCCCAGTATATGTAGCAAAATATCAAGTAGTATAAAATAAAAACAATTTGTTTTTTCTGTTACAATACATAGTTCATACGATAAGCCTGATGGAATTAAGTCTGTCAGGCTTATTTACGTGAGAAAATAGAAAAAAGGATATGATTTGAAATAAGCTGGAAGGAGGAGATAACATGCATAAGTATGTGATGGCATTGGATTCTGGTACAACAAGTAATCGCTGTATTCTATTCAATGAAAAGGGAGAAATGTGTAGTGTTGCACAAAAAGAATTTACACAATTTTTCCCAAAGCCAGGTTGGGTGGAACATGATGCAGACGAAATATGGTCAACACAGTTAGAAGTGGCACAAGAAGCCATGTCCAATATTGGAGCAACCGCAGCTGAGATTGCAGCAATTGGAATTACGAATCAAAGAGAAACAACGATTGTATGGGATAAAAACAGCGGAGAGCCTGTTTATCATGCCATTGTGTGGCAATGCCGCAGGACGGCAAACTATTGTGATAATTTAAAAGAAAAGGGATTAACCGATTCGTTTCGTTCTAAAACAGGATTGATTATTGATGCATATTTTTCAGCAACAAAGCTCCGATGGATATTGGAACATGTGCCAGGTGCGAGAGAGCGAGCAGAAAAGGGAGAGTTACTATTTGGAACGGTAGAAACTTGGCTGATTTGGAAACTAACCAAAGGAAGAGTTCATGTAACGGATTACTCGAATGCTTCCAGAACGATGTTATTCAATATTAATGAGCTAAAATGGGATGAAGAAATTTTAGCGGAACTAAATATTCCAAAATCCATGCTTCCAGAAGTAAAACCGTCAAGTTGCATTTATGGAGAAGCTGATCCATCCTTTTTTGGAGCACCAATTCCAATTGGAGGAGCGGCAGGAGATCAGCAGGCAGCCTTATTTGGACAGACCTGTTTCTCGCCAGGAGAAGCCAAAAATACGTATGGAACGGGATGTTTTTTGCTAATGAATACAGGAGAAAAACCAGTATTTTCCAACAATGGACTCGTAACAACTATTGCATGGGGGCTCAATGGAAAAGTGGAGTATGCATTGGAGGGGTCCATTTTTATTGCAGGTGCGGCAATTCAATGGCTGCGGGATGAAATGAAATTTATTCAGTCTTCTGCTGATTCCGAATATATGGCAAAGAAAGTAAGTGATACGAATGGGTGCTATGTCGTACCAGCATTTACAGGATTGGGAGCACCTCATTGGGATCAATATGCAAGAGGCACCATTGTTGGTATTACACGAGGGGTAAATAAATACCATATAATTCGTGCAACGCTAGATTCCATTTGCTATCAAGTAAATGATGTGATTCAAGCGATGGAAGCAGACTCAGGAATTCAACTTAGTACATTAAAAGTCGATGGAGGGGCAAGTGCAAATAATTATTTAATGCAGACACAAGCAGACATAAGCAATGCTCCTGTAAATCGTCCAATTTGTGTGGAAACCACGGCAATGGGAGCTGCCTATCTGGCAGGGTTAGCAGTTGGATATTGGAAAGACAAAGAAACAATCAGAAACAACTGGAAAATCGACCGTACCTTTGTTCCAAACATTGATAAAGAAGAAAGAAAAAATAGAATAAAAGGATGGAAAAAAGCAGTGAAATGTTCCTATGGATGGGCAGCAGAGAACGTATAAATGGATCATTTTCTTAACAAAATAAGGGAGATGTACAAGCGATTTGTAATCTCCCTTATTTTATGATCCTATGTAAAAGAAAATATTTTGTGAAGACTTCTTTTATCCTTATATGATAGATTAAAAATTATGGCTTGCTTGCCAATCTTCTATATGATCTATGATACCAGAGAGATTGGTATGCCAAATGTAATGACTGCCGTTTAAAATATAAAGTTCATGATTGCCCGATTCAAAGTTTAATTGATTGCGGTGTCCAGTTTCCCAAGCTGGCATGTTCTGAACATTATCTGCGGACAACAATGCAAGAACTGGAAGAGAATCTGGGAATTTCTTATCCTTAATTGTTAATAAGGATTGATTCATTTGGTTAATTTCGTCTTTAATTGTTGCATTACTACTAAGTGAATATGCCTGAATATATTCTTCCATATCGCTTTCTGGATAAGTATATCCAATAATTTCTGGTAATGTTGCTCCATATTCTGCTGGGTTTTCAGAAAGAGCAAGCTGGAAATCCTGGATAGAAGGGAAAGAGTTTCTAAGAGAATCAAAACTTTCTATTGCATCTAGCATATACGCTTGTTCCATCTCTAATTCGTCTTGAATGGCTTCGTCATAAATCGTATTATCAATAGAAATAAATCCTTTTACCTTTTCAGGATATTCATATACAAAATTCAAACCATAAACACCAGAAATCGAATGAACCGCTAATATACATTCCTCAATATTTAATGCTTCCAGTGCTTGATTTAAATCAGAATTAATATTTTCAACACTTCTGGTCGTTGTTGCTAAATCACTTAGACCATAACCAAATGGTTCAGCAATCACAACATTAAAACTGGAATCCAGTTGCTGAGCCAATGGTTTAAAAGATAAATGGGGAGATACTTCCCCCAGTCCTGGTAACATAACCAATGTCGGTTTCTCTGGATTGGAAAAAGAAACCTCATCACCCGTTTGGTTAATATCACCATATAAAACAATATGCATTTTTTGATCATTTACAGTAACATAGCGGCTGCAAAAATCCACATTTAATGTTTCCTCATTCGCATAGACAGGAATACTTGCAATCATAACAGTAAAAATGCTAAGCATTGCAATCATACCCCGAAAAAATCGTTTAAAATTAACCTTCATATCAAAAATCACCTCCATTTATTTGTTTTCATTCGTTTAGATTTTAAATATTCTACATAATATCACCTTCTTAATAATTACATATAGTTAAATAATAAATTTTCGATTCTATTATAGTAGCAATCACTGCTGAAGTCAAGAGGGTTTAGGTTCTTTCTGAATCTAGTTGAATTTTTGTATTTTCCAATACCCTCCTTTGTTACATATAGTAATTTAAGACTGAGTAAAAATATGAAAATATGCATAGAAAATACCGTCTTTTTTCTGGGTGGAAAAACTGCCATGGTATTTTTTGGCTAAATCATTAAGAATAAGAAGTCCATATCCATGGAATTTAGGATCACGGTATTCGATATCTTTTTCAAGAGTAGTATTGGATATTTCCACATTTAATTCACTGTTGGAATAGGAGGCATTTAATGAAATAGTTGGATTTTCTGTTTTTTGGGCAGCATGAATTGCATTATTCAATAAATTAGAAAAAATACTGCATAAATCAATCTTCTCAATTCTAATTGAATCAGGAACGACTACATTAAAATTAAATGAAATTCCAACTTCCTTTGCATGGGAATAAGAACTCTGTAAGATAAAATCTAAAATCTTATTCTCACAAAAAACGGATCGTAAGTTTGATTGGTCAGGGATATTAGAAATCTTTAAATTAGGGTTTTCTAATAACATATAAGCCGTTTGAAGTTGATTATTAAAATCATGCCGAATTTTTCGCATTTGGGTTATTTGAGTATTAAGAGATTTGTAATAGTCCAATTCCCTTTGAATTTCTTTTTGAAGAATCGTAGATTTTAGTTTCAATGTTTCTTTCTGTATAAATTGTAAGGTAATAAAAACAAAAACAACATCTGCTAAGAACAGAAATGCTAAAATAATTGTAATGAAATCAGAGCTTTTAGAAAGTGATATATCAGTTGTTAGATTACTAATCACATATATAGCAATTAGAAAAAATCCCATTAATGATACGATAATAAAAAGAGAAAAACAAATTTTCTTTTTTGAGAAAAATTGAATTGGATGTTTTTTTAAA
>OEQY01000251.1_pt1 | contig 14002 bp, 11 predicted proteins | sample 1539871 | NCBI WGS metagenome assembly OEQY01 (sample SAMEA3891877, study PRJEB23780) | metagenome | biome: terrestrial biome; feature: animal house; material: Caecal content | place: Italy | collected 2015-05-05 | reverse complement strand
GGATAAGGTTGTCTCTATTCAGAACAAGATAGACGGTATTAAAAGAGACCGTACGCTTTCAAAAGATGAGAAAGATGCTAGAATCAATAAGCTCAGAAAAGACTTGGATACTGCAAAAGCTGTGGAAGCACAGAACAAAGATCAGATCTCTAAGCTGATCGCTGATGCAGAGGGATATCTGAAAGCGCATTTTGACAAAGAATATTATGAACCGGTGAAAGAGAGCTGCGTCAGAGAAAAAGCGTTGGCCAAAGAAAAATATAACAGGAAACTGGCAGAGCTGGAAAAGGAACACAAAGCGGCGATTTCTAAACTTTCAGACCATCAGGAAATAAAAGATGAAAATTACGTTTATAAGAACCGTTGCTTTGATGCAAAACTCGATCTGGATAAAGACTATCAGACGATAAAAGACAGAAGACACGCAGCGTTTTCACACAAATATCATCTGATCGATCTGCTCCGTATGTCAAAGTTTACATTCGGGGAAACATTTGCACAGAGATGGGAGAACTATCAATATACATTTAACAGACGTGCCTTCCTTTTAAAGAACGGCTTGTATATTGCTATTCTTCTGATATTTATAGCCCTTTGTATCATTACTCCTATGGTAAAAGGCTCGCCGCTTCTTACTTACAATAATGTACTGAACATTCTCCAGCAGGCTTCACCGAGAATGTTCCTTGCGCTTGGCGTAGCAGGCCTGATCCTTCTTGCAGGTACTGACCTGTCTATTGGACGTATGGTAGGTATGGGTATGACGACGGCGACGATTATCATGCATCAGGGTATTAATACAGGCGGTGTTTTCGGTCATATTTTTGACTTTACGGGCATGCCGGTTGTGGGAAGGATGATCCTGGCGCTTGTAATGTGTATCATCCTTTGTACATTTTTTACTACGATTGCAGGATTCTTTACCGCTAAGTTTAAAATGCATCCGTTCATTTCTACGATGGCAAATATGCTTATGATCTTCGGTATTGTAACATATGCGACCAAAGGTGTGTCTTTCGGTGCGATTGAACCTGTTATTCCGAATATGGTAATACCTAAGATCAACGGGTTCCCAACGATCATCTTGTGGGCGATAGCAGCGGTAGCCATTGTATGGTTTATCTGGAATAAGACAAGATTCGGAAAGAATCTGTATGCTGTTGGCGGAAATCCCGAAGCGGCTTCTGTTTCAGGTATTTCTGTATTTGCAGTAACAGTAGGCGCGTTCGTTCTGGCAGGTATCCTTTATGGTTTCGGATCCTGGCTTGAATGTGCGAGAATGGTTGGATCGGGATCAGCAGCTTACGGACAGGGCTGGGAGACAGATGCGATTGCAGCCTGTGTAGTAGGCGGTGTATCCTTTACCGGAGGTATTGGAAAGATTTCAGGAGTAGTAGTCGGTGTACTTATCTTTACGGCACTTACATATTCACTTACGATCCTTGGTATTGATACAAACCTCCAGTTTGTATTCTCCGGTATTATTATTCTCGTAGCAGTAACGCTTGACTGTCTGAAATATGTTCAGAAAAAATAATGTTTTATCTCCTGGGCTGTCAGTTTGGCAGCCCATTTTCTTTGCGCGCAGGGGTATTCTGAAACAGCCGTCAAAGTTTACATTCATCCTGTCATTTGCTATAATGCAGAGAGAATATTAACGGCCATGGAGATAAAAATATGGATACATACACATTGCTTTTGGTGGATGATGAAGAGGATGTGATCCGGACCATCATGAAAAAGATTGACTGGGAAAAACTGGGTTTTTCGGTCATCGGATATGCGGACAATGGGGTGAAAGCTTTCGAAATGGTGGAAGAATTCCAACCGGATGTCGTCATGACGGATATTAAGATGCCATATATGGACGGACTGGAGCTTTCCAGTCGTATCAGATCAGAATACCCGGCGTCCAAGATCCTTTTCTTTACAGGTTTTGATGAGTTCGAATATGCGAAGGAAGCTGTACATCTTGAGGCTGAAGAATATATTCTGAAGCCCGTGAATTCCATAGAACTGTCAAACGTATTTACCCGCCTTAAACTTAAGCTGGATCAGGAGATCAGCGAGAAGCGGAATGCTGAAGTGCTTCAGCAGTATTATATGGAGTCGCTTCCGCTTTTGCAGGCAAACTTTTATTCTACACTGATCGAAGGTCGGATACGTGAGGAAGAGATCTCAAAATATCTTTCGGACTACCAGATTTCTTTCGACGGGCCGTTTTTTTGCTGCCTTGTTATCCACACTTCATCTACGCAGATCCCTGCCGGCATGAATCCTCTGCTGCTGGCAGCCGCTGTGCAAAAGCAGGCAGAGGAACGGATTGGGAAAAAGTGGAATGCGAAGAGTTTTTCGTATCTTGGAAATACAGTTATGCTCGCACAGCTTAAAAGTGAGAATGATGTTCCGGAGCTGACGGATGAATGTGACAGATTCTGCAAATACGCGCATCGCATTATAGGTGCAGTCGTAACGGTCGGCGTAGGTCAGGTCTGCGCAAATATATCCGGTCTGGTTCAGTCATATAATAATGCAAGAAAGGCAGTATCGTACCGCGTGATCTATGGGGCTTCAAGAGCGATCAATATTAAAGAAATCGCGCCTCGGGAAACCACGGAGACGGATTCGATGAATGACGTGGAACTGTCCTGTCTGTTTAAGAAAATACGAATGGACTCCCGGGAGGAGATTACCGAAGAAGCGGGAAGATACATGGAGCATATGTCGTTTTCGAAAAAATCACTGACGCAGCATCACGTAGCTATCATGGAACTGGTGAGCGCATTATACAGATTTGCTGCGAACAATGACGTCGTTGTCGAAGAATTGTCAGGAGATATAAACAGTCTGTATGGGAGACTGTCCAATCTGGAACCGGAGGCTCTCAGGAAATGGCTTGTTGATGTCAGCCTGGCATTCCATGATAAAATGATCAATGCCCGGAGTAAATCGACGAAATCTTTTGTCCAGACGGCAGAACAATATGTCAGAGATAACTATGCGGATGAGTCGCTTTCTCTTGATGTGATCTGTTCTGTGTTGAATGTATCGAATTCTTATTTTTCGACAATATTTAAGAAGGAGACCGGCAGCTCGTTCGTCTCTTATCTGACTGATTACCGTATGGATAAGGCTTCGCGGCTTCTGATCGAAACAAAAGAGAAAAGCTATGTGATAGCCCAGCGTGTGGGCTACAGTGACCCGAACTATTTCAGTTATGTTTTTAAAAGGCGTTTTGGTGTGTCGCCTTCAAAATACAGAGCGGAGCATATAGAAAGTGAAGAATAAGTTTTTACAACAGTTGAAAAGACTTCAGCCAAGAGGTATGCAGTCAACTATTATGGTTGCATTTTCGGTGATCTCGATTTCCATTATGCTTCTGATCGGGATCGTGCTGTACATCAGGTTTTCGGCCTGGAACCGCCAGGAGAGTATTCGGGCGGCAGAGAAGATGATGGAGCAGACCGCTGAAGCACTGGAAGATTATCTGGTCAGTATGAGACAGATATCGGATACTGTTTATTATAATGTGATAAAAGAGGAATCTTTTCCGGACAATGAAAGGAACATCCAGTCAGGAATGAACCTCTTGTATGAAGGAAATGATGATGGTATCCGGAGTATCGCGATTTATAACAGTTCAGGAAGTCTGATGGCGGCGGAACCGATAGCGCAGCAGAAAGAAGACCCGAATGTTACCGATCAGGATTGGTTTCGACAGGCGATAGAAGAGATGGAAAACATGCATTTCTCCGCCCCTCATATTCAGAACCTGTTTGATGACGGTACAATGCGCTACTACTGGGTTATTTCCCTGAGCAGAGCTGTTGAGCTGACGGACGGCGGGGAATCTCAGTTGGGGGTACTGCTGGTAGATATGGATTATTCCGGCATTTCCAGGATGATGATGCGGATCAATGAGTCAAACAGTGGACAGTATTATTATCTCTGCGATAATACCGGCAATATTATTTTTCATCCACGGCAGATTCAGATCAGCGAGGAAAACGGGATGGAAAACAACGAAGAAATAACACAGTATAAGGACGGTATCTACAACGATGTGTTAGACGGTGAAAACAGGAAGATCATTGTAAATACGATCAGTTATACCGGCTGGAAACTGGTGGGAGTGCTTCCTTATTCGGCAATGACAGACGGAATGCTCAACATACGATATTTTATCGTGCTGCTCATGCTCCTGGTTGCTATGACATTGGCGGTTATAAATCGAGTCGTCTCTGTCGGGATAGCAAGACCGATATTAAATCTTAATGAATCGGTCAGAAAATACGAGGCAGGAGGCACTCCTGAAATATATATCGGCGGTACGCCCGAGATCATACACCTTGGTCAGTCTATACAGAGCTCCTATGAGCAGATCGACAGATTGATGAAGAAAATTGTTCTGGAACAAAACGAGAGGAGAAAAAGTGAGCTTGATGTGCTTCAGAGCCAGATTAATCCTCATTTCTTATATAATACATTAGAGTCCATCACCTGGATGATCGAGGGAGAACGTAATGATGAGGCCGTTTTTATGATCTCTCAGCTCGCAAAGCTTTTCAGGATCAGTCTGTCCAAGGGAAACACTGTAATTACAGTGAAGGACGAACTGCAGCATGCGCAGAGCTATATGAATATACAGAAGGTGCGATATAAAAATGCTTTTTCTGTTGAGTTTGATATTGATCCCGAAATAAATTCCTGCTGTATGGTCAAGCTGGTTCTGCAGCCGATACTGGAAAATGCAATTAATTACGGCGTGAGCGGTATGGAAGATCACGGCGAGATTATAGTCAGAGGTCGGCTGAAAAGTGGAAAAGTTTTCTTATCTGTTGAGGACAGCGGGATTGGGATGACAGAAGAACAGGTTCATCTTCTCCTGACAGACAGCAGCAGGGTACATAAACATGGATCAGGGGCGGGGCTTGTCAATGTAAATAATCGTATCCGGCTTCTGTTCGGCAAAGAGTATGGGGTTACCGTTGTGAGCGAACCGGACGAGGGAACAACGGTTACCATCTGTGTTCCAGCGGTGCCGTATACGGAGGATAACCGAAAAATCCTGGAACGGGGATATGGATTCGGCGGTGAAGAGATGGTTGAGGGAAACAATAATGAAGAATAACAACAGAGTATTCATCCTGACGGAGTTGATTCTGGGAGCGCTTGTTATCATAGTCGCAGTGGCAATGCTCAGGGACAATACCGAAAAAAATCTTGATAAAGTCTCGGTTATTATTGAAAACTCAGATGATAATCAGTGGAATGCATTTAAATATGGACTCAGGATGGCTGCAGAAGATCAGAATGTTGAGATGTTTGTTGTGGGAACAGAGGGAGTGATGTCTGCTGAGGATCAGGAGAATATGGTCCTTCAGGAGATTGACAATGGAGCCGATGCTGTTATAGTCCAGCCGGTTCCGGGAAATGACTCCGAGTCCATGCTGAACAGAATTAAAAACAGTATACCGGTTATGAGCGTTGGAACTGCAGTTTCTCTGAATGAAGAAAATTCTTCGCTGCCGGTTGTAGAAGCAGATAATTTTGCCATGGGGAAAGCCCTGGCTGAAGAAATACTTGAAGATTATGCAGGCAACCTGGAAGGAAGGGCATTGGGCATTATATCGGAAACTCTTGATACGGAAGCTTCGGCAAATCGCAGAGACGGATTTGAGAGCGTGATAGAAGACACCGGCGCTGTGATATCCTGGACGATTGATGATTTTTCAAATCCGGAAGCGGGGTACTATCTGGAAAAGCAGCCGGAAGCAGATCTTGTGATCGCGATGGATGACGTCAGTCTTACGGCTGCAGGGAAAGCTGCGGCGGCTAATGATCTGCACGGAGCGGTTGTGTATGGAATCGGCCATTCTACAGAAGCGGTATATTATGTAGATACAGGAATTGTTGAGTGTCTGGTGGTACCCGACGAATTTAGTATTGGGTATTACAGTCTGGCGGAGATATCAGAAAGCCTGCAGCACTACCTGTACAGACCGGAAAAAAAGACTGTTCCTTATACAGTACTTCGCAGGGAAGAACTGTTTTCGGAGAAAAATCAGGAACTTCTTTTTACAATGAATCAGTAACTGACAGGAGAGGAAGTAATCAGATGAAAAGAAAAAAAGCTGCAGCAGGCGCCCTCTGCTGTCTGGGAATATTGTTTTTATGTGCATGTACGCAGCATCAGACGAAAACGTCAGACAGGCTGTATGTCGGTGTGGCATGTTATGACCAGAGAGATACCTTTCTGGGCGAGCTGCTTAACTGCTTTAAAGAGAAGATGAGCGATATGGAGTCGGACGACCTCAAAACAATCGTAACAGTCCGGGATGCGGCAGGTTCGCAGAAAACTCAGGATGACCAGGTAAAAGAGCTGATCGATGCAGGCTGCAATGTACTTTGCGTAAATCTCGTCGATCGGGCTGATCCGTCAGAAATTATAGATCTTGCCCGGGAAAAAGAAGTTCCGATTATTTTCTTTAACAGAGAGCCGGTTGCAGAAGATCTCAGACAATGGGATCAGCTCTATTATGTAGGTGCGGACGCAAAAGAATCCGGTGTAATGCAGGGTGAAGTGGCCGCGGAAGTGATAATGTCAGACAGTGGGATCGACAGAAACAGAGACGGTAAGATTCAATATGTGGTGCTTGAGGGAGAACCGGGGCATCAGGATGCGATCATCCGGACTGAAAATGCAGTTGAGACAATAAGGAGCAAGGGGATAAGCCTTGAAAAACTGAGCAATGGCATCGCGAATTGGAACCGGGCACAGGCACAGAACAGAATGCAGCAGCTCATTGCCCAATATCAGAACGAGATAGAGCTTGTCCTGGCCAATAATGACGATATGGCGCTTGGAGCGATCGATGCTTATGTGAAGCTGAACCGTACGGAGGCAGGAATGCCTGTGTTTTTCGGGATTGACGGTACGACTGACGGGCTGCAGGCGGTCGTGGATTCGAAACTGGCCGGAACGGTTTATAATGATAAGGTCGGACAGGCAGATGCAATGGCGAAACTGGCGGCGGCTCTGATCACAGGGGAAGGTATGGATGAAATTAAATATAAAAACGGAAAATATATCTATGTACCTTACTCTAAAGTGACTCAGGAAAACGTTGGAGAGTATTTGAGAAAGAGCAAAAAATAACGGACTAAAAGATAAGGACCATTTCTTACGACGGTCCTTATCTTATTGGAATCGATATTCTTTTGGGGTTTTTCCATACTTTTCGCAAATATTTTATGAAAGAAACTGCTGTTTTCATAACCTATTATATGGAAAATTTTCTCAGTTGATAAGGTAGTGTTGCGAAGCAGGTAAGCAGCTTGCTGATGTTTTCCTTCTTTCAGCAATTCTTTGAATGTTTTGGCCGTATGTTTTTTTAAAAGCCGGCTGACGGTATATGTTTTCAAATGATTTTCACGACAAAAATCCTCCAGAGTTGCGGAAATATAATATGTGTCGATATACTTTAACACGGAAAAAACCAGATGCTGTTCGTATTTATTTTCATGTCCGTAGTTTACCATATTGGAAAAATCTAACAGGTTCAGAAAAAGAAGTCCCATAGATGTCTTGGTAATAGTATTTAGATTGGAAGGCTTTATAAAGCCGGACGAGATGTGGTCGTATATAACAGTTCTCTGGACGTACCTGACTCATCCCAGCGGCAGATGTTCACCCTGGTGGATGACATTGCAGAGGATTACTATTTGTACAATGACGAGGACAGCGGAGCCAACGGGCGTACTCTTGAACTTACCGAGCGTATCGGCGTGGAATATAAGTTTGTCAGCGGCACAGACGGGAAAACACTGCCGGAAGAAGTGACAGGGCTTCTCCCGAAGGATAACAATGTATACGAGTATGAGGACGCCGTTACCGCCGTCAGTCCGTCGCAGACAAGAGTGACAGCGGGGCGGTATCTGGAGGTTTACAGGCTATGACAAAGCCGATGAGACTGTCATCAGCCGGGCAAATACAGCAGATGGGAAACTGACCTTTACCGGCACATGGGAATTTATTGAAAACGCAAGCATTATCACGCCGGAAGACCAGACCATTTATACCGGAGGTGCAGATGGTTCCGTGTCAAATGCCGAATTCCCCCATCCGATTTACCTCGTAACGGACAGTGAGGGCAATGAGACAGAGCTGGGGGATGATGTTTCGTTCTATGTGGACGGGGTGTTATGGGAGGACGAAGAGTCAGAATATCCCTTTACTGTCGAGTATTATGACGCCGAAGGAAACGAGATCACGGATGACGAACACTACGGGGATTTTACAGCAAAGATCGTTCCGGCAGAGGGCGTGGATGCAGACAAGATCACGATCGGCAATGCTCCCGGCTCCCCGGTATTCTTTGAGGATGGAACTCTGAGGATCCGATATGTATCCAGCTACACAGATGCATCGGCAAACAGCCTTACCACAGAGGCGCAAACATATACTGCCGAGACAGAGGAAACGGTAAAACAGCAGGCCGAAGAGACGGCGGTATCGTCAGGAGGCGCAGTGGCTGTCCTGAAAGACGGCACACAGATACTCCTGAATGGGAATGAGAACTATGCATACCCGGAGGATGCGCCCAGTAAGATCGCGCTCCTCTTCGACGAGCTGCTTCCGTCATCAGATGGCGGCGATAACAGTTCGTATATCGACCTCCTTTCCAGCCATGCGGAGGAAAGCGGATATACTATGGAGGGATGGAACAGTATCTATCGATATCTTGACCTGGTGGATATGAACGATTCCAATGCCTGGGTAGCCTCTACAGAAGGTTGTGATGTGTTCTGGCCTTATCCGGAAGGGGCAGATCAAGATTCGGAGATCCGGCTGCTGCATTTTAAAGGTCTCCACAGGGAGTATTCCATGGCAGGAGAGGACAGCCTTGCGGAGCAGGTCGGTCAGTCAGAAATAGAGACGGTGGAGGTCACAAAGACGGAAAACGGCGTCTGGTTCCACATCCCGGAGAGCGGATTCTCACCGTTCGCCCTGACATGGCAGAACTATTATACGCCGGAGTATGAATTTGTCAGCGGAACTGATGGCGAAGAACTGCCGGAGGAAGTGAAAGCGTTTCTGCCGGAAGATGAAGATACATATCTGGAGGGAACTGATATTACGGCAATCCAGCCGGATGAGACTACTGTGAAGACAGAGGATGGCATATGGACCTTCCAGGGATGGGATGCAGAGAAAAAGACCTCGGCGGAAAACGTGAAATTTACAGGCACATGGACATATGCCCTGAACGCATCCGTGATCAACCGGATCCCGGAGATCAGCGCGTCAGATAAGACACTGACAGTGGGAGATGAGTTCAGCGATGAGATAGCCCTTGATGGAGTGACGGCAGCGGATGAGGAAGACGGCGACCTGACGGAAGCAGTCAAAGTAAAAGAGAGTGACGTAGATACTTCAAAAGCAGGAGAGTATACAGTTACGTATGAAGTGACAGACAGCGAGGGAGCGACAGCGTATAAAACGATCGTAGTCACCGTGAAAGAGAAAGAGGCAGATCCGGAGCCAGAGGAGCCCGGCACAGATACACCAGATGTAGATGAGCCCGGAACGGACGAACCGGCGGAAGAGGAGCCGGGCAGCGAAGCGCCGGAGACAGAGACGCCTGATGATACAGAATCTGTCAAGGAACCTGCAGATACCGATAACAGTGACAAAACCGACAATGCGCAGAAAAACAGTGTAACGAAAGATACAGAGGAAACATCAGAATCTGTACAGACAGGAGTTGCTGAGCATCTGTTTAAGTGGATGGGAATGGCTGTAGCGTCATTTACCGTAATCCTGGGATGTATCTGGATCGTAATCAGACGAAGAAATAAAAGAAGTTAAAGAATAACGTTGATATCCATAAGAACCGTATCGCTTCGGTGATCCGGTTCTTATGGAAAAAAGTTATAATAGCTTGACGGATACAACGGATTTTGGTATAATCTGCAAAGTGCAGGAATATAATAATCCCAAGGTAAAAGGGAACGTCGCCTTGTAAGTTCGAAAGGACCTCACTAACAGCGGCGACGTGGATCGCACGTAAGCGACTAAAAGACAGTCGCTAAGTGCTCATACTCAGGCGCAGTAGCCAAGTGGTAAGGCGTGGGTCTGCAACACCCTGATTCACCGGTTCAAATCCGGTCTGCGCCTCTTGTCAAAATAAGGAGAAATGTTGAAAAATCAGCGTTTCTCTTTATTTTTTTCCTTTATTCGTTTGAACACCTTTGAACACCTGACAGTCCTAAATGGCTAAATGTAGAAATATCATTGCTTTCTTTATGGACATTGCGGAGATAGTGAAGTGTAGTGTTCACTTGGCTATGCCCCATTAGTCTGCTGATCGCTACGAGGTTTTCCCCGTCATACGCCTGTGAAGCGTTGTAAAATCTGATCTTGTGTGAGCTGTGATATTCTACTCCGGCTTCTCTGCAATACTTCTTTAAACGACGGTTAGTGCTGCAATTCATGGAGCAGCATGTAACGTATTTTCTCAGGCTCATAATCCGAGATCAGGTGGATTGGAAGATAAATACGTGGTCTGAACAATCCAGTGATAACAGGGGATTTCAAAAAAGCTGTACTGTAAATGGGAATCTTTTTTGCAATAAGCATTTCTTCTAAGCATTTCTTATAAAGTTTTCGTACTTCGCGATTCTGTAGTGGCAGTGCAGAACGTTTTACCCTGTACAGACGGATAGAGGACTTCAAAACTAATAGAATCATTGCCAGAATACCGATGATCCAAATCCCAAAGAGTATCATTCCGATCAGGGAGGGGGTCCTGTTGCTGACAGATATGGTAAAATCATTCATCCAGTCAGAGGCTGTGTCAGGCGAATTCAATGTATTTATTGTATCAACTACATTGCTTCCGGCAGCAGCTCTATTCTTAAAATGGGCAAACCAGGAATAAAGAGAGAATATCTGTTCAGACCTGATCGAAATGAAAGGTGCTGCCATAAGGCACAGTGACAGGAACCACAGATTGTATTGTGTTCTGCTTGTCAGGTGAGCCTTCAATATTTTTTTGGCAGCAAACAAAATAACGATCATGCCGCTGATCAGTAAATTGCAGATCAAAAAATGTATGATAAAGCCGGTCATAAAACCATCTCCTTATCTTGATTTTTTTGAAAGCAGGGAACGCAAATGGTTGAGTTCTGTTTCTGACAATTGATTGTTTTCTAAATATGACGAGAGCATTGCACTGATATCTCCATCATAGAAACGCTTTATGAACGAATTACTCTGCTGACTGATATATTCGTTTTCTTCCACAAGAGGAGTATAAACAAATACCCGGCCTTGTTTTTCATAGGTCAGTGCGCCCTTTGTAACAAGTCGTTTTATAAGGGTCTGAATTGTTTTCGCGCTCCATGAGGTGGTTTTCAACAGTCGCTCTGTTATTTCATTTGTGTTGATCGGGGCTGATTTCCATACAATTTTCATAACTTCAAATTCGGCTTCTGAGATATGGGGTAAAGCGTGCATCGCGAATCCTCCTTTTATCTTACATGTGTAATAAAATTATTATAAGTTAATATAGATATCATGTCAAATTTTGTTTTTATTATCTAATTTGCAACCTCAAAAAGAATGTTGCCCCTCCTCCTTCCGTATCTTTAAAGCCGATCTCCCCGCCCAGCATTTTTGCCAGTTCTTTTGCGATGCTTAATCCCAGACCAAAATGAGATTTGTCTGTACGTGATTTATCCCCGCGGTAAAAGCGGTCAAAGATGAATGGCTTATCCTCTGCCGGAATCCCCTTTCCGTGATCTATGATAGAAAAAATCAGATCCTTTTCTTTTAAAGAAGTCTGAATCTGTAATGAAGTGCCTTCCGGGGAATAGCAGACTGCATTATCCAGAAAAATGCTCAGGATCTGGAAGAGCCGTTCTCGATCAGAAGAAAGGACCGGATAAGCTTCTTCACTCAGATTGAGCTCCAATCTTATCTTTTTACTGATGCATACCGGCTCATAGGCTTCGTACAGTGTGATCAGCAGGGTATCTACATTGATCTCGCTTTTCTGGATGGTCCATTTATCGGCGTCTGATGAGGCAAGCAGCAGCATATCTCTTACAAGCCGAGACATCCGGCTGCATTCTGTGTCAATGACATCCAGACAGGTCTGTGTCTGCGGGTCACTGCTGTCATGGTTCTGCATACCCTGCAGAGCTTCTGCATTTGCCATGATCACAGCAAGCGGAGCTTTCAGTTCGTGAGAAGCTGCAGCCACAAAATCTTTCTGGCTTTTGATCATTTCTTCACTAGGGGTAAAGGCTTTTTTCAAAAGAAAACGGCTGACAAACAAAATAACGACAAAAGAAATCAACCATATCCCCAGATACAAAGGCGCCTGGCCCAGAAATAGTTCCATAGCAGAGCTTTTTGGATAAACAAGAGTAAGAGAAAAGCTGTTGCCTCCCTGCGTGCTGATTGTGGCTGGGATGGCATAGTAGTGATCGTGATGCAGCCCTTCTAATTCTATATAACCACCCTGCTCTGTGACCTGCCTAGTGCTCTGGAAACCGGCAGCATTTTGTATACCGATACTCTGACCCGCTTTCTGCAAAAGAATATCGAAGTCCGTAGGAAAGCCAGGCTCGCTTTTGTACAGGATCTTTCCTTCTGAATCCCAGAGAGTGGCGTATACGTTCATCTGCTTTTCATAATTAGAAAGAACAGTCTCCGGCTGTTCGGTATCGGCTTCTAACTGATAGATGATAAGGGAAGCCATGCGCTGGATATAGGTTACATCGGCGGTTTGGGCTGACTGATATGTGTTCCAGAAGGAAAAGGATAAAATCAGTGTGATGAGCACCATCAGGATTCCCGTCATAATAATATGAAGCCTGTTCAATAATCTTTTAAGCATCTCCGTTCTCCAATCTGTACCCTGTTCCGTAAATAGTTTTGATCATGCAGCTGCTTCCCAGTGCTTTCAGCCGCTTCCTGAGAAATGAGATGTAATTGTCGACATTTCCGGGCGCGATATCAGAATCGATCCCCCAGACAGTTAAGATCAACTGTTCCCGGGAAAAAGTTGTATCCGGCTGTTTCATCAGCGTATACATCAGATCGGTTTCTTTGGCTGAGAGATCTAATTCATGTCCTTTACACGTCAGACGCCGGTTTTCCCGGTCAAACTGAAGATCTGCATATGACAGAAACTCCAAATTCTGTGTGTCCTTGGATCTCCGGGTCAGTGCCCGTATCCGTGCCATCAGTTCTTTGATATGGAAAGGTTTTACCAGATAATCGTCTGCTCCACCGTCCAGACCGTCAATCCGATCATCGATCGCAGACATCCCCGTAATAATGATCACGGGGATCTGGATGCCTTTTCTCCGCATGGTCTTGATAATAGTAAGGCCGTCAATCACGGGGAGCATCCGGTCAACGATGGCGAGTTCATAGCCGCAGTCCGTATTCAACACATAGAGCATAGCTGTTTCCCCGTCATTACAGGCATCTACTGTATACCCATTCTTTATGAGAACATTCTGGATCGAGCGACAGAGATCCAGATCATCTTCCAATAGAAGTATTTTCATAAGCTGTCCTGTCCTTTTCTTATCCATGTAAATCCGATACAGCCATGTAAGGCTGAACAGTTATTAGTATAGCAAAGAAATCCTCTAAAAGTTCTCTAAAAACAGAAGAAAAACAGTTTTATTTTTAGAGGAGTTTTAGAGAAGTTTTTCTGTAAGATGAGTGGGAAAACAAAAAGAAAGGCGGAATGGAAAATGAAACGTTTGAAATTTACGAAAGCTATTTTGATCTTAGTCTGTACGGCTTCTCTAGCTGGGTGTGGAAATATCCAGAAAGATACAGGCACAGATGCCCCTTCGTACAGCCAGAATTCGGACGGCGATCAGCCGACAGATACATCGAACGAGGCACAGGCCCTGTTGGATTCTGCTGCATTAGTTGGCTCTGTTACAGATTTTCAGGAGGGAAGTTTTCAGG
>OEQY01000249.1_pt1 | contig 14100 bp, 11 predicted proteins | sample 1539871 | NCBI WGS metagenome assembly OEQY01 (sample SAMEA3891877, study PRJEB23780) | metagenome | biome: terrestrial biome; feature: animal house; material: Caecal content | place: Italy | collected 2015-05-05 | reverse complement strand
CTTAGTATGTGCTATGCTGTGGCTATGTGGGGAAAGTACTGCGGCAGGGATATATTGAAAACGCAAAGGGCAGCAGGAAATTCCCGCTGCCCTTTGGGCTTTCGGCATAGCCGCAATAAAAATTCTTTTTTCTATCCACATCAACGGAGCGCCTGATGACAAATATATTATACACATTTTTTAATACAGTGACAAGATATTTCAAAATGTTAGAAAAACACTTGACAAATGTTATTTTTTGCCCCATTATTATATTGTGATGTTTTATAACCTCACTATAATTTCTTAAATAAAAAAGGAGGGTATACATGGAGTCTATTCCGCTCGCACACACGCGCCAGGGGAGCGGCGAAGCCGGTGTTCAGACGCTGCAGGAGCACAGCCGCCATGTCGCCGAGATTTGCGCGGCGCTGAGCGGCAGGATCGGGCTTCGTAACTTAGGGTATTTAACAGGCCTTTTGCACGATGCGGGCAAGGCGCATCCAAAATGGCAGACACATTTGCGCGAAAACACATCCGAAAAGCCGGGGCATGCTTACGCGGGGATGCTCTGGCTCTGGGAAAACCGCACAGGCGGCGGGGATTCACAAAACCTTGCCGCGCAGTTTGCCACGCTGGCGATCGGCTGTCACCACAGCGGCAGGTGCGATATGATCTCGCCGGATGGAATCGATTGCTTCAGAGAACGTATGGCTGCCGCGCATGCCGATTCGATGTATATGGAAAGCATGAATCATTTTTTTGCGCATTGCTGCACAAAAGCCGAAGTTTATGCGCTGCTGGAAAGCGCCGCAGAGGAACTGCGCGCGTTGTGCGGGCGCGTCGCGGCGGCGTTTCCGTTACAGGGCGAGGATAGGCAAGCGAACAAGCGGTATGCAAACAGCGTCCGTTTTGCCATGGGTCTTGTCCAGCGCTTTTTATTCAGCGCCTTGGTGGATGCTGACTGGACCGACACCGCCTGTTTTATGCAAAACCGTCCGCTGCCAAAAGAGCCGGACGATATACAGCGGCAAGGAACTTGGGACAAGCTGTCAGAACATACCGAGCAGTTTGTGACGGCATTGCCGGCGCTTTACCCCATAGATCGTCTGCGCCGGGATATCTCAGAACGATGTATGCGTGCCGCTGAGCGCTGCGGCGAGGGGGTCTATCGCCTTTGTGTGCCGACCGGCGGCGGAAAAACCTATGCGGGACTGCGCTTTTGTATGCAGATGGCAAAAAAGCACAATGCGCAGCACGTGTTTTATTTCTCACCGTATAAATCGATCACCGGACAAAACGCCGCCTGTATTCGGCAGGCGCTTGGCAGCGTGGATGCGGTGCTGGAACACCATTCCGACGTTCTCGCACCCGAAGAGAACACGGAAAGCGAACGCTTTTTAGCGCAGTCGCAGCGCTGGCAGGGGGTGCCGGTGATCTGTACGACGATGGTGCAGTTCCTGAATACATTGTTTGCCGCACCGCGGCAAAACGTGCGCCGGCTGTGTGCGCTTTCAAACAGTGTGCTGCTGTTTGATGAGATCCAGGTGTTGCCGCTGCAGCATACCTACCTGTTTAATTTGGCCGTCATGACGCTGTCTGAATTATTGCACTGTACGGTCCGTGTTGTGCACCGCCACACAGCCGACGCTGGAGCGCGCTGCCTACCCGCTGCGTTTTTCCGAACCTGTAGATCTGGTGGAAAACAGCAAAGACCTGTTCCTTCCGTTTTGCCGGACGCGTCTCATCCCAAAGTTGATCCCCGGCGGTATGCACGCACCGCAGCTTGCCGATTTCATTTGTGCGCAGGCACGGAATAATCGAAGCATTTTGATCGTGCTCAATACGAAAAAAGCCGTCAACAGCCTGTTTGATGCGCTGCAGGGGCAGACACCGGCAGATACGAAGCTGTTTTGTCTGACGACTTATCTCTGCAGTCAGCACCGACGCGATGTGCTTACACAAATATCAAAAGCTTTGCGTAGCGGAGAACGGCTGATCTGCGTCAGCACCCAGCTGATCGAAGCGGGCGTGGACTTGAGTTTTGACTGTGTGGTGCGCAGCCTTGCAGGACTGCCGAATATCGCACAGGCTGCCGGACGCTGCAACCGCCACGGGCAGGGCGGCGTGCGCGATGTGTATCTGGTCGTGTGTGCCGATGAGGATCTGCGCCATCTGCCGGAGATCGACGATGCGCGGCGGATCACACGCGACTTACTCGATACGTGCGATCCAAACACCGACCTGCTTTCCCCGCAAATGATGGACGCCTATTTCCGGCAGTATTACGAGAACGCGGCGCAGTCGAACAAGGCGGCGTATCCCGCACCGGGGCGTGACTTACCGCAAAATACCACGCTTTTGGATCTGCTGTCGAGTAATACTTGCGGTGTGCGGGCGTTCGTGGAAAGCGGGCATAAAAGGCCCGGAACATGGAGTCTGTGCCAAGCATTCGGCACGGCGGAGCGCCTGTTTGAAGCCATAGCCGACGCTGCGGTTCCCGTGCTGGTGCCGTATAAAGAAGGCGTACGAAAAATCGCAGAGCTGTTTTCCTTGTCGCCGGATAAGGTGCGGTTGTCCGATCTGCAGCCCTATACCGTATCGCTTGGGAAAAGAGATGTGGACAGGCTCGAACAAGCGGGCGCGGTTTATCCTGCCCTGCAGGGTGCGGTGCGCGTCTTGCGGGAAGAATTCTATGACAGCGAGAAGATCGGTGTTCGCATACAGGCGGAGGCTGTGCCGCCCTGTTTCGTATAAAGATAAAGTAAACGGATTAAAGGAGGAATCTGTTTGGAACACGCCAATTCTATTTCCCTGCGGGTTTGGGGGCGGTATGCGCTGTTCAGCGACCCCATCACCCGCGTCGGCGGTGAAAAGTGCAGCTATCCGATCCCGACGTATCAGGCGATCAAAGGGATCTTGGAAAGCTGTTACTGGAAGCCGACATTCGTCTGGGTGCCGGACGAGATCCGCATCCTGCGCCCCATTGAGACCGAGTCTAAAGGGGTGCGCCCGATTCAGTACAACAACGGGAAAAACGACCTGTCCATCTACACCTATTTGTCCGATGTCGAATATCAGGTGCGTGCGCATTTTGAATGGAATCTGCATCGCCCCGACCTTGTGGGCGACCGGAACGAAAATAAGCACTATTTTATTGCAAAGCGCATGCTTGAGCGCGGCGGGCGCCGGGATGTTTTCCTCGGGACGCGCGAATGTCAGGGGTATATTGAACCCTGCGAATTCGGCGCGGGAACGGGCGCGTATGACAACACACCGCCTATGCCTCTGGGGCTGATGCTGCATGGCATCACCTATGCGGATGAGTCCGGCGACGGGCATATGTACGAGCGTCTCTGGCGGCCCGTTATGCGCGCGGGCGTGGTGCAATTTGTACGCCCGGAAGACTGCCCGGTCGTGCGGCCCATCCGCAAACAAAATATTAAGACTTTCACGCTCGGCGAAACGGTCGAGCCTGTCGAACGTCTGTTTAAGGAGGTGGCGCCGCGTGGGATGGATGGAACGCTGCTTTGAAACCTATGAAAACAACCGGGATCTGATCGGCGTGCCTGCCCAAAAAGCGGTGAAGGATACCGGCAGGCGTGAAGCACCCATCCTGCTGCCGGTTGCCCATACGACCCAAAAAGCCCATGTCGAGGTGAATCTCTCGGATGACGGCGTTTTTCAATCGGCTTGGGTGCTTCGCCCGGACGAGATGACCACGATCATCCCCTGTACCGAAGAATCCGGTTCGCGTACCTCCGGCGCAGTTCCGCACCCGCTTGCGGATAAGCTGCAATATATCGCGGGAGATTACAAGGCGTTCGGCGGTCCGAAAGCAAGCGCGTGGGAACCGTATCTGGAGCAGCTTCGCGCATGGTGTGCCTCACCGTACAGCCACCCAAAGGTGCGCGCGGTGCTGACTTATTTGGAAAAAGGCTGCCTGATCGCTGACCTTGTGCGCGAACGTATCCTGTACACAGACGCAGCGGGACATTTGCTGCAAAAATGGGATGGCACAAAAAACGAAACCCTCGCCATATTTGGAGTTTTGACCGGTGGCGACGAGTTCGAGACCTTCGTGCGTTTCCGCGTCGGCGGCGTAGCGCTCGCAGGGAACAAAGCAGTACAGGAAAGCTACATCCGCTATTATCTTTCCACCATGCAGCAAACGGATTTCTGCTATGTGCAGGGGGAAAGCATGCCGGTCTCACGCTTAAGCCCCGCAAAGATCCGCAACGCGGGCGATAAAGCCAAGCTGATCTCCAGCAACGATAGTCAGAATTTCACATATCGCGGACGCTTTGAAAATGCCGAACAGGCGCTGAGCGTCGGCTACGAGACCACGCAAAAAGCACATAACGCGCTGCGTTGGCTTTGCGGGCGGCAGGGCGTGCAGAACGGCGACCAGACCATCCTGGTCTGGGGTACGGAAAACGAGCCGATCCCCGCCGTTACGGCAGATACTTTGGAACTTACCGAAAACGCACCCGGCCTATCCGACCTGCCGACACTGCCAAACGATTTTGAGACGGAAAAGGCGCAGCCGACCACGCGGGAGGCTTTTGCCCTGCAATTCAAAAAAGCGGTGCAGGGGTATCGCGCAAAGCTGGGCGCACATTCCAAGATCACCGTCATGGTGCTGGATTCCGCAACGCCGGGTCGGCTGTCCGTCCGCTATTATCGGGAGCTTTCCGGCTCGCGGCTCGTCGATTGCGTGGAGGATTGGCATCGAAGCTTTGCTTGGGAGCTGCGCTACCGTAAAGTCGAAATTCCGCAGTCCGGCGGCAAGCCGGCCTTAAACCCCATAACCTTTCTCGGCGCGCCTGCACCTGCGGATATTGCCAAAGCAGCATACGGCGAGCGAGTCGACCAAAAGCTCAAGCAGCAGACCATTGAACGGCTGCTGCCCTGCATCACGGAGGGCAGGCGATTCCCGCGCGACCTAATGCTTTCCGCCGTACACCGCGCATCCAACAGCGTCGCTCTGGACACTTGGGAAGCGAACAAGACGCGCAGCATTGCCTGTGCCTTGGTGCGCGGCTATTATCACCGAAATCTAAAGGAGGATTTTTCTATGGCAGTTCAAAACGATTGCAACGACCGCAGCTATTTGTTCGGACGCATCCTTGCCTATGCCGAACAGATCGAGTATACCGCCTCGCGCGCGCAGGATATCGCACCCGCCGACCGGCGGCCGACCAACGCGCTGCGTTATGAGGTCGCGTTCACGATCCATCCCGCCAAAACGACCGCGCTGCTTGAAACACAGCTTCAACCGTACCTGACCCGTTTGGCAAGGGCGGGAAAATCTTCTTATCTGCACGATCGGATGCTGGAACTTATGGATCGGCTGAAATTGGATGGCTTTACAAATCAACCGCTTTCAGAACTGTATCTGCTGGGCTATGCCGCGCAGCGTATGGAATTTATCAAAAAGCACGATGCCGAAAACGACGCCCAATCTACTGTTTCTGAATAAAACATTTTTGGAGGTATATCATGAAAACTTTACAGAACAAAATCGACTTTGCACTTGTCCTTGCCGTCCGACACGCCAATCCGAACGGCGATCCGCTCAACGGCAACCGCCCGCGTGAGACCTATGAGGGCTTCGGCGAAATTTCGGACGTCTGTCTCAAACGAAAGATCCGCAACCGCCTGATGGACATGGGCGAATGTGTTTTCGTACAATCCGATGACCGCTGTACAGACGGCCTCCACAGCCTCAAAGAGCGCGCAGATGCCTGCCCCGAGCTTGTGGCAGCGAGCAAAGCGAAAGACCGCGAGGCCTATGCGCAGGCTGCCTGCGAGACTTGGCTGGATGTGCGCAGCTTCGGACAGGTGTTTGCATTTAAATCGAAAGGAGATGGTGTTTCCGTCGGCGTGCGCGGCCCGGTTTCGATCCACCCTGCGTTCAGCGTGGATCCCATTACCATTGACAGCCTGCAGATCACAAAAAGTGTGAATGGTGAACCCGGCGATAAAAAATCGAGCGATACCATGGGCGCCAAGCACCGCGTTGGTTTCGGCGTATATACCACGTTCGGCAGCATCAACTGCCAGCTTGCTGAAAAGACGGGCTTTACCGACGCGGACGCAGAAAGCATCAAACACGCGCTCTGCACGCTGTTTGAAAACGACGCTTCCTCCGCGCGTCCCGACGGCAGCATGGAGGTGCTTCGCGTATATTGGTGGCGGCACAACTGCAAAAGCGGGCAATATCCGTCTGCCAAAGTCCACCGCTTGCTGAAGGTGGAGAAAAAAACGGATGCGCCGCGCACGATCGAGGATTACAATATCACCTGCGATACGCTGCCTGATCTCGCGGTGGAAGTCTATGGCGACGAATCCTGACGATTACCTCCCGCTGTCCGGCATCCAGCATTTCTGTTTTTGCCGGCGGCAGTGGGCACTGATCCATCTTGAACAGCAGTGGGCGGAAAACCTGCGCACAGCACAGGGGCGGCTTCAGCATGCGCGCTGTCATGATGATACATATTCGGAATCGCGCGGAAACTTACGCATTGTGCGCGGCATGCGCGTAGCTTCTCAAACACTGCGGCTGAACGGCGTATGCGATGTGGTGGAATTCCGCGCAGATCCGAACGGGATAGAGATCCAAGGGTGGTCGGGGACCTGGCACCCTTCTCCGGTGGAATATAAGCACGGTGTCCCGAAAGAACACGACGCTGACCGTTTGCAGCTTTGCGCGCAGGCAATGGCGCTGGAAGAAATGCTGGTTTGTACGATCCCGCGCGGCGCACTGTATTATGCGGGCACGCGGCGGCGCGAAGCAGTGGAACTGACTGCGGAGCTTCGACTGAAAACACAGACAATGGCGGACGAAATGCACGAACTGTATGCCCGCGGATACACGCCGAAGACCCGTCCCGGTAAGCATTGCAATGCCTGCTCCCTGAAAGAGCTCTGCTTGCCGGCACTTTGCCGCCGCGGTGATGTGTCGGGTTATATTCGCACACATCTTGAAGAAGCACAGCGGGGAGGGGAAACATGAGAAAACTGCTCAATACGCTGTTTGTCCTAACCGAGGACAGCTACCTTACCCTGGATGGTGAAAACGTTGTGGTGCGCCGCGGCGAAGCGGAAACTGCTCGCTTTCCGCTGCATACTCTGGAGAGTATTCTATGCTTTTCTTATCCCGGCGCATCGCCTGCTTTGATGGGTGCATGTGCCGCGCACGGGGTGGATCTGGTCTTTTTCTCCCCGCGCGGAAAATTCCTGGCGCGCACGGTAGGCGAAACGCGCGGCAATGTCTTGCTGCGCCTGACGCAATGCCGCATAGCGGACAAAGAAGCAGAAAGCTGTCGGCTGGCGCGCAGCTTTATTCTCGGTAAGGTTTATAACGCCCGTTGGGTGCTCGAACGCGCTACGCGTGACCATCCGCAGCGGGTGCCTGTGGAACGGCTCAAAACAGTTTCCGCACAGCTCGCAGAAGCGCTCCCACGCATTGAAGCGTGCGCAGCACCGGAAGAACTGCGCGGGCTGGAGGGGGAGGCGGCACAGCGATATTTTGACGCGTTTGACAGCCTTATTTTGCAGCAGAGGGACACATTTGCGTTCCATGGGCGCAGCCGCCGCCCGCCACTCGACCCCATCAATGCGCTTCTGTCCTTTGCCTATACTCTTTTGGCGCGGGATTGCACAGCCGCGTTGGAGGGCGTCGGGCTTGACCCGTATATCGGATTCCTGCACCGGCAGCGACCGGGTCGCTGCAGCCTTGCGCTTGACTTGATAGAAGAGCTGCGCTGCCCCTACGCCGACCGTTTTGTGCTTTCGTGTGTAAACCGAAAAATCGTAACAGACAGGCATTTTCAAAAACAGGAAAGCGGCGCCGTTCTGCTCAATGACGAGGGCAGGCGTGCATTTCTCGGCGCCTGGCAGCGCCGAAAACAGGAAACCTTGCAGCACCCGTTCCTGCACGAAAAGATCCCATGGGGATTGGTGCCCTATGTGCAGGCGCTGCTGTTGGCGAGAATGCTGCGCGGGGATCTGGAACGTTATCCGCCATTTTTTTGGAAGTGAGGGAACGGAATGCTGGTGCTTGTAACGTATGACGTTAATACGGAGACTGCGGCCGGGCGCAAGCGGCTGCGGCAGGTGGCAAAGCAGTGCGTAAATTACGGACAGCGTGTGCAGAATTCGGTGTTTGAATGTTTATTGGACGCTGCACAGTATGCAATGCTGAAGGCGCGCCTGACCGCGCTTATCGACGAGCAGATCGACAGCCTCCGTTTTTACAGGCTCGGAAATGCGTACCAAAGCAAAGTTGAACACGTCGGCAAAAGCCCGCGCTTCGCACAGGACGATGTTTTATTGTTGTGATGTGCGGTGCGAACGTCAAGAGCACAGCCGTATGGCGTGCCTTTCGCACCGGAAAAATGAGGGTTGATGTGCAAACCGAAATCCAACAAATGCTTTTTATTTCGGTTTGTGGACAGTTTCAGAGTAAGATTTGTATAATCTGTCTATGATTTTGCCAATTTAATGCCTTTTGCCTTGGCACATTTTGCCGTCGCTCCCCGCACGGGGAGCGTGGATTGAAATCGTCACGAAGCCGCCCTGCTCTTGCATGACCGTGTCGCTCCCCGCACGGGGAGCGTGGATTGAAATTGCTTGGTTAATATCATGGTCAATTCGCAGATTTGTCGCTCCCCGCACGGGGAGCGTGGATTGAAATGTATGTAAGTCCTTGTGTTACAGCACGCAGCAGCGGGGTCGCTCCCCGCACGGGGAGCGTGGATTGAAATCCGTACGAATCTCTGTAGGCTCATATGGGCTTTACGTCGCTCCCCGCACGGGGAGCGTGGATTGAAATTGTCAAGTTCGACTTTCATTTACATTCACCTCATGTCGCTCCCCGCACGGGGAGCGTGGATTGAAATACTGCTCCTGATGTTGTAACCCCTTATACTACTGTCGCTCCCCGCACGGGGAGCGTGGATTGAAATATTGCTGATACTGCAAAAGTGGTTATGCCTGTCTGTCGCTCCCCGCACGGGGAGCGTGGATTGAAATATACAGGCGATCCACCGCATCTACCGCTTTTTGCGTCGCTCCCCCGCACGGGGAGCGTGGATTGAAATTTTGCAGCGCACCATATAGAGTGCCGTTGTCATTGTCGCTCCCCCGCACGGGGAGCGTGGATTGAAATAATCAATCGGTTAGGAATTGTTCTGCCGACCGACAAGGTCGCTCCCCGCACGGGGAGCGTGGATTGAAATATAAGCAAGGTTACGCCCGCGTTGAGAATGGAACGTCGCTCCCCCGCACGGGGAGCGTGGATTGAAATAGCGTGAGGGTGAGAAAGATATAGCCGTACTCCCGTCGCTCCCCGCACGGGGAGCGTGGATTGAAATTACCGCCAAGCGATTAGGCTCTGTCAAGGCAGCGAGTGTCGCTCCCCGCACGGGGAGCGTGGATTGAAATATAATGGGGTAGGCCGCCAGTGCGGTGAAGACTAGTCACTCCCTACGCAGGGAGTGTGGATAGAAATTGGGATACGGCAGCTAGTATACTGTTGCTGGCACTGGTCGCTCCCCACGCAGGGAACGTGGATAGAAATATAATGGGGTAGGCCGCCAGTGCGGTGAAGACCAGTCACTCCTTACGCAGGGAGTGTGGATAGAAATCAGGTTTATCTTAAATCTGCAGGCAGCTATAATGCCGCTCCCCACGGGAGCGTGGGTTGAAAGAAAGGTGACACGATTTGGCGCGTAATTGTGAATGCCACGCCCCACACGGGCGTGCGGATAGAAACAGGATTTCCTTTTCGGAGTGGATTTAGGCCAACGGATGCCGCGCCTTTGCAAAGCTGCACAGGCCGCAAAGGCGCGCGGATAGAAAAAACATTCTCGTCCTGGTTGGGACTGTCAAAATGGCGGCCATGCATGTGGGGCAGGGGGGGGAAATACATAAACCCTGCCGCCCGCCCTACAAAATTCCACGCAAAACGCAGATTTTCAGTTGCTATCGCAGCGTCGTTTTGCTATAATCGGCATAGCAAAACGGAAAAGGACGGAAATTCGGCTATGATTACCACAGAACTCTACGAAAATGAAAATCATGATCTGGCTGCAATCGTGTATGAGGATGGTATCTGCACAAATTATATTCCGGATGCGCTTATGGCGGCGCTGGACGGGGATAGCTTTTTGGAAGAAGCGCGTCTCGGTTTCCCGGAGGCGATCCTTTACGATGACGATTTCCACTTCGCGGGCAATACCGCACTCGATCCCGTTGTTCAGCAGGAAAAACGCGACAGCGTGCTGATCGCGGAGATCGGGGAAGAAATTTTGCTGTATCCGCACCGAATGAGCGAGCAGCAGCGGGAATTTTTCGCAATGGAGCTCGGGGAAGATGTCATGGAGGATGCGTTTGCACGTGCTGTAGGAGACGAAGGCGTAGTTGTAGATCTGTAACATCGGGCACGGTCATGAAAGGGGAACAACAGACGATGCTTTTTTTCTACCCGGAGGATTTCGGCGCGGTCGGCGACGGCGCACACAACGATGCGGCGGCGATCCAAAGCGCTCTTGATGCAGCGCACCAAAACGGCGGCGGCACGGTCGTGCTCACAAGCGGCAAAACCTATTACAGCGATTCCCTGCACCTTCGCGCACAGGTCGAACTGCATCTGCAAAAGGGCGCGCGGCTCAAAGCGACGGCGGATATCAACGGCTACATCCGTCCGTGCGAGACAATCAACGACCCGAAAACCGCGCTGATCGGCAATCCCGTCACAGGTAAGCCTTCGTTTGCGTTCCTGTACGGCTTCGAAGCGGACGGCTGCTCCGTAACGGGCGAGGGCGTGATCGACGCCAACGGTCATGCGTTCGTCGAGCGAAAGGATCAATATTATGTCACGGGCAATTTTTATCCGCGCCCGACGGTCATCTATATTGAAAAAAGCAACCACATCTCGTTTCGGGATATCACCATTACGGACGCACCGTTTTGGACGCTGCACCCGGCAGGGTGCGATGATGTCCTGATCTCGCAGATCCGCATCCTTAATGATCTGGACGTAGCAAATTCCGACGGCATCGACCCCGACCACTGCACGAATGTGCGCATTTTGGGCTGTCACATTGAATGCGCGGACGACTGCATCTGCCTGAAAACCTCCAAGGGCAACGCGGAATACGGGCCGTGCGAAAATATCCTGATCAGCGGCTGTACGCTCATTTCCACCTCCGCGGCGATCAAGATCGGCACGGAGGGCGTGGGCGATTTCCGCAACGTCCTTGTGGATAACTGCATCATCAGCCGTTCCAACCGCGGATTGTCTATTCAGATCCGCGACGGCGGCAACGTGGAAAACGTGCAGTATTCCAACATTATGATCGAAACGCGCCGTTTCTGCCCGGATTGGTGGGGAACTGCCGAGCCGATCGTGCTGACGACCTTTGACCGCGACGAGAACACGCGCTCCGGCAAGATCAAAAACGTGCGGTTTTATAACATCGTCTGTAAGGGCGAAAACGGTGTGCTGATCCACGGCAATGCAGAGAACACGATCGAGGACGTGACTTTCGAGAATGTCCGTGTGACGCTTTCCAAGACCTCCAAATGGGACTGCGGGCTGTACGATCTGCGCCCCTGCAAGGACCACGGTGTGGAGCAGCACAAGAATTCGGGCTTTTTCCTGCGGTACGCGAAGGACGTAACGCTTGACAAGGTCAAGGTGCGTTTCGAGAATGTCTGTGACGACTACGCCCATGCGCTGGACGCCGCGCATTGCGAGAACATCGAGCTGATTCGCTTCGACGGCGAAGCGGCAAAAGCGGATCTCGAAGCGGTGAAGATGGGATAGGGCGGCAATAGGACGCACACGCGCGCCACGGATTGAATCCTGCATAAAAAAAGCACACAGAAGCAGAAAAGTCCGCTTCTGTGTGCTTTTTGGCTGGGGTGGCAGGATTCGAACCTACGAATTTATGCTCTAAAACCGTTGATATACAACGGGTTTATCTATCCTTTGACTTGCATCTGACTTGCATCTGACTTGCTTTTTGATTCAGGCATATCCTGCTGCAAGTAGCGGTTGAATTTGTCTAAATCGGACGAAGACCGTTCCTGCGATAGGTGCGTATATATCGACAGGGTGGTTTTGATATCGGTGTGTCCGAGATACTCTTTGGCGGTCAGCACGTCCACGCCTGCATCGTAGAGCATGGTCGCGTAGGTGTGGCGCAGACAGTGCGGCGTAAATGTGTCGATCACCATCGGAAGAGCCTTGCGCGTATCGGTCTGTACATGGATAAAGTCGCCGTATTTTCGGTTGAGCGTGAGCATATATGACCGCCAAAGCCGTTCCCACGCTGCATCCGTCATATATCGCCCCACCGTGTTAGGGAACACCAGCAAGGACGCTTTCGGAAGCCCCTCCAAATATCGGAGCAGCGGCTCGGGAATCGGTACAATACGTGTTCCGGCAGCCGTCTTTGTGGATTTTACTGCCTTTGCCTTGTAACTGTAGCTCTTGTTGACTGTGATAGTCTTTGCAGCGAAATCTACATCTGTCCACAGCAAAGCGGTCAATTCACCGCGGCGCAGTCCCGCATACAACATGAACATGGCGGCAGGCTGCGCGCGGTGTGGGGTCTCAATGACCCATTTACGCTGTTCGGCAGACAGAGCGGTGCGGTGCTTGGTCGGTTTGCCCTGCGGTATCGTCAGCAGCTCGTCGATTGGGGAACGGTCGATTACACGGTTTGCCGCACAATAGCGGAAAAATTGTTTAATGGTGGAGGCGTAGTCCACAAGCGTCTTTTTTGCCGTGGGCTGCCCCGAATAAGGGTTGCAGACGGCGAAGTCGTCCAAGACCGACTGCACATCACACAAACGAATCCTGCCGATGTCTACACCCGCGAAGCGGTCGGAAAAATGACCGAGCCGCTGCTCCAAGCACAGATACCAGCTTGCCGATACACTGTTCTTTTTCGCCGCCAAAAATCGCTCCGCCCAAAAATCAAAAGTGCGTCCCGCGGAGATCAAGTCCACACCACGGTGCAGCTGCGCGCGTAGCTCCTCTACTTTTTGGTTGGCTTCCTTTTGTGTTTTCCCGTAGACGGTCTTATAGCGCCTTTTTCCGTCCACTGTGCCGAGATATACCTGTACAGCGATTCGACCGTCAGAGCGGCGTGTGTTTGATTTTTTAGGCATTGTATCACCCTTTATGAGATTATTCGCTTGCATCCGGGCATAAAAATACCCGGGCTTGCAATTTTCGCCCGGGCGTGATACAATGAAACCGCTTTAGCGAGCCGGTTTCGGGTATCACGCCGAGCCGTATGAACCGTTCACCTGTTGGCGCAGGTGGGCGGTTTTTTTATTTTGTACGCGTACGCATATACACAAGAAAGCTTTGCATTAAACTTTCATTCACCTTGGAATTATCATAGCTTCCGTCTATAGCGCTCAACACGATTTGAGTAAAAAGCTCTTTACTACAAATCTGCAGGGGAAGATGATTCTCGAAACATCTATCGATGGTAGCTAACACCTTATCTTTGGCAACAGCTTGAAAAGTTGAAAAGCTCTTTATAATGCCAGAAGGCGGAAGAAAGTATGTTGAATACAACTCGACCTGTTCAGAAGAAAGCGCTTTATTTGCTGCAAGGATAGGCCGAAGCCCTGTTACGCCGGAAGTATCTATGTATAAAACATAAATCAATTCCGCCAAAGCTCTTTCCGCCTTTCCCTCATCCTGTAGTAATTGAAACATATTGAAACGAATGTTCCTTTCTTCACAATAATAACGCTGTGTAGAACCGTCATGGCTATTGTTCTGCATATTTTCGGATAAGCGTTCATTAAAAATTCCCCAAACGACATCATAAAACGAGTGACCGTTTTTTCTTTTGTCATATTCCTGCCAATTTATACCCCAATCTTTGTGTCGATGGAGCAAGACGTAATCGTTATGCTCGGCGAGAAAATCCGCACCTTTTTCAGTTAGCGCCGTATAAACCTGATACGAAAAACGGCTCTCTATATCAGAAGGTCTATCAAGCCCAACAATTCGGTTAATTAAATCCGCCTTTTTCCCGGCTTGCGGGAGATCAAAAGCGGCGGAAATATCTTTTAGGGCAGGAA
>OEQY01000246.1_pt1 | contig 14250 bp, 17 predicted proteins | sample 1539871 | NCBI WGS metagenome assembly OEQY01 (sample SAMEA3891877, study PRJEB23780) | metagenome | biome: terrestrial biome; feature: animal house; material: Caecal content | place: Italy | collected 2015-05-05 | reverse complement strand
GCCTATAAATAGGGCAATAAAGCTCATGGTAACGATAGAAATAGATTTCACAATAAGCTGTACATAAAATCCAAGACTTGCCATATTGTAGTCAATCGGGAATGACGATAGCATGAACCGAGAACCAAGCAAAATGCTTCCATAAAGCAAGAGCTTTGTAAGAACTAACGCTACAAAGCAGAAAATCCAGACAGACAGCATTTGCGAAATCATTATTTTTTGTCGCTTAACAGGATAGGAAAACATCAGTGCCATTGTTTTGTCTTTATAGGCACTAACAATAAATGAGGAAAGCATGACGCTGGTAAATACCAAAAATGACATGCTTGTAAATAGCTCAATCGGAGAGGAAATTGTACCGTTTCCCGGAGCTGCGTCCGGTACGCCGGTATCGGGATCATTTGCAATTCCAAGATAAGCAAGTGCAAACATAAACAGACAGAGGATAGCTGCCAGAATAACTGCGTTTCTGATGTATTTCCCGATATTATTCTTTTTCCATTCTAATTTAATCAGTTTCAGCATTACCGTTTCACCTCCGCAGTCATTTTGAGAAAATAATCTTCCAGAGTTTCAGATTGTTTACCAAGAGCAGTTACTTCAACATCATTTAACGCCATAGTTTTTGACAGTTCCTGCGTTGAAATATGTTGATCGTAAATACGAATTTTATTGTTCTCAATAATCTTAAAATTACTAAGGCCAAGTTTCTCGCTTAGTACATAGGCAGCCTTTTTGGGATTCGCTACTGTCAGTTCAATATAGGCAAGGCTCATTTTCTCAATTTCTTTCATGCCGATTTCATTTATCATCATTCCATGATTGATTACACCAATCGTATCGGCAATGCTTTCAATTTCCGAGAGAATATGACTGGACACCATAATGGTTATCCCATATTCTTCACAAAGCGTTTTCAGCAGGTCACGGATTTGTTTCATTCCTGCCGGGTCAAGCCCGTTTGTTGGTTCATCAAGAATAAGCAGTTCCGGTTTACAAAGGATAGCACGGGCTATGCCAAGTCGTTCTTTCATTCCAAGAGAATAATTTTTGACTGGTTTTTGGGCTGCGTCTGTTAAGTCCAACATATCAAGGGCGTTTTCAATACTGCCATGCTTATAGTACCCCATGTATTCACAATGCAATCTTAAATTTTCATATCCGGTCATGTGATTGTAAAAGGTTGGAAATTCAATAATGCTTCCCATTCTTTTTAGCACTTCATAAGACTGTGGAGTAAGTATTTCTCCAAAAATCTCAATGCTGCCGTTTGTTGGTTTCCAAAGGTTTGTGATCATCTTCATAACGGTTGTTTTGCCCGCACCATTTGGGCCAAGAAAACCATAGATTTCGCCTTTTTTTATGTGAAGACTAACTCTATTTACAAGGTCTTTTCCGCCAATGGTTTTGGTAAGGTTATTTGTCTGTAAGATATATGGCATTTTCTGTTGCCTCCTTTCTAAATACCATTGTAGCGGCTCGGATTTTCAAAACTCTTGAATAAGTATTACAAATTTCTTTCGTGCTACATTAGAATGATATTTTTTTCAGCCGTACCGTAAAAGTGGTTTTTACATGAGGAATACTTTCTAAAGTAATAGTTCCACCAAGACGCTGGGCTAAATTCTTAGCGATTGTCAGTCCAAGACCGTTTCCCTGTATATTGCGGTTGCGTGAATCCTCCATTGTAAATAACCTGTCAAATATACTGTCTGCAAAGGCTCTATCAATTCCTTTCCCTTTGTCCGTTACATCAACATACACGTTCCGGTCATCATCCCGTAAAGAAATTCCAAGATATTTTCCATCAGCCCCATAACGGATTACATTAGAAATCAAATTGAACAGAATACGCTGTAAGGCTTCTTTATTCCCTTGTATATAAATAGGTGTTTCTGGCATATCGACTTTAACATAGAGTTTCTTGTTTGAAAGTAGTTCGTAAAAATCTAATACACTTTCTCGACAGATCTCACAAATATCTACTCTGTAAAGTTCTATATCCATATCGCCGGATTCTATTTTGGAGAGTGTAAAAAACTGATTGATTAATTCCATAACACTCTGGGCTTTGCGCTCCACTTTTTTCAACATTTCATCAGAAAGTGTTTCGCTTAATTGCATGATTTCTAAATATCCCAAGATAACCGTCATTGGCGTTTTAATGTCATGGGAAATATTCGATAACATCTTTTTTGAAGTGATTTCTGAGCGGCGATAGTCTGCTTTGGTCTTTAAATACTTTTCTAGTAGAGCATTTATTTGTGCAGCAAGTTCCATGAGGTCTTTATTTTCTGTAAAAACCGTGATTTGTTCGTCACTATCTTTTTCTATGATTTCTTTGAGTTTATCGCTGATTGCCCGCAGTATAACGCAAACTAAAATCCCTACACAAATAGTTAAAAAAAAGATAATCGTTGCTTCGCTCATAGATTTTCTCCCAATTTATATCCAATCCCCCAGACGGTTATAATATATCTGGGATTACGAGTATCTTCTTCGATTTTATTTCTAAGACGGCTTATATGGACATTGACAGCATTTTCATCACCTAGATAAGCGTCATTCCATACAAGAGAATATATCTGCTCTTTTGTATAAACTTTTTTGGGATTTTGCATAAGTAGTTTTAATATTTCAAATTCTTTCGAGGTTAGTTCAACTCGATTTCCATTTTTTGTAAGCGTATAATCTGATAAATTCATTACCAATTTCCCAGAAATTAAAATTTGTGGCATATCAACTGCCGCATTATCGTATTGATTTCTTCTACGAATATTAGCTTTAATTCGGGCTAATACCTCTGCAACGGAAAAAGGTTTTGTAATATAGTCGTCAGCTCCTAAACTCAATCCTACAGTTTTATCTGTTTCAGTATCTTTGGCAGACACTATAATAATAGGAACCACACTGTTTTTTCTAATATGCTGCATTACATCCATTCCACTGATTTTTGGTATCATTAAATCAAGCAGAACCAAACTAAAATCTGTACTATCAAAATAATTACAAGCCTCCTGTCCGTCTAGCGCACATATCACTTCATAATTTTCTGCCGTCAAATAACTTTTCAGCATTTCACTGATTTCCAAATCATCTTCAATTAATAAAATTTTATCATTCATATTTAAGTTCTCCTTTTTACATATTTACAAACACTTCTGTTTTAGCATTAACCTATAACGAACCATTTCTCTATTTTCCATATGCCTTGATTATATCACAGCACTTCTTGATCTACACTCTGAATTCTCTTTTTTAGTTGTATGCATCAAACATAATATTCCTATTAGTACACCACTATAAATAGACTTACAACAATTTGAATCCACTATATTTTGTGCTTCCATAATCTTGTATTTGAGTTTTTGTGTCATCCCGAAATGGGAGTCTGGGCCATTCACCCAGGACACATGCTGTTTAAGTTGGAAAATCGTGTCATTATAATGCCGTTTTTTACGGCACTGTAATGGCACTTTTTTTATTTTCACTATTATTTATTTTTTACGCCCAAAGAGGCAGAAAGGAGAATTTCTATGTCAGCAATCATCTTTTTACCAGGGAGGCCAACAACGGATCCTCAGATCATGCAGGCAAAGAACAGCAACACAACCTATACGACTCTGGACATCTCCTGCCCCCAGCGGGGAGCAGACGGAAACAAGGAGACCGTATTCTATTCCTGCTATTTCAATTCATTTCTGGCAGACCGCCTGATCAAAGCAGGAGTAAAAAAGTCAACCGGTCTGATTATCATTGGAGAGCTGGAGCTGCATCCCTTCATTCATCAGAAAGGGAAAAACCAGGGGAAACCGAACTCCGGCCCCAGCGTGGTTGTCAAAGACTGGCAGTTTGCACCTATGACTTATGACGATGCAAATGGAGCCAATCCCGGTGTACCTGGAGGCGTTCCTCAGAACGGCTATGGACAGCCCGGAGGAGCTCCTGTTCCCAATCAGCAGGGCGGATACCCGACACCCGCACAGGGCGGCTATCCACAGGCATCCGGTGCTCCTGCCGGCAATTATGCTCCTACAGGCGCCGCACCACAGAACCAGAATGGCTATGCACGGGGAGGACAGGGAAGAACAAATGCTCCTCGTGGCAACGTACCACAGAACGGTTACAGGCAGCCCCAGAACGGCTACGCTCCGAATCCTGGAAGCGCACCGAATTACGCACAGGGCAATCCGAACCAGCAGCCTTCCGGCGGCTATGCTCCTGGAAACGGGGCAGCTCCGGGAACACAGGGCGGCTATCCGGGAGATGGATTTACCCAGGTTACAGAACAGCAGGCAGAGACACTTCCCTTTGTCGCTTGATGCTGACGCACAAAAAATTTCATAAGGAACGATCCATGTAGAGAATTGCACCCGGAGACTACTCCGTACAGGCAGTTCTTTTTTTTGTGTCCGCACAGGATCCAGGAGAGCGCCGATCATCGGCTCTCCTGGGTGCGGCACAGCAGTTTTAAGAAGAAAGGAAGAATTTACATGAAAGCAAAGAAAACCAGAACGATCAAAATGACGTTACAGATCACTGTACTGTGCCTGTTTGCGGCGGCATTTCTGCTTCCAAAGGGGAGCCAGTCCTATCTGATGACTGGTATCGCTGCTGCGGGAGTCCTTGTCTCCCTGGCACTCCTTATCATCCCTCCGATTGCTTCCGGGCTCCGGAAATTGCGGATTCCGGCTGGGAGGGCAATGGATACAGGAAACGGGAACTCGGATCTGGAAACCATCCTGATCCGGCAGATCAGCTACCAGATCACAGACACACTTCAGTCTGCTTTTCCGGAAGCTACCTGGGAGTTTGCAGAACCCCTGCGTCTTTCCCACCTGCTGGATGGCGATGCGATCCGCTTATCTACCAGGAACACCGGTAATCATAACTTTGCGGAAGTGTCTATGGATGAGTACGGAAACCTGCATCTTCAGATGCTGACTGTCTCTGCGTTGAAACGGAAAGGCGACAAATCCGCATCCCCGGATACGCCAAAGGTTGATCCTGCGTCCTGGTACTCCCTGATTGGGAAACCATTCCTTGTGGAAATGATCGGGAATTTACAGGCAAAAGGACACCAGAAGCTGTTCATCGGAGAACAGGGGGACGTTTATATCCTCAATGGGAAGGAGCCGGAAGTAAAAGGCAAGCTGGAGCATTTCCCGCCGAAAGCCTACTGGCCTGCACTCCTGCAGGTGTTTGCTGATGATGAACTGGAAGCGGCAGAGACGGAAAACGCAGTAGAGATCACCTGGGCATAAGGAGGAAAAGCAACGATGGCAAGTGGAAAATTAGTGGAGAGCTGGACCTTCCAGCGCACGCTCCCAGAACCTTTTAAGGACTATACGGATGACGCCGTGTTTAAGAATATCGCATCCAAATACTGTACCCAGCCGCAAAAGAGAAGCACGCTCCATGCGGCTACCCTGCAGGCCGTCCTGACCTATATGGAACTGGAGGAGCCCGCAGGCGGGAAGTCAGCAGAGGAACTGGGCGCAATCGGGAGCCAGACCAATACCTATACGGTGGCAGAATATCCCAGCCGTACCGGAGAACTTCATGTGGTGGTCTATAACCCTGCAAACGGGAAATTTATTGCCGGGAAGTACACGGTGCCGCCGGATACGGAAAATACACCGGAGAAATATGTATTCAAAGATTCCGAGAATACAGGAACTGCTTTGTTATTCGCTCTGATGCCTACGTTTCTTTCCGATGAGGAGTTCAATGAGAAATACCAGCAGTTAAAGGAATACCGTGCAGCCGGTTATCCGGACATGGATGAGGCGGCAGAAACGGCGGCTGTCCTTTGTGACAATGCTTACCGCCGGATCCGATACAGTGATACGCTCGCAACGGGAGGAATCCGCACGGATATTGCTGCCAATGGTGTCATCCCGCTGCTGAAGCCGCTGGCTCTTCAAACGGGAACCTATGCGCCTACGGAAATCATCCACGGGGCTTTCCAGGTACTGAAACCCGGCAACACCTTTAAGAAGAAAGCGGAAGTCATAGCGAAAGCGGATTTTGTGGGACAGTATATCCTGTCACCTGCCCGTGTACTGACTCCGGAGGAGGAACTGACCGTCCCGGTACTGCCGGACTGGTATATCATCCCGAAGGAAGTCAAACGGATCTGTGAACACGCAAAAGTCACTACGGACACGGTACAGCCCATGCGGAACTTTCTCCTTCGTGGCCCTGCCGGTACGGGAAAAACGGAAGGAGCCAAAGCAGTTGCTTCCGGGCTTCATCTTCCTTACCGGTGCCTGACCTGTTCCGCAAATACAGAGGTATTCGATCTGCTCGGGCAGATCCTGCCGGATGTGGACGGGAAACGCACTGCCCTGGAGCGGCAGTATCCGTCTTTCCAGGATATCATGCTGGACCCGGCAAGCGCCTATGAAAAACTGACCGGAACCTACGATGAAAATGTTACAGAAGATCAGGTCTACAAGCAGCTCATTGATACTATTTTTGATGAAATGCACGAATACTATGCCTCCAAAACCAGCCAGCAGCATTTCCGCTACGTGGATACGCCGCTGGTGGAAGCAATACGGAACGGATACCTGATTGAGATACAGGAGCCGACGGTCATTGCAAATCCCGGTGTGCTGGTGGGATTAAACTCCCTGATGGACCGATGCAACAGTGTGTTTCTCCCCAACGGTGAAACGGTACAGCGGCATCCGGATATGGTGATCGTCGTAACAACAAACAATGACTATGCAGGCTGCAAGCCCTTAAACCAGTCCGTAATCTCCCGTATGAGTGTGCTCATCGACCTGATGGAGCCGGATGAGGAGACACTGGTGGAACGGGTGGTTGGCGTTACCGGCTGCAAAGAGAAAAAGACCGTTCAGACAATGGCACGGATCGTCCACTCCATCTCGGAATATTGTCGGGAAAACCTGATCACCGATGGATGCTGCGGTGTCCGGGAGCTGATTTCCTGGGTGCAGTCCTATATGGTCTGCGGCGATATCCGGGAGGCGGCCCATTACACCATCCTGCCTTCTGCTACGGCAGATGCGATCAGCCGTGCGGAGGTTGAGGAAAGCTGTCTGGATACTGTCCTGCCATCCTGAAAAGAGAGGAGGCAAGCCAGTGGGTAAAACGCCTCTTACAGAACCAGAAATGTATGCACTTCTTGCAAAAAACCTGTCCTACTTACGCAAATCTCAGGGCGGGCTTTCCCAAAGAGCGGTGGCACGGATCTTACACCTGCCGCCAAAAACCATTATGAATTACGAAAACTGCAGGGCCACTCCGCTTGCCTATGCTGTCCTGAAACTGGCAGATTATTACGGCTGCTCCGTGGAAGACCTGCTGACAAAAAATCTCACAGAAAGGAAATAGAATTTTGAACAGCAACCAGAAAAAATTAAAGCAGATGATTCGGGAAGAGGAATCTTTCATTACCGATCAGGAATTTTTTACGTCCTCTGCCTTCCATCAGTATCTGACCTCCCAGGCACGTGCTGCTACCGGGCGTTACTGCTACGGCCTGCAGGCACTGATTTCCTGGGACGAATCCGATGGTGCGGCACTGGCTTACACAGACTCTTATAAGATCTACCTGAATGCGGCAAACCGTGTTACCCAGAGCTTTCCGTCCCGCTTCCTGCGGGCGCTGAGCCTGGTAGGGATGACCGGACATGAGACGGCTCATCTTTTGTTTACGGATTTCACCACCCGGAACCTCTACTTGACAAACCTGGGGAACGGCTCTTTTTACCCGGAAGATCCTTCCGTGGAGCTGCCGGTTTATCAGAAAAACCAGACGGAGATCCTGGACGCCCTGCAGGAAAAGGACAAGGCCGTATCTCTGACCTTGCAGACCTGTGCGGCTTCTCTTCAGAACATCCTGGAAGACATCTATATTGAAGCGAGGATGTGTGCTGCCTTTCCCGGCAGCTTCCGAAAGGGTATCCAGCTCAATAACCTGCGGATGCTGGAGCAGATTCCGGATCTTCACGAACAGCTCAGCCGGGATTACCAGCCGTTTACGATTGCAACCAACCTGCTTCTGGCCTATTGCCGGTCCGGCACCATCAGTAACCGCTTCCACAGCGACAGCGAATACCTGGATGTGCTGGCCGATGGTATGGAGTATATCGACACGGCGCTGGAAGCACCATCGATCAAAGAACGGCTGACTGCGACAAACTGCCTGCTTGTCCTGTTCTGGGACTTTATCAAACCGCTGGTAGAAGAAATGCGGGAGAAGCTGGAACACCAGGATGAAACGGAAGCAACAGAGGAGCTTCAGGATCTTCTGGATCAGCAGATTGCAGGCGGCACGCCCATTCCTCTGGGAAAAGGTGGTGGAGAGGTAAAAAATATCCCTTCCGCCAAAGGAGGCGCAGGCACCGATCCGCAAGACGCAGATTTCTTTTCTTCCAAAGGCCGTCAGGAAAGCCTGAAGGAAGCGGAAAAAGTGATGGCGGAGGAAGGCGGGCGGATTGCCCTTGCCAAGACCAGCGCTATTTTAGACGGCAATGATCCGGGCGTAACCTACGCATCCCAGTATGCCGGCACCGGCTATGAGGATGCGGCATCAGATATTGCCCGTGTCTTGAATGAGGCCGCAACAGAAAAAGCGCAGGCAGCCTATGAACAGCAGCTGACAGAAGAATTACAGAAAGCAGCAAATGATATCCATTACGGAAATGCCCATGCCGGTATCCATGTGACCATTCATCGGGTACAGGACATCCCAGACCGGCTGATCCGGCAGTATGAGGAAGTTGCACCTCCTCTTCTCAGGGCTTCCAAGCGCCTGCAGAGTTCCATACTGCCCCTCTTAAAAGAGGAGGCGGAAGGCGGAAAGCAGAAGAACCTTCTGTATGGACGGCGGCTGGATATGCGCTCCTTCCATCACCAGGACGGTTCTTTCTTCATCCGAACCAGGCTCCCAGCCGATGAACAGCGGCTGGCAGTAGGGCTCCTGATTGACGAAAGCGGATCTATGGGCTGGGGTGACCGTATCACTCACGCCAGAAAGACAGCCATTGTCCTTTATGACTTCTGTGTCAGCCTGGGGATCCCGGTGACCATCTATGGCCATTCCACGGATTACCGGGGCGTAGCCCTCTATTCCTATGCGGAGTTTGACTCTGTGGACGAGAATGACCGCTACCGGCTGATGGATATGATAGACCGCAGCGGCAACCGGGACGGCGCAGCGCTCCGCTTTGTTGCAGAGCATCTGGCGAAAAGACCGGAGAACCGGAAACTTCTGATCCTGATCTCCGACGGTCAGCCAGCCGATACCGGTTATCGCGGCACGGAGGCAGAGGCGGACCTGCGGGGGATCAAGAAGGAATACGCCAGACAGAATATTGTTCTGTTTGCGGCAGCCATTGGAGAGGACAAGGATGCCATCCAGCGCATCTATCAGGAAGGGTTTCTGGACATTACCCGTCTGGATGACCTGCCGAAAAACCTGACGCTCCTCGTTAAACAGTACCTCAAATAAATCATAGAAAGAAGGGATAACTTATGAGCCAGTCTTATCAGAATCTGGCATCGGACCAGATCTGTAAGGTCCAGAATGACAAAAAACTGATTTCTTTTCATGACCGGCTGCGGGCCGCTTTGCCTGGCAGCTATGCACAGATACACGCCAAGGGAGAGTTCTCAGAGAACAACCATAAGGTTCACTCTCTCATCGGCGTATCTATCCAGGATTATTCCAACGGTACCGGGGAACGCAATATCATCACCCGGTTCCATTTAAGCCCGGAGCAGGTGCAGTTTTTCCTCACCCGCCTTACCGCAGGCTTTCAGGAATTTGAATGGAGTATCAGCAAGATCTTTGGGGAACCCGATCAGTACGGGTACTCCACCGCACAGCAGTTTTCCATTTCCAGGCACGCTCGGGCATCCGACGGCAGGGAAATGAAGAACCCGTGGCGGATCCAGATCATAAACGGAAGGGGGATCAAAGTACAGAATCGAAACGGCGGCTCCTATATGCAGTCCGGCAGCTTCCAGATGGACAAAACTGCCTTTATCCTGCTCACGGACATGGACCTCTACCAGCTCTTAAAAAGGGTGGATGCGTATGTGACCGAGTGGGAGCGCTGCATTGCCCCGCCGCTGATCTCAAACGGGAAAGAGATGCTCGCAAATCAGCAGGCCCAGCGCCAGCAGATGCAGCGGCAGCCTTACCCATACGCAGCATAGAAAACACGATACAGCCATGCAGGAAAGGAAGCGGAAGCCCCGCTTCTTTTTCTGTTCCGGCGTAAGAGAAAGGACGGTTTTTATGAGTATTGCCGTGATACGAAACATGGATACCCAGGGGCGCATCATCATCCCTGCGGATATCCGCAAAGAAACAGGCATCCGCAGCGGCAGCACCCTGGAGATTGCCACGGACGGGACAACCATCCGCATCCGGAAGTGTATGCCCCGGAATACCGGTTCCAAAGAACTCCGGGATTTCCTGGAGCCTCTCTATAAGAACATCCGCTGCGGGCTTGCCATCAGCAGCACTGACTGCATCCTGGCATCCAAAGGCTGCTATCTGCCAGAAGGCGCACAGATCACAGAGGAACTGCGCTCTCTTATCGAGGAGGGCAGAGAAATGTTTTCTCAATCAGGCCTCTGCCCGCCAGTTCCCGACTGCTCCCGGAAGGTTGCCGCACTGTTTCCGGTCACTTTAGCTCTGGCTTCTAAAAAAGCAGCGCTATTGCTGATCCCGGAGCCAGGACGGTGCTTATCGGGCGCCGAGTGTAACTGCACACGCCTGATAGCAAACATGATTACCCGGAAATACAAACCGAATGAATAGAAAGGACGAATGATTATGAAAGCATTGCACCCATTAACAGAAGAACAGAGAATTTTCGCAGAGAAGCACCATGATTTTATCTATCAGTATCTGAACGGACGCCACCTGAATATCGAGGATTACTACGATACCGCTGTCTTTGGCTATCTGAAAGCCGTACAGGATTATCTGGAGAAACCGGAACTTCAGCAGTACCGCTTCTCCACCATCGCCCGCATCGCCATGCGGGATGCACTGGCAACGGAATGGAAAAAACAGAACCGGCCCATGCGCCGGGCTTATCTGGAGGAGTATCAGGAAGATACCGCTGAACTGGACGTTTTCCTTCCTGTCCGGCAGGAACGTCTGGCAGAGGCAATGGATGACCGGAACCGCCTGCTGGCGCTTCTGGCTTATCTGACGCCGAAGGAGCGCCAGGTGGTCCATCTGCAGGCGGACGGCTACACCTACCACGAAATTGCCGAGATCTGTAATATTACATCCCACGGGGTACACAGCCGGTTCTACCGCCTCCGCAGAAAAGTACGGAGTCTGGATGGAATGGAGGTGTGACTCTTTTATGACGAATGAAAAAATCACGGCTATGCCAGTAAAAAAGAAACAGATCCATCTGACCGCCACTCTCAGCCTGCCCCTGCGTCTGCATGAGCGGGCCTGGATCCTAACAGGCTCCCGGTCCCTGTCTACTTCCCTGGTCCAGCAGATCCTGGAGGTATCGCAGGACGGCGTCGTATTTGAAACTGAAAACACCGTTTACTATTTGACCTATGCTCGCCGTCCGGCAGAGATTGAGGTGATGTGCGCTTGACTGATATTTATGAACGGGGGAGCAGCCTGCAAAAGCTGCTCTCCACCCTGAAGCTCAACCGGGAACGGGTTCCTCTGGAAACTTTAAAGAGCGTATACCGTATTCCTTATGAGGAGCTGAAGGCGCAGATCCGGGAAAGCGTCCAGGAATTTGTCCTTCTGGTCGCCTGCCACCACCTTCTGATCAATCCGAATTTTTCTCTGGATGAACAGACAGCTGTGGTACAGGCTGCCATTGACCGCTCCCGGATGCCAAAGGAGATTGGCAAAAGCCTGACCAGAGACTATGACGTGTCGAAGATCCACCGGATGGCACTGAAGCTACGGGAAGAGATCGAAGCGGCACTCTGGCCCTATATTGACCGGGAAACCTGTCTGGTGGCTGACCTTGCGGATATCGAAAAAACGCCGGTCATCTATAATACCCTGACCAGACAGATCTACCAGGACGGGGGATGGATAGACCAGCCGCTGGATCTGCGGGGAACATTACTGATTTACAGGAAACAGGAGGATGCTGTGCTGCCAGGCGCAGCCCTCCTTCAGAAAGGAGAACAATAGTTATGATATTAGAAAGAAATGAAACACCAGAAGAACTCGCTTTTGCACTAACTTTTCCGCAAATACGGGAAGCGCATGAAATCTACAAAAAGCATTGCTTTTTCCAGGATTTTATCGGGCAATACGAAGACCGGCGACAAGACAGGATCGGACTTTGTAACCTTCCTTATCAGACACTGGAACATGAGACAGATATCCTGTGTACAGCCTATGAACTGTATGAGAAACTGGAGGACAGCAATGTTTCCTATCATGTTACGATGGAGAACGTGATCGATGCAATCGAGAAACAGATTTTAAACGGCGAACTGCGCCCGCATCCAGAACCGGCGCCCCGTGTGGTGCTGATCATGGAGGACGGCATTGTTACCGCCTCGTATACAAACACTCCCTTTATTCAGGCAGAAGTCATTAAACTGGACAAGGAATATGATTCCGCCGAAGAGCGGGAGGCAGTTTATGGAGCTTTAAAGCACGATCCGGAGCTGACCGAATGTGAGTGCCATATTACCTGGCCCGGACGTGAAAAGGAGGCCACCTGAAAGGAGGATGACTGATGGCAAATATCTGCTGTGACGATGTGTACTTTTTTTCAGATGACAATACAGAGGGAATTGAGGCTCTCTGGAAAGATCTGCAGGCCTCCATTACTCCTGGTTATAAAGATGATCTGGGACAGATAGAACGCTTGTTTCTCCATGCGAGACTTTCTACGGAGGGGATCAACCTGAGAGGAACTGTTGTCGCCATGGAACGGACGGATCATGCGGTCCAGCTTTCCTTGGATACCGCATGGAGACCGCTTCATGACGCCTATACAGCACTTACGGCAGCCTACGGGATCCAATTTGTCATGGAAAGTATAGAACCAGGCTGCGGGATCTTTTTTAATACCGATGATGACGGGATTGCATTTTCTGACCGATACTGCGTGACCGGCGATACATCTGTTGTTACGCCCAGCGGTTTGGTTCTCTGGGAAAAATTAGAATATGGAGATACCTTTTCTTCTGAAAATGTACTCCTTCAGCATTTCCGGGATCTCGGCTACAAGGCCGACACACTGGAAACACTGACCAAGACATTGGACGAACAGGAGGTATATATCCACTCGTTCATCAATCCCTACCAATAATCTCTCAGAAAGGATACATACCAATGAAGATTTATGTTTTACACGGGTATACGGACGGTCTGACAGATCCAATCGTCAGTACCGACTATGAGGAAGTGTACGCAGCAATGAAAGCCGCCTATGAAAACGCCCTGGACGGGGTAGAGCAAGAAGATTCTGACCGGGAATACAGCTTTCTGGAAGGCTGGTCTGCTACTGCTGTTGTACATGGAGACTGGATGGAATGGCAGATTGCGGAACTGGAGCTGAAGGTTCCCGAAGAACAGCCGACTCCCTCTGTTTGAGATTTCTATCAGTTCCAACTGATAAGCCTAACTGGACTAAATGACATCGAGCCGTCTTATGGACGGCTCTTTTTACGTTTGATTAAATTTATGTAATAAATATGGCGGTCAAAAACGGATTAGGAGTTGTTATTCTATACGAACATTAACTGGTCTCACTGTAAGTTCTCCAACACCTTCAACCCTGTACCATTTTCCTCGTTCAAGTTTAATTGTGCCACCTGTCCCAGAAGTAATGTAACCTATTGCATAAGTTTCTCCGCTTTCAATATCCGTAAATACAACATCGGTATCAGCAGTACCAGTAACTTTTACACTTCCGGTAACAGGTTGTATCTGTTCGCTTTTCACTCTCTCGTCACCTGAAAGGGTGAAAGTGTGCATCTTAATATAGCTGTTATAGCTTATACCGATTATAAGGACAGCAAGCGGGATTGCAACTCCCACTGCTCGTTTCAACCGTTTCTTATCCATATATTACTTCTCCGAGAAATTCCAATTATCTGCTCTACAACTTAGGATTTATCTTGCAATTAGAAACCATTTATCTTGTATATGGTTCAGTGTCTTTTCCATCATATACAAATGCTTTTATATCCGTATTTTCATCAACCTCAGCATGAATACCTACCGTGTATTCTTTATCTGTAACATTC
>OEQY01000245.1_pt1 | contig 14300 bp, 14 predicted proteins | sample 1539871 | NCBI WGS metagenome assembly OEQY01 (sample SAMEA3891877, study PRJEB23780) | metagenome | biome: terrestrial biome; feature: animal house; material: Caecal content | place: Italy | collected 2015-05-05 | reverse complement strand
GGGACGCGGCATTATTACAAATTACTTCCTTTTTGATGGTATCCAGCTTTGCTTTTTGGATTTTGATACGGCTGAAGTCATGGCTTCTCAGAAATTTAATCCTGATATTATTCAAATCACCTATTGTAAGGAAGGCCGGTATGAGTGCGAGTTCGCTAACCACACAGTATCTTATTTGCCGGCGGAATTTTTTGGAGTCGCCGGCACGCAGTATCTGCCGGTTTCTTTTTCATTCCCTCTGCGGAGATGCCTTGCAGTAAGTCTCGTGATCGACAAGCAGGCGTTGTCAGCGTCCACAGGAAACATGATGTCAGAAATTCCGATTGAGATTAACAAAATCGGGGAAACGCTGGGGATAGAAAAGAAATGGTACGTGAGTCCAGCACCGGTGAAACTCCAGCATCTGTTTTCAGAAATATATGAGGCAAAAGGGCGGGAGAGTGCAGGATACTTCAAGATAAAAGCAGTTGAGCTGCTCTATCATATTGATCAGCTGACACAGGTGAATGGCTGTGACTTTAAGTACTTTGATAAGGGTCAGATCCAGGCTGTAAAACAGATACGAAATTATCTGGAAGGACACCTGGATGAAAGGATTCCGCTGGAACAGCTGGCAAAAGAGGCACATTTAAGTCTGCCGGTGTTTTATGATATTTTTGCGCATATTTATGGCGATACGCCATACGCTTATCTGAAACGATATAAAATGAATCTTGCGGCAAATATGCTTCTGAATGAAAATCGAAAAATCGGAGACATTGCTTTAGAGCTGGGATACAGTAACGCCAGCAAGTTTGCAAAGGCATTTCAGTCTGTCTATGGGATTCTTCCAAAGGATTACCGAAACAGAAATAAAAAGTAGGAACGGGCTATTTTAGCTTTCGATATGAAGGAACAGAGTAGAAGCGGCGGGGCGAAAACGGTAAAATAATCGCGTGGTTAGAAAAAGCTAACCATGCGATTATTATTATCAGGAGGTTTCGCGCTATGTCAAAAAAACAATCAAAAGAGACAAAGCCAAAGACTGGTTTGGCACGTTGCATGGAGCTGGCTTCAGACAGGAAGGGACTTGTTTTTTTAGCTGCTGTTCTTTCTTCTCTTGCTGCGATTGCTTCTTTTATCCCGTACATTGCGGTTTATTTTATGATCCGCTCAATTATTAGCGCACTTCCCTATCTGGGGCAACTGGATATGGGAGAGGTAATGAGTTACGGCTGGATGGCATTGGCCGGGATTATTGCAAATATCCTGCTTTACTTTCTGGCTATTTTCAGTTCTCATATGGCGGCTTTTGGTACGCTTTATGATTTAAAGGTTCTGTTTGCAGATCATATTACAAAAATCCCTTTAGGTTATCATCTTACGATAGGCAGCGGACGCCTGCGGAAGATCATGGATGAAAATATTGAAAGTGTAGAAGGATTTATCGCTCATCAGTTTCCTGATTTTGTAGCCTCTATTACTGCACCTATTGTTATGGTAATTATTCTTTTCGCTGTAGATTGGCGTTTTGGCCTGGCATCACTTGTCGGAATCCTTCTTGCTTTTGTTGCGGAGTTTATTGGGTTTGGCAGCGGAGCAATGAAAGAGAATATGGAAAAATATCAAAAAGCATCTGAGGAAATGAACAATGCTTCTGTCGAATATGTGAGAGGGATGTCTGTCGTGAAGGCATTTAATCAGACGGCTTCCTCATTTAAAAAATTACAGGAGGCAATCAGTGGCTATACAGAATGGGTATTAAAATTTTCTCTTGGATGGCAGAATTGTATGCCGGCATTTACAACAATTATCAATAATATCTATTTGATCATTGTACCTGTGGGTATTCTGATCGGCTCCAACACTTCGGATTTTACAGAATTTGCTATGAAGTTTATTTTCTATCTGCTGTTTGTTCCTGCTATTGCGGGCGTCCTGAATAAAATTATGTATATTTCAGAATCCTTTATGCAGATTGACGGGAACGTAGCACGTATGGACGAAATCCTGAATATCCCGGAAATGCCGGAAACTGCGCATCCACGAAAGCCAAAGGGAGAGGATATAGCTTTTGACCATGTAAGCTTTGCTTATACTGGAAATAGTGAAGAAAAGGCTTTGGAAGACGTCTCGTTTACTGCTGAAAAAGGACAGATCACTGCGATTGTCGGGCCATCGGGCGGCGGAAAAAGTACGATCGCCAACTTGATTTCACGTTTTTGGGATGTGTCTGACGGAAAAATTACTATTGGAGGCGTGGATGTAAGGGATATGGCGCAAGACGAACTTATGCATCAGGTCAGTTTTGTATTCCAGGATATTTTTCTTTTCAAGCAGAGTATTTTGGACAATATCCGCATGGGAAATGAAAATGCCACAGAGGAACAAGTGATTGCTGCGGCTAAAGCAGCTCAGTGCCATGATTTTATCTCAAAATTGCCAGATGGTTACCACACGGTTGTGGGAACGAAAGGGGTACATCTATCTGGCGGTGAGCGACAAAGGATTGCGATTGCCAGAGCGATCATCAAGGATTCTCCGATCATTGTTCTCGATGAGGCAACCGCTTTCAGTGATCCGGAGAATGAGTATCTGATACAGAAGGCTTTTGAAAAACTCATGCAGGGAAAGACTGTAATCATTATTGCTCACAGATTATCTACAATTCGTAATGCGGATAAGATCATTGTTATGGAAAAGGGACATTTAGTAGAAACAGGAAAGCATGACGAACTGGTTTCAGCGGGTGGCCGATATGCTCAGATGTGGGATCATTATACAGAGGCAATCGACTGGAAGATCAGTGGAAAGGCGGTGTAATATATGAGCAAATTACAGAAAGCCCTCTTCTTATCGGATAAAGGGGATAAGGATTTAAAAAAGGCTGTTTTCGCCTGCACTTTGACGAACTTGGCTATGCTTCTTCCTTTTTGTGTTACTGTAATGATTTTCAGCGAAATATTAATTCCTGTAGCAAATGGAGGAAGTGTACAGTGGAATCATATTTGGATGTTATGGGGAGCAGGAATTATTTCTGCATTACTGGTTTTTTTGGCGGCAAAAAATGATTATCGAAAGACCTATATTGCTTCTTATCAGGAATCCAATGCGACAAGGCTTCGGATCGCAGATCATTTACGAAAACTTCCGATGAGTTTTTTCAATACAAAGGACTTATCAGAACTTACGACAAACATGATGGCTGACTGCAGCAGCATGGAATCATTACTCAGCAGTACGATACCGCCATTGATCGCAAATGGAATTACGGTAACAATTACCTGTATTCTTCTTGCGTTCTTTGACTGGAGATTAGCTCTGTGTGTATTCTGTACTGTACCGATTGCGTTTTTGATTATCTGGTTAAGCCGTAAACGCCAGATTGAGTTATTTGAGAAACAGGTTGATGCAAAGCTGGAGGCTTCGGACCAGGTCCAGGAATACTTGGAAGGTATGAAAATTATCAAATCCTGTGGTTTAAGTGGTTCTCGCTTCAAGACGTTGGATCATGCACTTCTTGCCATGAAAAAAATAGCTGTAAAAGTTGAAATGGCTGTTGGTGTCTTTATGTCCAGTGCAAGTATGGTATTGCAGGCAGGTATTGGAATTACAATTTTCGTTGGCGCAATTTTACTTACAAGCGGGCAGATTGAATTGATTCCATTGCTGATGTTTTTGCTGATGGTAACCCGCATTTACGGTCCCATTCTTTCTATCCTTGCGAATCTGTCTTCTTTGCTGAACTTGAATGTTGTTACTACTCGTATGCGTACGCTTTTGACGACTCCGGCTATGGCAGGAGAGGAAAAGACACTGGATAATTGTGATATTGAACTATCTCATGTTACCTTTGCATACAATCAAGACGATGTGATCAGAGATGTATCCTGTAAAATACCGCAGGGTAGTGTCACTGCATTAGTAGGACCTTCCGGCAGCGGAAAAAGTACGATATCAAAACTGATTGCCCGATTTTGGGATATTCAAAAGGGAACGATTACTGTAGGCGGGAAAGATATCAAAACAATGGAACCGGAAAGCTTGATGTCCTATATGTCTTTCGTTTTCCAGGATGTTACATTGTTTAATGATACTGTTATGAATAATATCCGGATTGGAAATCCGAATGCTACGGATGAGCAGGTGATTGCTGCGGCAAAGGCGGCCTATTGTGATGAATTTGTGCGTGAAATGCCGGATGGCTATCAGACACTTCTTGGTGAAAACGGAAGCACCTTGTCTGGCGGAGAGCGCCAGCGGATTTCTATTGCACGTGCATTGCTTAAAAATGCACCGATCATTCTGCTTGATGAAGCGACAGCTTCCCTTGATCCGGAAAATGAAGCTCTGGTTCAGAAAGCAATCGCAAGGCTGGTTGAAGGGAAAACCGTCATCATGATCGCGCATCGGCTGCGAACTGTGGTGGACGCTGATCAGATACTTGTTTTAGAGGATGGAAGATTAGTGGAAAGCGGAACTCACAGTGAGTTGATGGAAAAGAAAGGTTTATACCAGAGATTATATCATATCCAGCAGGAAAGCCTTGGCTGGGCTGTTTAAAATGATGCAGGCGGTTTTTAATCGCCCGAACCATTGTGTTTTTCCTAAAAAAGCGTTATATTCTAGTTAGATACAGCTAATCGAAGGAAGAAGGAATGAACCATGGGAAGGTATTATCGGCTGTCAAAGACGTTGAGCGAAGTAGAAGCTTCAGAAATTTTGCGGGAAGTCCGAGAGATTGAGGAAGTTGATGAGGCAGAGTATTCCGAGGGGTATAGCAAGATTCTCGTTTTAACAGAAAAGGAAAAATATCCGGAGGTTATGACGAGGATTGTCAACATTGTCAGCCGCGTGGGAAAGGGTTGTGAATTAAGCTTTGCCGGGTTTGCAATCTGAAACAAAAGCAGGGGCAGAAAACAATCTGCAGGGGGAGGTGTTTACCATTGACAAAGAAAAAAATGGCCGTAACAGCCGGATTGCTGCTGTTATGCGGCGGTGCGGCCACAGGAATCTTATATTCTGCAGGATATAAAAATGCATATCCTACTCAGACGTTTTATGCAACAGTTTCGAAAATAGAGGGGAACAATCTTACTGTGCAGGGAATGGATGAAAACGACGTGAATTACAGGGGAGCTTTCTGGTTCCCGGCTGAGGAAGTAACGGAGATAACGTGGCGTAATACGGATATTTCCATAGAGGATTTGGACGTAGGAGATCAAATATCTGTTTCTTTTACAGGAGAAATACTTGCGACCTATCCGGCTAAGATTACACAGGTTGAGGCTATCCGGCTGCTAGAGGATGAACTATGATATTGAGTTGATATTTGTATAACATAGCTTTGTACTGACCTATACATGGGAAGAAAAGAAAGCAGTCTTGACAGATCAAAAAAACTCTTATAAGATAACCATGTTATTAAATGTAGGCAAGTAATACAGGAAGGAACTGGCATGAGACCGATCAACGAAAAGCTCCGTGCAGATCTGCTGGAAGCAGGCAAACGGGAATTCCTTGCAGTGGGATATCAGAGAGCGTCTTTAAGGAATATCGCGGCTTCTCTCGGGGTGACCACCGGAGCGATCTACCGTTACTATTCAGACAAGGAAGCATTGTTTGACGAACTGGTAGAAAAGCCGGCGAAAGAACTGTTGGATCGGTATCGAGCGGCGCAGCAGGCGTTCGCTGCCCAGCCGGTGGAAGATCAGGTTTCGAACCTTCCGGAAGTGCCGGAGTCAGAAACATCATGGATGTTTGACCATATTTATGATAATTTTGATGCTTTCAAATTGATCACGTGCAGTGCGGCAGGAACAAAATATGAGCATTACCTGGATACACTGGCGGAGATTGAAGATAACGCGAGCCGCCTTCTGATCGAGCGGATGACAAAGGCCGGATATTCGCTGCCACAGATTGACGATGCGCTTATCCACATCATGTCAAGCGCACTGTTTAATGGTATGTTTGAGACTGTGCGGCACGATATGCCGAGGGATAAGGCAAAAGGTTACATTCATAGCCTGAGGGATTTTTATTCAGCAGGCTGGTTTAAACTTCTGGGGATCTCAGGGAACTGAGATCCTTTTCATTTCATTAATAGGAAACTTCATAATAGTTTGAGAATTCCATCTTGACAGAGATATTAGTAAGGTATAAGATAACCATGTTATTAGATAGTACTGTTATCTAAAAAGAAAACTGGATATATTTGGGAAGATGTATGGGATTTACCAGAGCAGGATCCGGGAGAAGCTGCCGGGAGCGTGTTACAGCGTCATGTTGATCGGCAGCGTTATTTTTAATCAGCAGTTAGTTTTATCTAATTATCTTAACCGATTTTATTTTTAGTCAGGAGATGAGCAAAATGAAAAATGAGAAAGAACCGTCACCCTTTGCTGTTCTGTGGGGATGGGCGAAAGGTTATCATGCTGCTTTTGCAGGGGCGGTAGTTCTGGCTGTGCTTGGAGTAGCATGCGGCATGGGTCCGTATTTCTGCGTCGCTGCTATTCTGAGACTTCTGCTCAATGGCGGCAGCCTGTCGGAGTGTCTGCTGTGGTGTCTGGTCGCTTTGATCGGATATGCAGGAAAGGCGCTGTTTTCCACATTGTCTACGGTATTGTCCCACACTGCCACATACCACACATTAAGACAGGTGAGAAAGCGGCTTCTTGCCAAACTGAGCCGGGTTCCTATGGGAACGATTTTGGATACACCGTCCGGTCAGTACAAGACGACGATTGTTGACCGGGTGGAGGGGATGGAACCTACCCTTGCCCATTTGATCCCGGAAATGACGTCGAATATTCTTGTACCTCTTGCTATTGCGGTGTACATATTTGTACTGGACTGGCGAATGGGAATTGCATCCCTTGTGACAACAGTTGCTGGCATGGCGATCGCATCCCAGAGCGGTAAAACTTATGCTGTGCGCTGGCAGGGGGCAGTTGAAGTCGGCCAACGTATGGCAAATGCCATTGTGGAGTATGTGGGAGGTATCCAGGTTGTGAAGGCATTCAGCCAGTCGGCAGGTTCTTACCGGCGTTATTCTGATGCTGTACGGGAAAACGCGCAGTACTATGTTGACTGGATGGCGGATAATCAGAAATATATGGCTTCTATGCAGGCAATCGTACCATCGGTACTGCTTCCGGTCCTTCCTGTGGGACTTCTCCTATGGTCGGGAGGCACCCTGGAGACATCTGTGTTCCTCACTGTTATCATCCTGACACTGGGGCTGACAGGACCTCTGCTGGCGGCCATGACCTTTGTGGATGAGCTTGCTGTGGTGGGAACGAATGTAGGGGAGATTTCCGGAATCCTGGATGCGCCGGAACTGGAGCGGCCGGTTCGGGAAGCAGTACTGGACGGAGCATCGATCAGCCTGGATCACGTTTCGTTTACATACAAAGAAGAGAGCGGCGAAGTGCTGCATGATATCAGCCTGAAGATCATGCCGGGAACGGTCACTGCTCTGGTAGGTCCTTCCGGATCGGGCAAATCCACGGTCGCTAAACTCATTGCCGGTTTCTGGGATGTGAGCGGCGGACGGATCACATTTGGCGGAGCTGATCTGCGAAGTATTCCTATGGAACAGTTCAATCGACAGATCGCATATGTGTCTCAGGATAATTATCTCTTTGACAGGACAGTCAGGGAAAATATCCGGATGGGACGGCCGGATGCCACAGATGAAGAGGTGGAAAGAGCAGCGGAAGAGGCCGGGTGCGGGGCATTTATCCGCGGGCTGGACCGGGGGTATGACACAGTCTGCGGTGGCGGAGGCGGTCACCTCTCGGGCGGAGAGAAGCAGAGGATTTCTATTGCGAGAGCGATGTTGAAGGATGCGCCGGTAATCATCCTTGATGAGGCCACGGCGAGTATCGACCCAGAGAACGAGGCAGTGATCCAGAAAGCGATTTCCCGCCTGACAAAAGGAAAAACACTGATCGTGATCGCCCACCGGCTCTCCACGATCACGGATGCGGATCAGATTGTTGTAGTAGAAGATGGAAGAATTGCAGGACTTGGACGACAGGAAGAGCTGCTGAAGACATGCCCGCTTTATGCCAAGATGTGGGAAGCACACCTGGATTTCAGGGACAGAGAGGAGTGATAAGCAATGTTCAGTGTGTTGAAGAAGATATTTGCATTTGCTGGTACGAAGCGGAATCTATTAATAAAAGCAATGCTAGTCGCTTTTTTGGGAGCGGTGTTTTCAGCTCTGCAGTTTGCGGCTTTGATGATGACTCTGGATATTCTGGTGGGCAGACAGCCCGTAAGTGTATTGCCTGTCATACTCATCCTGGTCATATCTATGACAGGGCGGCTTTTATGCTCCTACTGGTCCGTCAATGCAGAGACAGAGACAGGATATTTTATGGTGGCGGAAAAGAGGGTGCACATTGGTGACCGGCTTCGTTATATCCCACTTGGATATTTCAATGAGAATTCACTGGGGAATATTACGGCTGTCGTCACAACTACATTGAGTGATGTGGAAAACAGTGCTGCCCGCTGTCTGGTCAGTGTAGTGGGAGGATTTCTGAACACGCTGGCGCTCTGCCTGGGGCTTATTGTAGTGGACTGGCGTTTAGGCATTCTGGCAATACTCGGGATCTTAGCTTACCTCGGGGTGACAGAGCTCTCTCAAAGAGCCATGCTGCGCACCGGGCCGGAAAGACAGCACGCCCAGATGAATCTTGTGGAAGCGGTACTTGAATATATCCAGGGCATGAGTGTTGTCAAGGCATACGGGTTGGATAAAGACAGCAGCCAGACTGTGCAGAAGACAGTGGATGACAGTTGCCAAAAGGCTCTCAGCCTGGAGAAGTCTGTAGCTCCCTGGATGGGAATTCGCCAGATCACAGTCCGTGTTTTCGCAGTGGGCATATCGGCTGCAGCCCTTGGGTTTTATTTCTCCGGCACTCTTTCCCTTGTACGGTGTATGCTGATGCTGATCGCATCGTTTATGCTCTATGCAGAGCTTGAGAGCGCCGGGAATATGGCGGATAACCTGCAGATGCTGGGCACTTCTATGGAGAAAGCGGAGGAGATCGACAGGACGCCGGTCATGGATATCAATGGAGCGGATCTAACGCCGGAGGATGCGTCAGTGGAATTTAAGGACGTTAGCTTTTCTTATGGCGGGCGCCAGATCCTTGAACATGTGGATTTTATGGTTCCATCAGGCAGAACGACAGCAGTAGTCGGTCCCAGCGGCGGCGGTAAGACTACGCTCTGCAATCTGATCGCACGGTTCTGGGACGTCCCGGAAGGAGAGGTGTTCGTAGGCGGACACAGCGTGCGGGAATATAAGCTGGACAGTCTGATGAAGAACATTTCCATGGTCTTCCAGAATGTCTATCTCTTTAATGATACAGTGGAAAACAATATTAGATTCGGATGCCCGGACGCTGACCATGAACAGGTGGTGGAAGCGGCAAAGGCGGCGTGCTGCCATGAGTTTATTACTGAACTGCCGGACGGATACGATACCGTGCTGGGAGAGGGCGGAGGGACATTATCCGGCGGAGAGAAGCAGAGGATCAGTATTGCCAGGGCAATTTTAAAAGATGCTCCGATCGTGATACTCGACGAAGCCACGGCAAATGTCGATCCGGAAAACGAAGCCCAGCTCCAGTCTGCTATTGAGGCGCTGACCAAAGGGAAGACTCTTATTATGATCGCTCACCGACTGAAGACAGTCCGCCATGCGGATCAGATTCTTGTGCTGGACGGCGGCCATATCGTACAGCGGGGAACGCATGAAGAATTGATCCGTCAGCAGGGGCTTTATGCGGAGTTTGTCGGAGTACGGCAAGAGGCGCTTGGATGGAAACTTACGGAATAGATAATATAATGAAAAACGAATTGCACCTCTTATGTGCCACTTGATATAATAAATGTTAGTTAAAGCTAACCCCTTTGCACATAGGAGGATACGCATATGTTTACTGTTCGTCCATATAAGGAAGAAGATGCCGCAGCCTGCGGGGATTGCTTTTACGAAGGATTCTTTTCATGCTCTGTGGATCAGAACGATAAAATATTTTTGCGTGATTACGCGCAGATCTTGATTGAAAAATGCAATTTCACCTATGTTGCGGAAACGGAGGATCATCAGGTCGTAGGATTCATCTGTGGAAAATATGATAAGCGTTTCAGCAAGGCTCTGGCAGCTCAGTATGAGACAAAAAAGCACTATGGCCGTTGGTGTAAAATGTTCCTCAAGTTCTATCTGAAAAGATATAAAATGTCAGCACCATTCCAGAAGCAGTTTGATGCCTTTTTCCGTCAGCTACAGGAAAGGGATAAGGAAACCGTTGGGAAATGCGATCTGGAACTCGTTGCCCTTTCGTCCAGAAGGAATTACAGAAAGGGGTTGGGAACCGCATTGGTCACACAATTTTTGAATCGGGCAAAAGCTGATGGAGCAGATCGTGTGCGGCTTTTTACGAACACTCTTGCATCGTGGGAGTTTTATGAAAAACGTGGATTTAAGAAAGTGGCAGAGAAGCCCTTTCAGGATGGCTCCGGCAATCAGTCCCTCGTCTATGAATACGTTTTGAAGGAGCATGAATATGAAAAACACCATCTGTGAAAAACTGATATGGTCAGCGATGACACCTGCTATTTTCAAATATATCGCAGCGCATTGCAAAAATACGGATACATCCAGAGTGAAGAAGAAATCACGTAAAAACTTTAAAGATATGTTGGCGAGGACACTCGACATAGCTGGTATTTCTGGGCAATAGTTGGAACTGTATTCTCTTTAGTAACAGTATGCCAGTTACTACATCCGGGATTATTATGTATGGTTGGAGCAGATGGATGACGGGATGGAGATAAAAGCGGTCTATGCGTCGGAAAGAAAGTAGCGGAAGCTTTCAGTATTGTCAATATAAATGCGGCAGATGTAGACTGGGTAAAAAGTGAGACGTTTGATAAAGGCGATATGATAGCCCACCGGCTATAGGGTTTCTGTTTCTTTTACTTCACGACTTATTCTGCCGAGATTTGACGACTATAACCATTTCAATAAGATCATAAGTGGGATACGGGACTTAGAATAAAGGAGCGGAAATTCATTGCCTTATGGGAATCTAAGTGATAAAATCCTAATATATATAGTAGAAATGATATATCAAGCCTCCTATTTACAACAAAAGGATAATAAAAGATATGGGCATAAACAGATGTGTATTATTTTTAGACACTCCGCTAGGCGCGCTTGAAGCTGAGACTGTTCAGGAGAAAGTGTCACAGGGAATTTAAAATAACATTGCGAGATGAAGGAAAAGAAGAACCTGAAATTAGAGTTCAATATAATCCTGAGAAAAAAGCCGTTGAGGTATTGCTTTTTGAGGCAGCAGGGCAAGAGCCAATTCTGCTTCATACAATAAAACCAGAGTAGTAGAGAAGGGCTGGAGAAGCCTTTCTTTTTTGTTTATTAATTTTATAATATATCTCACGAGATAATAATTCAGAATAGTTATCATGTTTTGTGGTTCGTAAACTTAACCTTATATTCTTTGTATTTAAGGATGTATTTAAAGAAAATCCAAGTTTTGTATTGACACTCACGGAACGTCATGGATTACAGTAAATAATATCAAGAACAGGAGGTCAGCAGTTATGAGGACAGTAAAGGAAATATCAGATTTAACAGGTATCAGCGTGCGCACGCTTCACTATTATGACGAGATCGGATTATTAAAGCCAACAGATAAAAGTGAAGCGGGATACCGGCTTTATGACGATAAGGCACTGGAAACATTACAGCAGATTTTGTTTTTCCGGGAATTTGATATCCCCTTGAAAGAAATCAAAGCTGTCATGGAGAATCCGGCTCTTGAGAGAAATCAGATCCTGAAGATGCAGAGAAAAATGCTTGTTGCGAAGAAGGAGCGTTTAGAAAGCCTGATCGCCAGCATCGACAGGATTTTGAAAGGAGAGAACAGGATGGACTTTGAAGTGTTTAGCAAAAGCGAATTAGAGGATATGTATAATTCCATGGAAGCAAATATGAGTGACGAGCTGAAAAACGTTTTTATTGAGCAGTACGGCAGTATGGAAGCATGGAAAAAGGAATTCCTTGAAAATGCTGCAAGTGAAGCAGTCCAGAAGAACTTTCAGAAAGTCGTTGAATGGTACGGGAGTAAGGAAAAAGCTCTGGAAGCCTCTAAGAATCCGGGGAATCCGGAAATCTTTCCTGCATATCAGAAACGGCTTGGCGCAATTATAAAAAGGCTGGCGGATATGAAAGGAAGAGATGTTAATTCCTTTGAAGTGAGAGAATTAGTCGGGGAATATGATTTTGTCACAAAACAAATGTACCAACTTCCTGACGCAACGGATATGGTGCTTGAAATAGCAAATGCTTACAGGACAAACCCGGAAATACAGGCGGCACAGGATTCTGTTTACGGAGAAGGAACGACGGAGTTTATCGGGGAGGCGATAGAAGCCTTTTATGGAAAATCATAATCAGAGATCATAATTATTTATTAAAGATGCCGGAGTCGGGTACAGGGCTCCGGCATCTTTATTGACAGTTTCATGGATATTATCATTGTTTCATTAAAACTGATACAATTGAAAATAAGATGAACCTTTCCGGCTGACAGATTGTATCTGTATATGTAAAGAAACAAATCTCCGGTCAAAACAGATCTGAGCGTACAGGAAGGAGGGGCGGGAGTGATTGACGAATATATCAGAAAGCATGGAAAGCGCCTTTTTGGATTATGCCTGACGCTCTGTGCCGATTATTCAGAGGCAGAAGATTTGTATCAGGATACATGGCTGAAAGTTTTGAAAAATATACCAAAGTATGATCCGCAAAGAGAATTTGAACCCTGGCTGACAAAAATATGTGTTAATACTTATCGGAATACATTGAGACGCATCGTCCGCAGTCCGGTACTTAGTTTCAAGGATACACAGGAACAAGAACGGCTGATACACTCTGTTCCCGCACCGGAAAAGAAGGATTATGAGCCGCTTTACGAGGCGGTGCGGAATTTACCGGAGAAACTGCGGCTGACAGTTATTCTGTATTACTTTGAAGATATGGACATCCAATCCGCAGCGGAAGTACTGCAGATCCCGACGGGAACCGTGAAATCACGTCTGCATAAAGCAAGAAATATATTGAAGGAGGCGCTGGGCGATGAGACAGATTTATGATTTTGAACAATATGTACCGCCTGAACTAAATGAAGCTATGCTGCAGCATGAGCTTGAGAGAAGGCAATTGCGAAGACAGATAATTCTTCTGGCACTGGCAGTGGTCCTTTCTCAGGCAGCGACGGTGCTTTTGGGAGTGCTGATGAGGGAGTTCCAGCCTGTAATTTCATCATTTTGTTTTGGATATACAGCAATATCTGCTGCAGGCAGTGTCGTGATTGCAGTTGTTTATTCATATAGAAAAAAAGGAGGCGATGAGGTATGGCAGTTGGTGTAATGATTTCTATATTTGTGATAGCTATGGTAATCCCGGTACTGATCGGAGTCTATGTATACCGGGACGCGTCAGACCGGGGAATGAATGCAGTTCTATGGACTCTTGTGGCAGTGCTGGCGCCTTCACTGATCGGGTTTATCATTTATTTGTTAGTGAGAAGCAATTATTCGAATCTGAAATGCCGGGTGTGCGGAACCAGGGTGAGGGAAAACTATGTGGTATGCCCCGGCTGCGGTACAAAACTTAAACCTTGCTGTCCGAACTGTTCTGCACCGGTAGAACCCGGCTGGAAGGTGTGCCCCAGATGTGCCGCTTCGCTGCCGGAACATCAGGATAACATTTCAGCTCCTGTAAAAAAGAAAGACCGGACTCTGGTATGGATTCTTACTGCGGTGATCTTGATTCCGATTGTCATGATACTGCTGGCGCTGATTACTTTTTCCATAGGAAGTACGATGACATCCGCTGTAGCTGTTTTCCCTGTAGATGATTATGTACAGGAGACTGGAAATGCACAGATAGAAGACTGGATACAGGAGAAGAGTATTGATCTTAACGAAGCGATTGTTCTTAGATATGAAAACGAAACAGAGGATGAGACATATACGGAATATCTGATTTATATGCCTGCGCTGTCAGAGGAGGCGGAGTATTCCGTAAACTCCGGAGATGGATTTTTCAGAGATACTATTGAATTGGATATTGAAAGGGAAAATGAGGGAAGCGGCAATGCTTTGATGTTTATTTCCTGCTTATCTGACAGGACAGTAGATCTTGAGATTGTGTGTGCAGGTGAAAAAGTACAATATGAAATCGAAGAAGCAGACCATCCTCTGTATTGACT
>OEQY01000241.1_pt1 | contig 14484 bp, 9 predicted proteins | sample 1539871 | NCBI WGS metagenome assembly OEQY01 (sample SAMEA3891877, study PRJEB23780) | metagenome | biome: terrestrial biome; feature: animal house; material: Caecal content | place: Italy | collected 2015-05-05 | reverse complement strand
TAAGGAAGCACAGGAACGAGCCGAAAAAGAAGTATAAGAATTTATTTGTTTGTTCCTAAAATTTTGAACAGGAAGATTGATTGGAATGTCGCAGCGAAAGCAGAGCTTCTTCTTATCTTTTTTCCAAGAAAATAACGCAGTTTCACAACTATATTGAGTAATTAGTAAAGTTTTTCCCACATTTGCTTGTCCAAAGTATTGGAGTTGGAGTTGCTTTGCTCTTCCAGCATGAATTGGTAAAATCTGTCCAGAATATTTGCTTATTCTTAAATCCAGAATCATATTCGAATTGGGTTCCACAAAAACATATTTATCTGGGTCAGATATTAAGTCTTTAACAGAATATAAATAGTCTTTTGTGCTACCGCTATCAATCATCTTTTTTTATTTCTCTGCGGTTAGATTTTCCCCATGTGATAATTCAGATAAAAGTGTTCGATTAGTAACGAGAATATCATCATTACTTCTTAAGACATTTCCTTTGAAATCAGTATAATTCCAATGAAAATCATCTTGATTAGAAAACGGATGAAATTGTGAAAAAATGAATTTCATAATTACGCCTTCTTTCTAATGTTTTTTTAAGAGATACTTTTAATATATCATAAATGAGAAAAATGGTATGTTCATGTAAACTTCCGAAAATAGAGAGAAAATTTTGGGAAGTTTACATGAAATGATTTCGAGTCGTGAAAATAGTATGTTGATCACATAGCAATACAGCAAAGTAGAAATAAAATTATTTGGAGTTTTATCGGAATAATTTTGTTTTCAAAAAGCAGTATGGCGAGTTAATAAGAAAGGAGAAATTGCTATGTGGTCTTATATCATGAATAATATCATCGATAAAGTTAATGCTTTTCAAGATTACATTTTTTACTGGTGGTCATAAGATAAGGAAAAATTTTTTAGTAGAATATTACATTAGAAAAGGCGGTGGCTCTTGTAAGAGCCACCAGAAGAAAATAATAAAAGGAAAAGAAGGAATATTTTTGAAGAAAGGAAAGATAAATATGGAACAAAATAGAGATAATGAAATGGTTTATTGTGAATATGAAAAAGGATTTGTAAGAAAGCAACTGTCTTGTTTATTAGGAAAAGATAAAAATGGAATAGAGAATGGCTGTTGGGAGCGTCCTGTGAAATGTGGAGAATGTATTTATGGAAAAAAGTAAGAGAGATAAAAAATAGAAAAAGAACTGCTGTGTATAAAAATCTGTCTTATTTGGACATTTTTATACACAGCAGTTTTTATGTGAAAACGAAACGAAAAGGAGAAGACTTCTAATTATGATAATATACGAAAAATTTAATAAAATAGACTTTTTAATTTAGAAGAATTTACTTGTGAATCTAGAAAAAATGTTTTATAATAATCAATAGAGGAATTGTTATAAAGAACGGAATAAAGAAAAAGGAGAAAAGTGAATATGAACTTGGACAGAGTACCCCGTGAAGGGGTTATTGATGATGGAAAAACGAGGTATAAGTTAATACGATGTATTGGAAGAGGGGGAAGCTCCCTTATTTATGAAGCAAAAGCAATAAATTCCGAAGATGAAGAATACGTGAGAACATACTTAGTGAAAGAATTATATCCTTATACGAAAAAAAATCTATTTTTTCGAGATCAGGATACAGGCAAAATTTATGCAATCGATGAAACAGCAAAGCAGATGTTAGAACGATATAAAGAACGAATGAAAACGGAAGCAGAACGAGCGGCATTAATCAGTGAAAATATAGATGCTTACGTACAACCTCCTATACAGAATGAGGGTATATTTATTGATCAAAAGAGCCAAAATGTTTATATTATTTATGATAAAAAAACAGGTATGACATTATTAGAGTTTCTGGAGTCAAATGAATTTATCAATTTATCTTACCAAGAACGATGTAAAAAGTTTATTTTACCATTTTTATTTCAATTGTATGAAGCATTAAAAATTCTGCATATCAATGGATACTGTCATGGAGATATTGCTCCTGATAATCTTTTTATTAATAATAAAGGTCAAATAGAAGGAGTTTCAAAGGATCTGTTTTTGATCGATTTTAACAGCTGTTTCCTAATTGAAAATCAACCGAAAGATTGGATTTATTCTTATAAAGAAGGATTTTCTCCTGTTGAATTATGTAATTATGAAGGAAGAAAATTAGGACCTTCTGTAGATACTTATTCTTTCATTGCAGTATTTTTTTATATGTTAACAAAAAAAATACCTGGAGGTAATATTTGGAGAGATTTAAGGAAGATAGAAAAAAATTTCTCCTCTCCTGTATGGGAACAAATAAGAAAAATTTTTTATAAAGGATTAAAATCAAATCCAAAAAATCGTTATCAAGATTTTAGTGAAACAGGACAATTATTGCAAGATTTAAAAGAGTTAAATAATCGGTTAAATCTGCGAGGAGGTGTTACAAAAGCTTATTTATGGGAAAAGGTTAAAATGATTCATGAAGAAAAAGATTGGAATTATAATCCAATATTATTGCCTCCAACAAAAGAGGAAATTGAATTATCAAAGTTTATACAAGAAGATCGACAGGATAATATTGTGATTATTGGCGATGCAGGAATTGGAAAAAGTAGTCTTGTTAAAGCCTACCTAAAAAAATACAGTAATTACTATTCTGACAATCCTTGCTGCCGTATTCCATTGATAATTCGGTTCAATCAATACAATCGTTATAAGAGGGATGCGTTTGAACATAAAAATCAGGTACGGCAAAATCTGGGAGTAAAACAGGAATTTTTAATTTTACTTAATTTAATTATACAGACTTATGAATTAAAGGAAGAAAATCAAATAGATGATCAAACAATCAAAGAAGGATTGTTAAGAGAATTTTGTAAAAAACCAGTGAATGGAAAAAAAGAATATATTATTGTTTTAGAAGATTTTCACAGCCTGGATCTTTCTATTCGTAATTGGGTGAAAAAAGAATTTCAATCGGCAGTGGACGATTGGAAAAATGTTAGTTTTATTATTACAGAACGTACAGAAGAAATGCCTTTATCAAGTATAGACAAAGCGCTCCATTTACAACTGCTTTCTATGGATCAAGTTTTAAGTTATATGGAAGCTGTTTTACCACAGAATTCCGTGGATCAAGAACAGAGTATATTAAAATCTTTACGTAGTAATCATATACAGCAATTTTTAAGAATTCCACAGTTTATAGTACTTTACTCCTCTTTTTTGAAACAAAATTGGGAGGAAAAACAACTTCCTCAAACAGCAGCTCAGCTGCTTTCTGAGTATTTTTTTGGAGAAGTACGGTTACAACTGAGCAGAAACGAACGGGAAGGTTATTTTGCATCGGATGATGGGGGAATTCGGATTGTAGGAGAACAAGTTATTTCTTATGAATTTATTACCATAATGATTCGTTTTCTCTTGCCTGTACTTGCGTTTGAAATGGAGAAAACACCGCAAAAAGCATTGACATCACAACAGTTTCGTATGGTAATACGAAAGTTTATGCCATTAGTTCCGATAGAAGAAAATCAGGGAATCTATCAAGAAGAAGACTGGGAAAATTATTTGGATTGTATAGGGATGGAGCAAAGAAAACAATACAACACAGTCTGGAGAGAGTTTTCTAGTCAATGGGATCGCTTGATTTCAATATTTGGAAAAGAACGTGCTCAAAAAGATTATGAAGAAACTGTGGAGATGATTTTCTTAGACTGTATGAAAATACTAGTTATGGAACAAAATCAATACGTTTTTTTTCATGATTCTTATCAGGAATTTTTCTGTGCCTATTATTATTATCAAAAACTCAATTATTGGGAAACAATGGGGAAATCTATGTTGGAAGAAGACTGGGAGATTGCTCCGTCTGAAAATGTAAAGAAATACTTAGGAGAATTGCTGCTCGTTGTTCCAGATTTAAAAACTGTTTATAGGACTTGTGAAAAAGCGTCTGTTTGTGGAATATTGGCAAAAGCTTGTTATTATAATTTCAAAAATAACGGGGAAATATGGTTGGAAAAAGAACGCAAATGGGTGGAAAAACAACAAGAATTAGGAGATCCCTATGCTTATTATTTTTTAGCACTATTAGAAAAATGGGCTGGAGATAAAGCAAGAAAAGAAAAAAATTATGAGGAAGCTAAGAAAAGAGAAGAAATAGAAGTAAAATTTATGAAACAGGCAGCAGATAACGGTATCGGAGAAGCTTATTATTATGTGGGGATTTATTATCAGCAAGGAAATGATAACTTGCAAGATTATGATTTGGCCAGAAAATACTTTTATCGTGCGATGGAATCAGGAAACAACCTTGCAATTGTAAAATTAGCGGGAGTGTTGGAACAACATTTTCATGATCCGCTTGGGGCGGTTTATTATTATTGGAAAGGTGCAGATCATAATCTTCCTCAAGCATATACGAGTTTGGCAAGGTTGTTTGAAGAGCAAAATATTATTTCTGGTAATCCTAAAGTACAGGAAGAGTATTTGAAAAAAGGAGCAATGCAAATGGATTCTCGATCAATCTGTGATTTAGCAGATTTTTATTTAAAACAAAAAAATGAACGGGAAGCAATTCGATGGTATCAAGTTGGAGTTCAGTTAAATAATAATCGAGCCATATGCAGTTATGGAACTTGTCTGGAAAATGGTATTGGAATAGAAAAAAATGAAGAAGAAGCTTGGAAGTATTATGAAAAAGCAGAGAAAGCAGGAAAAGGCTTGAATCCTAAATTAATACTTTGTAAGGCAATCTGTTATATATGGGGAAAGGGAGTTCCAAAAGATATGGAGCAGGCAAAGCAACTGTTGAAGCAGGGACTGGAGTTTTTGGAAAATAAGAACACGGAACTTCCAAAACGAGAAATGCAATTAAAGGAAGTATTTGTACAGCTGCTAGGTCAGATGGAACAAAATAATGTTTTGATTCGGCGAAACTATATTGAAATAGAGGATTATATAGAAGCAGTCAAGCAGGATCAATAAAAGGAGGAAAACGGGAACAATGCAGGGAGAAAAAATAGATTTATCTAAACCAGTATTGGCAATTTATGATATTCGTGGAATTCAAAATTATATTTTTCGAACCAATCGTGTGAAAGAAATCATTGGGGCTTCCAATATAGTACAGGATTTATTTGAAACGATTTTAAAAGAATCGGTGGATTCTGTTTTAAAAAAAGAAAGTGATCCAGAACGATATCGGATCAATTGGAAGCAGTATACAGAATGCCGATTTGAAAAAGAGGAAACCGTACAAATGGAGGTTATTTATGCGGGTGGAGGAAATACGCTAATTTTATATCGTACAAGAGCATTGTGCCGAGCGATTAATCGAAAGCTTTCTCGCTTGATTTTAGAAAAGACATATAGTTTAGGGCTTGCGGTTGCAGTGACAGAAAAAACGAAAGACTATATGCAAGATTATCATAAATTACAGCGGCAATTGTCTAATATCAAAAGAAAAATGGCTCCGTCTAACTTAACGGGAAATTTTCCTGTAACAAGGCAGGAAGATAGCACTGGATACCCATTGTCGGCATCCTATTGGGAAACCTATGGAGGAAGAGAAAGAAAATGCAGTGTTTCCAGAGAAGTGTTGTATAAGCTCTGTTATTCCACTGAAGAAGAAAAGAAAAAATTTGATGATATGGTGACGGAAAAAGGCAGGGATAGTATGCTTGCAGTCGTACATATTGATGGAAATAACTTAGGAAATCGGATTGGAAATTTAATGAAGGAAAAAGGAGCAGAAGGATATGAGGAAGCGATTCGATGTTCCAGAACGATTTCTAACTGTATTAGTCGGGCGTTTGAAGGAGTCTATGAACGAATGATAGAATGGGCAGAACAGTGGGCAAAAAAACATCCAAAGCGTCCGATACGCAGTTCCATTCGGAAAATTGTATCGGCAGGAGATGATATGACGTTTGTCTGTAATGCAAGTTTGGCATTGGATATGACGGCATATTTCTTAAAAGAAATTGCAAAAGAAGTTCTCTATCAAGAAGAAGGAACGAAAGTAAATCAAGAAATTTATGGGCTTTCGGCATGTGCTGGAATCGCCTATTTTCAAAGCCATTTTCCGTTTGCAGATGCTTACCGAGTGGCAGAAGCATGTTGCAGTAATGCTAAAAAGCGAATGAAAGCATTGGCGGTAAAGAATGAAAATACTGCATTTGTGGAAAGTGGATTGGATTTTCAGATTTGTGATGCGGTTTCCGTTGTAGAAGATTTGGAAAAATACCGTAAAAAGCATTATGAGCTGGCAGATGGTACAAGCCTTTTGCTGCGACCATATATTATTCCTAGAGTGGGACATACGATAAAAGAATTACCTGAGGAATACGAATTTGATTCATTTGTAAAACTGCAAAGAGAAATGAACAGTCTTCCAAAAAACGGAGCAAAACGGTTAAGAAACGCCTATGCCTCTGGAGAATATGAAACCGTTTTAGTTGCAAAACAATTGGAATCCAGAGGTGTTTTATCTCAAAATACGCCGATTTATTTGGAACAGAACGGGAAAAAAATAGCCAGATATTTTGATGCTTTAGAAACAATGGAATTCTTTATTGATATGGGAAGGGAGGAAGATGAAAATGAAACGATGGATGGAGCTGCGACTGCTCAGTGATCTTTGTGTTTCCAATGGAGAAAACTATAGTGCGTGGATTGACAATGATATTTGTTATGATGATTATGGACTTCCGATAATTTTAGCAAAACGATTAAAAGGATGTATTCGAGAGGTTGCTTTGGAATTGGCAGATTGGAATACCTATGTGGAATTAGATCAGAAAAAAATCCTAATTACAGAAACACAGGTTAATCGTATATTTGGTACAGGAGGCAGTGAAAATGGAATCATAAAATTAAGCAACGCAGTTTTAGAAAATTATAATTCTTATATACAGGAAATTGAGACTTCTTCTTATAAGGAATATTTGTCGTTTCAAAATGTTCTAAATCAATTTACTTATATACGGGCACAAACCGCAATTGATTCCAGAACAGGTGTGGCAAAACCAGAAACACTGCGATTTACAAGAGTTGCAAAAAAAGGACTTCGCTTTCGATTTTCCTATGAATTGGATGATCCATTAGAAGCAGCGATATTTGAATTAGCGGCCAAGGCATTAAAACAAATTGGATTGAATCGCAATCGTGGAATGGGCAGAATTCAAATCAATTCGATGAAAGAGTCCGAATGTGAGAAGCAGCAGAGAAAACAGGAATATTATCTCAAGCAAATTGAGCAGGTGAAAAAAGATTTGGAAGCGATAGGAAGTGAACGGGCAAAAATTCAATATTTCCTTTGGGCGGATACGAAATTGTTGTTTCCACAAAGCAGTAATCGAGTAACAGAAACCTATGTGCCAGGAACTAATTTAATGGGGTTTCTCTCTTGGGAGTATCAAAAACAAGGTGGGATGGATTTTTCCCTGTTCCAAAATGGACGTGTACAATTTAAAAATGCTTATATTTCGGATGGCAGCCATCGTTTTCGCCCTGCCTGTGCGGGATATTTTGTCGATAAAGATTTGGAATCTTCTGTCTGTTATAATTATATAAAAGAGCCAGAACAGGAAGTTGTACCAGAAACAAAAAATAACATTTTGGTTAAACGAGTTTCTCTAGCAGGAGCTTATGTATATAATTCTTCTGAAAATGGAAGGGAAACGGAAGAACTCCAAGTGATTTCAACAGATACCGAATGGAATTCTCATATTAGAAGAAATGGAGAACGGGCACTTTATCAGTTTTCCAGTATTCAAGATCGTCAATGTTTTGCAGGAGAAATCGTAGGAGAAGCAGAGGATTTAAAGAAGATTGTTGAATTATTTCCGAACGATGGAATTTTTCGTTTAGGACGTTCTTCCTCCACACAGTATGGAAGTCTTTCTATGTTAAATATTCATGTGGAACGCTATAAGAAAAAAGAGTCCACGTTGAGCCGAAAATTTATGTTAGAATTTGTTTCTCCAGCTCTTTTATTTAATAAAAAAATATTAACCATTCAAGCAACGGAATCGTTATTGAAACAAGAACTGGCTCATTGTCTTGGTATTCAGCCAGATGAAATTGAAATTAGCAAACAGGGATATTTGTATCGCACCTATGGAGGGTTCAATCGTAAATGGCAAATGAATAAAATGCAAGTTCAGGCATTTGATAAGGGAACTTCTCTTTTGATTGAGTTGAAAAATCCGATTTCATTGGATTGGCTGAATACTCAGATGATTGGAGAACGAACCACAGAAGGGTTTGGAGAATTATATGCTGTGGATTATGAACAGATGAGAAGCCAATATAAGAAAAAACTAAGTTCTGGAAGAAAATCTATGGCAGAAAAAAGGCAATTACAGGGAGTTGAATTATCACAAGGAAAAAAAGACGAGTTAATCAGTCAAATTGCAAAGCGTTTGATAAAAGAACAGTTAATATTGAATGCAATGCAACGGGCAAATAAACATAAACTTACCAATGCAACAACAATTGGAAAACTAGATTTATTATTGGATCAATGCAATACTTGGCAGGAGTTTTTGCAGCAAATTCTTTGGATAAAAGACAAGGAAAAGAGAAACGATGCATTAAAAACATTTGGATGCAGCTGGACGGAGCAAAAAGAAACAGAGGAGTTCCAAAAAGAATTCGAGAAATTTTTAAATAATGCAAGAAAACAGGCATGTATTGGTCAATTAGAAACATTTGGAAAAGAAGTTCAATTGGATGAGGTTTATCAGATTTATTTGAGCGCTTATTTGCGTCAGGCAAAGTACGAGGAAAGGAGAAAAGCAAAAGGATGAAAAAAACAGATTATTATGGTTTTATTCGATTAGAGGCGAACGCTTATTCTCCAATCTGCATTGCAGGAGGGGAAGAAGAGGAAAGTGATCATGATGTAATAAGAAATTTTGACGGAGAATTCTTCCTTCCTGGCACTTCTCTGGCAGGAGCATTTCGATCCTATTGTGAAGAAATGATACAAAAACAAGTACAGCTCCAAAAAGCAAACGATTGTTTAAAACAAAATACTGTGAAATGGAAGCAGCAGGATGTAGATCAATTGTTTGGCTATGCACAGGGAGAAGATTCGAAAGAAAGCTCTTTTTTCGTTTTTGATGGAGAAATCAAACAGGCAAAACGAATCATAAGAGATGGAATTGCATTGAGTGAAGATAAAATTACTTTGGAAACGAAAAAGTATACGTATGAGGCTTTGGATGCAGGAACTGAGATTGTAATGGAATGGGTTGTAAAGGCAACGTTGGAAGAAAAGGAACGATTTCTGGAAATGCTCCGAATGATTACAGCTGGAATTCATTCTGGAAGAGTTCGATTAGGCCATAAGAAAATGAGAGGAATGGGGGAATTAAGAATTTCTGAAGTCCTGTTATGTGAATTTGAAAAAGGGACGGATCATGCCTATGGATGGCAGGAATTTTCTTGGGAAAAAGCGTTAAACAATCGGAAAAAATATTCTGTGAAAAATGTAACAGCAGAATGGCAAACCAAACGATGGGAAGAAAATCAAATACAAATTGTAGTTCCATTAAAACTGCGAGGTGGGTTAAGCATCCGTCAATATTCTGCTAAAATAAAAGAAAAAGATTCCGATCAGATAGAAGCGGATTTTCAGCAAATAGAACGGACGAAGGAAAAAGATGGAAAAACGTATCGCTGTGCAGTAATCCCAGGAAGTACATGGAATGGGGCATTACGTCATCAATGTAAAAAAGTATTACAAGAGTTAGGATTATCTTCTTCAAAAGCAGAGCAGTGGATTCAGGAAATATTTGGATATGTGAAAGAAACAGAAAAAGAAGCATATCGCTCTCAAATTGAAGTGAAGGAAAGTGAATTAAGTCAGGACAGCGAACCTGTTTTCATGGTGCGGAATCGAATTAATCGCTTTGAGGGAGGAACAATGGATGGTGCTCTTTATACTGAATTAAGCTATTTTGGAGGAAATACAAACATAACGTTATTCATTCCAGATAAAGAAACTTGTTATTGGGCAGTTGGATTATTAATTTTAGTATTAAAGGATATTGCCAATGGTTTTTTCGCGATTGGGGGACAAACTGCAATTGGACGAGGAATTTTTTGTGGTACCGTCAATATGGAAAAAGAAGCTTATTATTTGGAAAAACTGGCGAGTAGAATTGAGGAGGAATTGTCATGATGCAGCAGATTCTTGAATTATCGCAGGCACCCAGTCCAGCATTTGTCATAGCCTATTATGGAGCCGAGGTGGAGATTGGCTACTGGGATGGAAGAGAGCTTTCTTATCATAAAGAGGAAAATCTTTTGGAAGAAGATTTAATGGAAATTCATATATTTAATGAAGCTACAGAATTTCGTGCTGTAAGAAATTGTGAAACGGGAGAATGGCAAATGTTACTGCTTGAGGATGAGTCTATTTTGGAACAAATTAAGCAAAATGAAAAAATGATTGAGGAAACGTATTATTGTGGACAATCGGAAGAAATCGAATTTTGCAGGGAAGATCATATCTTAGATGAATATATGGATTTTTTTGGAGAAGAATGGATTTCTGGAGGAAATGGCAGTACAGTATTGCAGGATCAAAAAAGAAAGAAAACCGTTTATCTAACGATTTCGGCAGATCAAGTCAAAGAAGGACTTTCTCTTGGAGTTCGGAATTATTTTATATACGATGAAGAAGATCGACTTACGGTATATAATTATCGTCTGACTGGAATTTTTTCAGGAAAATCCAAAGAAGCAGGATATCCGAGCCGTGGAAGCATACGAGAGATTTGTACTGGAAAAGGCGAACTGTTGAGGTATGAGTAAAGGAGGATGAAATGGGAAACAAGAAAAACTGGAAATGGGAAACGGATCAAAGGAAACGTTTTATTAATCCTTACAATTTTGTTTCTTTAGGTGAAAAAAAGAGCTCTGGTTCTCAGAAAAAAGAGGAGACTTATACGGGAAGCATTCAATGTACAATGGTTACAAAAACACCAGTCTTTGTGCCAAATTCTAGTTGTGAGGATGCATTTGATATAAAGAGTCAAATAAACGATCATAAAAATTATGATTTTTTCTCTTATCATAACTTAGAAAAAGGCGAAGCAAATAATCACTATCAGCTTCCAGTCATTCCAGGCAGTGAAATAAGAGGAATGCTGCGCAGTGTATATGAAGTATTGAGTAATTCCTGTCTTTCTTCAATTGGAAATGAATTATTAACAGGACGAATCACCATGCCAAAAAATCCTGGAATTGTAGAATGTAAGGATGGAATATTCACTCTGTATAAAGCGAACAAAAACAAACTTCAAACTTATAAAAACAAAAAGGGAGAAGCGGGATATTCATTCAATATACAAAAGGGGACAGTAATAGGAGATAATGGAAAACAATATAAAAATAATCAAAAAGTAAGATTTGATATGGGGGAAAAAGCAGTTGACTATTTAGGAGATGGAGGAAAAGAAGGAATTCTCTATATTGGGGAAGCGAGTGAAGGAAAAGTCTATGATGGAATTTTCACAAGAAAAGGAAAGGTGGAATCTGCAAAATCAGAGCAAATCAAAGAGGCAATTCAAAAAATGAAAGAATTAATGGAGATTTACCGAAATGAATCCATTAATTTAAACTTAAAAGAAAAGACGCATTTTGGATATCCGTCTGTTCATATACCTGATCCATTGGAGTTAGAAGAAAGAAAGGAAACGGTTTCGTTTGCGGTTTGGTATGAGATAGAAGGAGATCGTCTCTATTTCTCACCTGCCTGTATTTCCAGAACTGCATATTATACGACATTAAGCCAGTTTTATAAAGGATATGAACCATGTGAAAACATTCATAATCTTTGTAAAGCGTGTCAATTGTTTGGAACAGTACAAAAGAAAGCAGCTCATAGTTCTAACATTCGAGTATCCGATGCAGCCTTATATCCATTGCCAGATGGAGTCGAAAAAGAAGAATATTTGAAAAAAGAGGTATACTACCCTACCCCAAATGGATTTGTTACATTACAGGCATTAGCGTCTCCAAAAGCATCTGCAAAAGAGTTTTATCTCAAACGTCCAAACTCCTGTCTGACTTGGAATTATGATTTTAAAACAATAGGTTATAAGGGGATGAATAAAGAAGTCAGGAGATTAACTTCCAAAGAACAAAGAATCCGAGGACGTAAATTTTATTGGCATAACCCAGCGATGAAATTTTCAGAACAGCAGCCAAGCGAATTAAATGTTTCTGTTCGACCAGTTCAAAAAAACCAGAAATTTAAATTTGAAATTTACTTTGAACAGATTACAAAAGCACAAATCGAAGAATTGATTTGGACGATAACACTTGGAGAAAATGATCCAAAAGGAAGACATTGCCATAAAATTGGAATGGGAAAACCATTGGGGATGGGAAGTGTGAAAATTGTTGTTGATCGTCTGCTTTTTCGTACCCTAGAGATAAAAAATGGAACCATAGAGTACAAAATAAAAGCATCCGATGCTGAAGACTATGATCTGGATATTGTACCAGAAATCGAAAATCCATTTGAAAACGAAGATTCTTCTTATTACAAAGAATTAATGATAATAACAGACTTTCATGCCTTAGATGGATATATACAAAAAGACCCTAATATAGTGTCCTATCCGTTAGGTTATAATGGAAAAGCAGAAGCTGCAAATAGAGAAGCCAGTCATCAATGGTTCCATGGTAACCGCTTTATGGGAAGCAGAAATGAAATGCAGGAAAACATTCAATATACCTTACCAGAAATATTGGATTTAAACGATTCAGAAAAAGATATTTCCCTGCCAAAACTCAATATGAAACGCCAAAAATAATTTTATTTAGAAGGGGTGCAATCCCCTTCTGATAGGTCATATAGCGGCGGTTGGGTTATGAGTCAATAAAAAAAATGGATTGTGAATATTCACCTAATTAAATAGAAAGGAAAGATATGTTTCAAATTCGATTTGTAAAACTAAATATCGAGATGGAAGCATTGCAAGATGGATGGCTTCCAAAAGACAAAGCTTCTGGAATTCGAGGAGTACTTGGACAGACACTCCAAGAAAATACCTGTGTTTGGGATAAACAATGTGAAGCTTGTAACTTCCAAAAGTCTTGTATTTTTTATAATGTGTTTCATTCTCAATTTCAAATACAACCGTATTTTACGCTGGGTAATGACAGTGTAGGATATATTATCGACTGTTGGGACAAAAGGGAATTCTATCATGCAGGAGAGCACCTCAAATTTTCTATTACATTGTTTGGGAATACCATTCCGTATTTTAATCCATTACTTCATGCGCTTTCTGTAATTGAGTTAAAAGGGCTTGGAAAACATCATATTCCATTGAAGCTTTCCTGTGTAAAAAATCGAAAAGGAAAACCTATTTTGACAGAAAAAACAGTTGATATGGGAGCATTTCAAATAGAGGTTTTGTCAGATTATATTCAGGAAAGAAACCAATCAGAAATCCATACAATTTACCTGCAATCTCCATGTGCAATTCAAGTAAATCATGCTATCTGTTTCCATCCTACCATGGAACAAATAGTAAAAAATTTAGTTCGGAAACTTTATATGCTGAATTGTTATGAGGGAAACTATATGGAGCCATATTATTCGGTTGAGAAAGAAATCAATATCGTATCTCAGGACTTGCAGATAAAAAAAGTAAACAGATACTCCAATCACCGAAAACAATCCATGCAGCTAAAAGGAATACAAGGCATCATTCAGACAGAAGCAATAACAGGAGAAGCAAACGATATTCTATTAGCAGGAGAAATCATCCATCTTGGAAAAAACACAAGCTTTGGATTTGGGAAGATAAAAGTGAGATAATATGAAAAGAGGAATAAAAAATATTCTTCTACAATGGTTCAGAAGGAGAGTGGAAACTCCTTCTGAATCGAAAAAAATGATGTAGAAAAAACTCTAAAATCAAAAAAAACAATAAGGTATGATAAAATAAAAATAATTAGAGTGAATGAAAAGTTCCATTAATATTTTTTGAACTACTATATTAAGTGTGGAATATTACAAAAATGGGAAGAGAAGCGTAAAAAATAAAGTAGATTTTTAGATATACTCAGAGATTCCATCTCTGTTGATAATCACGATGGTTACAATGACAATATTTTTATGAATGTTAAGTATACAGCGGATGGAATATTTTAATTTCATCATAAGTATCACCACCGATTTGTGCTTGAAAAGATGTCAATTATACAGGGCGAACTAAATTCGCTACTTCTCCTTCCATGCTTTATAGTGTATTGTTATTCTGTACAAGAATTATAAAACAAAAAGTGGTGGTGCAACAGGTTTCATAACTTGTTTGTGCCTTGAGCGAAGCGAAAGGAATGGTAAAAAGTATGAAAATTAGAATAAAGCAATGGATAAAAAAACAAGCAAAAGGTTTTTGGTCTCCAGTATTTTATGTATTATATGAAATTTTTACAAAATTGGAATACAAATTTTTCTCGTTGAAAT
>OEQY01000231.1_pt1 | contig 14795 bp, 7 predicted proteins | sample 1539871 | NCBI WGS metagenome assembly OEQY01 (sample SAMEA3891877, study PRJEB23780) | metagenome | biome: terrestrial biome; feature: animal house; material: Caecal content | place: Italy | collected 2015-05-05 | reverse complement strand
GGATAATCCTGCGCGGAAACATCCGTTATTTTCAATGCGCCGCGCTCCGAATCGATATAGGCGCCGGTCAAATGCGGGATCTCTGTTTGGATATTCCCCTCATAATCCGTGAAGCAAGCGCCCAAATTTTCGGATTTATCCGCAGGCGTGCCATCGGTTTTCCAATTCAGTGGATTAATCGCCAGCGTATGCGTACCGGCAGGTATGATCAGAGAATCGTCAATTTCTTCCGCTTCGCTGTTAAAAGAAACGATCACCCCGGTATCCCGCTCGCCGGAGGCGAACTGCATATGCGGATATGCCGCCAGCTCTTCTTCGGAAATGCTCCAGCCGATCGCATAGCAGGCGACAAGCAAAGACGCTGTCGCTTCGTCGGCAAAGCATTCCTTCAAAAGCCGCAGGCATAGATCTGCCCCTTGGGAAAAGCCCGCCAGAATAATAGGCTGCCCCTCGTTATAATGCTCCATATAGTAAAGAAAAGCATTTTTCACATCCGCATAGGCAAATGCCAGGTATTCCTCCCGCTCCTGCGCGGACAGCGCATAAGCATTCAGCCCCGCCTGCCGATAGTACGGTGCAAAGAAACGACACCCCGCGTCATATAGCCCTTTTTCCATATTGGTAGCCCCGACAAAATCTGCTTTCGCCGAAGCGTCATCCAAAGGCATATTGAAGCTATCCGCGTTGCCGCCGTAAACGGTCGGGCAAACGAAGAACACATCCGCGCGCTCGGTTTCGTCGATCTCAAGATAAGCCCAGTTTTCTGCAAGGCCATAATTTACCGTCTGCTCTGCCGTGTGCATGCAGCCGAACGAGGCAAGCAGCAACACCCCTACAAGAACAACGGCCGTGATCTTTCTGTACATGGAAAACAAGCCCCCTTTGAAAGGAAACATCAAATTACGGAAAGCCATATCGTTAAAAATTACAAAAAGCTGAAATTCGGTTCTCCGCTTTCTCTGCTCCGAATTTCAGCTTTTCATGTTGACAAAATAGATACCGATGAAAAACGCGGGCAAAAAGTCGCGCACTCCACAAACGTGAAGTGCGCGACTTGGAAGCGGCAGCTTGCCGCTGGTGCCGCTGACCGGACTTGAACCGGTACGGTGTTGCCACCGAGGGATTTTAAGTCCCTTGCGTCTGCCGATTTCGCCACAGCGGCGTTTGTGACGAACTCTATTATAGTCAAAACGCGCGCGGTTGTCAATCCGAAATCCGCGCCGTGCACGGAGAAAGTGCAAAAAAGCGGGGAGGCTTTGCAGGAAAGCGCCTCCCCGCTTTTGGTTTATTCTTTCGGCTCCAGCCGCTCCATGGCGGGGCTGTGCATCGCAAAGCGCAGGACATTTTTCGCACTGCGCTGCATTTCGCCTAAGGTGATCCCCTCCGGCTTTCCGTATGTTTTCAGCAGTGTGCCGTCGCTTTTGCGCTTGCCTGTGCGGCTGCCGCCGGGCATCAGAACATCCACCTGGGCGCGCACACGGTAGGCGTTGTCGCGCATTTGCGGGAATTCCGGCGAATGCTGCGGGCGCATCCACCAGTCGGTCATCACAAGCCCCCTGTAGCCCCACTCCCCGCGCAGGATCGTGGTGCAAAGATCATAATTATAATGTGCGTACACGCCGTTGATCTTATTGTACGAGGTCATGATGGACTTCGGGCTTGCTTCCTTGATACAGATCTCAAAGCCTTTCAGATAAATTTCACGCAGCGCGCGTTCGGAAACGCGCGAATCATTGCGATTGCGGCGAAATTCCTGATTGTTGCAGGCAAAATGCTTCGGGCAGGCGGAAACACCGGCGCTCTGCATACCGCGCACACAGGCAGCGGCGATCTTACCCGTCAAATAGGGGTCTTCCGAAAAATATTCAAAATTGCGGCCGCAAAGCGGATTGCGATGGATATTCATGCCGGGACCTAAGAGGACGTCCGAGCCGCGCGCGCGCATTTCCTGCCCGAGAAGCGCATAAACCTCTTCGACAAGCGCCGTATCAAAGGTACAGGCAAGCAGCGTACCGATGGGCAGAAGCGAGCAGCAGCTGTAAAGCCGAATGCCCGAAGGGCCGTCGGTCGTCGTGACGGGCGGAACGCCTTTTTCGCGCAATGTTTCGAGCACCCCGCCGAACGCACCGGCATTGCCCGGCACATCGAGAGAGCTGTTCATTGTGTAATCGCCGCGTGAAATGGCTTCCAGCTCCGTCAAATCGAGCTGTGCGACAAACGCATCCATGGTCGCTTTACCGTTCAACACATCGGAAAGCTTTAGCCCCTTGTCGCCCGTCATCGGCACGGCTTTGGGCAGGCTGTGCAGGATGCGCTTTTTCAGATCGCTGCGCGCGGTGCGTACAGGCGCTTTGACCGCCGTGCGCACACCGTTCGTCTCTTTCGCGCGATACACATCGAACGCCGCACGCGGGGCGCATGCTTCCCGAAGCGTCGCGACCGATTCGGTTTTGGATTGGACAAAAGAACCGACCTTTTGGGCTTCGCGCACACTGCCGCCGAGGAAGAATTCATATTCGCCCGCTTCTATAACATAGGCATGGGGATAACCCGTTTCGCCGCTTTCATCATAGGAGGACAGCCGCTCGCGCGGGACAAAAATTTCCAAAGTCTGCTGCTTGCCGGGGGCAAGCGGCTTCGTTTTCGCAAAGCCTCCTAAAATGCGCGCGGGATTGCCGAGCACGCCGTTCGGTTTTTTCAAATACACCTGCACCGAGGTTTTGCCCGTATAAGTCTTGCCGACGTTTTTGACTGTGCATGTGACCGTAAAGCCCTGCGCAGACGCGGACAATTTTTGGAATTTCGTTGTGAATTTCGTATAGCTCAAGCCGAATCCAAACGGATACTGCACGCCGTTGGGCTGGAAGGTCTCAAACCAGCGGTAGCCGACAAAGATATCTTCCGTATAGTTGTTGAAATCGCGGCCCCCGAAGTTTTCCGCCGACGGATACAGGTTGCAACTGAGCGCCGCTGTATCGGCAAGCCGCCCGCACGGCGTGACCGCGCCGCACAGCAGATCCGCGACGGCATTGCCGCTTTCCATACCGCCCTGCCAGACGAGCAGCGCCGCTCCGATCTTCCCGGAAAAACCGTCGAGCCATGAAAAATCCATTATGCTGCCGATATTGAGCAGAACGGCAACTTTGTCGAAACGATCCGTCACGGCGGCAAGCAGCCTTGTTTCTTCATCCGTCAAATAATAGCTTCCCTTTTCCAGCGCGTTTTCCCGGTCCTCGCCGGACGAGCGCCCGATGACGACCACCGCACAGTCGGATGCTTCCGCCGCCGCAGCACACAAGGCGTCTGAAACGGGCATTTCCGGATAAAAGCGCGGCCAATGCCCCCAAAAGCCATGGTCGATCGGATTTTCAGCGTTCCACTTTGCATACTGTTCGGCAAGCGTTTCGTTCAGTTGCAGGTCTGCACAATTTCGTAAACCCGTGATCAGATCCACGGCATAGGGCTTGTTGACGTCGCCGCCCGAGCCGTAGCCCGTATAAAACCACTCGGTCTGCCCGCGCCCGAACACGGATACGCGGCTGTCCTTCGGGAAAGGCAGTATATTTTCGTTTTTCAAAAGTACGGCGCCCTCTGCCGCGGCACGGCGAAGAAGCTCGGGCATGCCGGGCGTTACGACCTTTTCCGCCTGCGCGCGGGCGCTTTCCTCCTGCGAAAGTCCGTTAAAATGGGCGGCGATCGCTTCCGCCGTCGAGATCACCTTTTGTTTCAGACGCATAGAATACTCCTTGCTTTATGTTTTATTCGTGTAACGCCGCTTCGTTTACAGAGTTCTCTGTTTCGCGGCGCTTTTGCAGTTCCGCTTCCACTTGCTTTTTGAGGCTGTCGGGATAGTGAATGAACAGCAGCGGGATCAAATTCAAAATGCTGCCGACGATCGGTCCGAGAATGAACAGCGGCCAGACCCAGCGGTCGAATTCGGGGGAAAGCGGCTGCCCCGCGTCGTATGCTTCGGCGCTGTAATTCAGCAGAATGAACAGCACTGTGGTCACACCCGTGTTGATCGCGCCGACGATCTTGCTGCAAAAGGTCTGCGCGGCAAAGGTGATCGCCTCGGCGCGGCGGCCGGTCTTATACTCCATATAGTCGATCGAGTCGCCGAACAGCGCCGTCATGGCAATACCGGTCATGCCCGAGGGGATGCTGGCGATCCCCATGAGCACCATGACGATCAAAATGTTATAGCCCTCATAGCCGACAAAGAAGCAGATCACACGCATAATAATGGAGGCAAGGCACGAAAGGATCAGGATATTTTTCATGCCGCCGACTTTTTTGGCAAACTGCGGCACGAACAGCATGGCGAGCGTACCGGGCAGCCCGGCGAAAATACCGTAAAGGAATGAAGCGGTCTCGCCGTCGATATTGAATCCGAACATCGTAAGACTGATCTTGTATTTGAAAAAGTAGATCTGCGGGACGGTCAGGGAAAGCCCGCTTAAAATGCTGCCGAGCAGAACAAGCATGACCATTTTGTTTTTGAACAGGTCGCCGAGATTATCGCGAAGCCCTGCCGCGCCCTTTTCGGGCACGGAGAGCACACGCTCGCGCCCGCACGAGGAACAAATAGAAAGAAGCATGCCGCCGAGCCCCAAAACAAGCCCCAGAACCGCGAACAAAATGCGTTGGGAAAGCCCTATGCGGTTGGCGATGGACATAAACACGGTAATAAGCCCCGGCAGCCATGAGCCGACCGTGCCGCCGATGCGCCCCCACTGCGCGAGCCTGCCGCGTTCCTCCGAATGCGGCGACATGACGGCGGTCATGCCCCACATGGTGATGTCCTGCATGGTAAAGGTCATGTCGTAGATCAAATAGATGATCGCGATAAACGCCGATTGCAGCGCCAGACTGTCTTCGGTAAAGCCGGGCTTTATAAACATCAAAAAGGCGCAAATGCCTGCGGCGATCGGTGTGATGCGCAGCCACGGGCGCAGCTTTTCGCCGTTTTTAAAGCGATGGCGGTCCACAAGCACGCCCATAAGCGGGTCATTGACCGCATCCCAAATGCGCGCAGCAGTCAATACAATGGCTATGACGCGCATATCATAGTAAGCGACATCCGTGCAGAAATAGTAAAACCAGCCGACCATCCCGCATGAGACGTTTTGCCCTGCGATACCAATGGCATATAAAAGACCTTCCCTGCGCGGCACACAGCCGCCGTCTTTCAAAATCGGTGCTTGCAGAAAGGCACGCAAACTATACTTGATTGCCATATCGGAACTCTCCCCTTTATACCGCTTTATTTGCCGAAGGCTGCAACGAGCGCGTCATATTCCTCCGCCGTAATTGCGACAACCGAGCCGTGCCGCGGGTTGAAATCCATAGTATAATCGCTGCGGCGCAGCTTCAGGAAATTTTCAAAATCCGTGGTCTGCTGCGCAAAAAAGCGTCCCTCGCCGTATTCGTCCATGATCATCACCCAGGTATCCGTCCCCGTGATGGGATACATGGAACTGCCCTCTACACCCGTAGGCGCAAGAGAGACGACAACGGGTTCATCTGCATACGGGCCTTCCGGGCTTTCCGCCGTGACATAGGCGATGGTCTGATCCTCATCGTGCTTAAAATACATATAATACTTGCCGTTTTGCGCGTTATACACGATGTCGCCGTCTATGGTCTGGATGCCTTCGCGCACATACAGCGGCTGCGGGGTCGTGAGCGTCTTAAAGTCGGTCGTATAAGCATAATACATGGCAGCGATGTCGTTTTCCTCTGTAGAGTGCGCCCAATAGACCATATACGCCTGCTTTTCTGCGTCCCAGATCGCCTGCGGCGCCCACGCGCGCGTGGTGGCGGCAAATTCGCCGCCGAAATCGCGGATGTCGATAATGGTTTCGTCCGTCCATGTGATCAGATCCGCAGACTTCCAAGTGACGAGCGCATGGTTCGACGTCCACCCCTCTTCGCTTTTCATATCCGTGCCGATGATGTAAAAATACCCGTCCTCCCCGCGCAGGATATACGGGTCGCGCACGGACTGTTTCCCAAGTGTTTGGAAAATGACAGGCTCGTTTTGGTTGAGCGGCTCAAAATTGTAGCCGTCGGTGCTCACCGCAAAATGGATGCGCTCCTGCTCCGGTTCGTTGCCCACAAAATAGCAGAACAAATAAGCCCCCGATGTGCTTTCGGCAGGCTTTGCGAATTTGAGCACGCCTGTCGCATACAGCACACCGACGGTCACGCCCGCCGCGACGGCAAGCGTCCCGACAGCTGCTGCAAGGATCTTTTTCGGTTTGGAAAGCGACATGGCACGGTCTCCCCTTTTCGGCAATCTATACATAAGTATAACGGAACACCCAAAAAAAGTCACGTTGCAGATTGACGAAATCCGAAGCGCGTGTTTAGGTATTTTGAATAGAAATCGTTTGGCGCGTCGGGGGCTATGCACAAAAAAACAGACGGGAATCATGCCCGCCTGTCTTCGGTTCCCTGTTCTGCTCTTTTCATATTTGCAGGAGCATAGAAAAGCTTTTATGGTTTCATAGCATATGTAGCGGTGGAAAACCAGAAAAGATTCTGCACATTTTTCAAGCCATTGGTTTTATGTGCTTTCTCTTTCTTCTTTTTATAATCAGTATTACCGCTGTGCCGATGGCTACAACAACCGCTACGCCCAACACAATCATCCACATATGATTGGGCCCTGTATTTTCATCGTTTTCTGCCGGCAGAGAATTCGATTTAGTTGCATCGTCTAATTTTTGAGCAATATCAATCGCTTTGTCTGTTTCGATTTCTGAAGAAAATTGGGCAATTTCGCTGTTGTATTTTTTCAGGTTATTCTCCATCTCTTTCAGAAACTTCTGCTTTTGGTCATCTTGTAATTCCTCTATGGAAGAAACCCCTGTGCTGTTCAGGGCATCGCTGATGGCCTGTTGAATATTTTCACCTGAGATTTTGCCTGTTACATCACTGATATAAAAGCCTTCATACGCCCCGTTATATAGCGAGACCAGATTTTCAAAACTGTCTACAGGCGCGTATTGGCCTCCCGATATGCTTGAAAGTTTTTCGTTTACCGTATTGAGAAAAGCCGCTTGTGCATCAGATACAACTTCTGACAGCGTTTCATATCCGTATTCTCCGAGCGTTTCTTGAATAACAGACAGGACATCATTATTATCATAGGCGATCAAATCTTGGCTGCCGTTCTCGGCAACGCTTGATGTAATTTCATTATCGGGTTCTGGGGAATTCACCGAAAATCCGACCTGAATATTTTTACAGTCTAACACAACATTCGCATACTGTTCGTTGAATGTGTCACGCTGGCTGTATGTTAATGTGATTTCCGCATTTTCGGCAGTTTCCGATACAGCCTTTGCCGTAATCAAAAACAAGGTTCCATCATCTTGCATTTCTTCGACATGGTTCCATAATACATCAAATCTGCCGTCATTTATACCGAAATTCGTGTTGAAATTGCCTTTACCTGTAACTTCCCCTTTGGAAACAGATGTAATCTTAATTTTATCTGCCGGGTATTCAACCGTGATTTTAAAGCCCATCAGCCCTGAATTATTTTCGATATAAATCGGGATCGTGGTCTCACTGCTTTGCGTCAGAACAACATCCTCCGCCGTGACCGTAACGGCTTGCGCGCTGAATGCCGAAACCGTGCCGAAAAGCAAGAGCAATATTACCCATACGGCCGAAATCATCTTTGAACGTTTCTTATTCATATTTACCTCTACGGAATAAGCCACACCCGAAAGTGTGGCTTATTCAAATAAAAACTTAGAATGTGTCCTTACCTACGAGATACCTGGCAACCATAGCGGCATCACGATTGTCAATATAACCATCTCCATTGACATCGATGGCAAGCTGCTGGAATTCCTGCGCGGTCGTCGTACCTAATAGGAATCTGTTCATCATTGCCACGTCGCGGTTGTTGATAATACCATCCCCGGTCATATCGCCGGTGACCACCAGCGTTTTTTCATCAGCAATGCTGTCACCGTTATACAATCTAACCGTTGTTCCGGTACCGACAACGTCTGTTGCTCCAAGTTCCTTGCCGTTAATGCCAAAGAACCTGAGATTTGTGTTTGCAAACTCCTCTGACAATTCGCCGGCCGTTGTATTGAATCCGACCCTTCTTAAATAACCCAAGTCATCATAGTTCAAGGACGAATCAGATTTAAGCAGGATAAAGTTGCTCTTATCCGGCGTAACGGTAACCGTACAGCTTGCCGCTTCTCCGGTTTTGGTAACCGTAACCGTGATCGTTGCTGTGCCCGGCGTCAAGGCAGTAATGGTTCCAAACTCATCGACGGACACGATCTCAGGATCGCTGGAGGACCATTCGACGGCCTCATTGCTGAGCTCGCTTGGCGTAATCGTGGGAATCAGCACGGTGGAGCTGCCCTGATAAAGCTCAACGGAAGTGCGGTCAAGCGCTATGCGCGCATACTCCGACTCTTTATAATAGGTACCGGTAACTACGGTGTCCTCTGTAATGCAGCTGAAGTCCTTGTCCCAACCACCGAATATGTATCCGGGCACGACATCCGTTTCAGGCGCGGTCGCACTGCTGAGATATTCCACGGTTTGAACATCGAGCTCCGTTCCGTCCTGCATTAAGAACGTGACGGTGTATTTCTTGGGTGTGTACTTTGTAACCAGAGTAATGCTTTCCGTGATCGGTGTGGAAAGGTCGAACGGCTCGGCAAGCGCTTCGTCATAATACAAGCCGACAAAATCATAGCCTTCGATATTATCCAGCTGTGCTTTATCAATGGTTTTGCCTTCTTCTACCAGCAAGACCTCGCCGTAGATATTGATATAAACCAGATGATAATTCTTGTTGGCGTATCTGTACACATCATCCGTTTGATACTCGCGGTCGTCATCGGAAGACGGCGCTTCGATGCCCCAGTCGGTCCACCTATAGTACTCCGCCACCTGATAGCGCGAACGGTATTGTGTTTTCAGTCCGCTGACGCGTGTTTGATTGTACCACACCTGCCCGTTGTAATTGTAGTAGATGATGCTGTCGTCGGTAAAGCCTGCGATGGTAAGCCTGTTTTCCAGTGTTATCGTCTCTTCCTCACACGCATAGCCCTCCACAGCGGTAGGCGAATATTGTACTACGCCGTCCGAATCGGTATACTTATAATGCGAATATTGGTACCAGGTAACGGACGGGTCGGCCGTTTGCTGTGTATCGACCTCAAAGCCCATCAGACTGCTGTCAACTGCGATTTCCTCATCCTGCCAATCGGTATACGGCGTATAGGAGACTTCCCCGAGCGTCCAACCGTCCGCCGCAAGGCTTTGCGCCTCTTCAGGCGACGAGGTTTGCTGCACATCCTTATACTTGTATCCTGTTTCGGATTCCAGTGTGTAATCGCTCAAGTTTTGGATGACGTTCTCCGGCAATTCATCATACAGCATCCAATCGCTCGGCGCGTCGCCCGTGTTGATGCAATAATAGTTTGTGCTGATTTCACTGTCGTTTTTGCCAAGGCTTGTGGCATAGTAGGTGACCGAACAGGACTTGTCGATCGTAATCGGCGCGGTATAGATCTGCTCGGTATCCTGATCCCCATTGAAATAGTAGAAGATAACGGCATTTTCATCTGAAGTGGTCAGCTCCAGCTGCAGGGCAGAATCATACTCACCGGTGTAATAATTCGCAGTGACAACATCCGTTGTTTCCTCAAAATAGTAGGACGGATAGATGGCAGCATCATGCTCTACATACTGATAATCCTCGGGATTGAACCAGTCAGCAAAAACAACGCCTTCTTCTTCCGGGTCGTCCGGGACAACAGCCGTCCCGCCGTAACTCACTTCCTGGGTGTCAATGACCTCGTTGTTCCAGTCATAGAAGGTAATGGTGTATGCATTGGCTTCATATTGCGCGGAAACGATCATATTCTGGGTTACAATGGTGTCTTCGCAATCCCAGCCGGTAAAGGTATAGCCTTCGATCGTTTCAACTTCAGGCGCAATGAGCGAATCCCCGTACGCGAACGTCTTAACGGCGATTTGCTGATTGTACCAATCCACAAAAATGACCGTAAACTCTTTCTTTTCGAAATCCGCGAAGAAATCCGTATCTTCCCGGATGTTCGAAACGCTCTTATCCCAGCCAAGGAAATCATAGCCTTCCTTTTCGGGGTTTGCGGGAAGAACGGCGTCCTCGCCCTCCTTGACCGTTTGCTTGCTGATGATCGTGCCGTCCCAATCGTAGAAATTGACCTCATAGGTCGGTACCGGGGCTTCGATCGTGTCAATCACGGTCGTATTGGTCGTTCCTTCAATGCCGATGGCGACGGTGTAATCGCCTGTTTCGACGGTCGGCTCTTCGCGCAGCTTGAAAGCAAACGAATAGGAGCCGTCCTCACCAACAATGGATTGCCCGATATACTGGTTGGTGTAGTCCGACGCGCCCGTATAACCGTAAACGTAAAGCGTGATCTGCTTGCCGGCAAAGGCGCTGTCCACCGTTCCGCTTACAGTCCTGACTTCACCAGAAGTATCCTCCGGCTGAATATTGTTGCTCTTGTATCGATATATCGTTCTTGTCTGTACATCCCGATTATCATTGGCAGTGACCTGTGTATCGCTCCAATCGCTCCATACGCCCCAGCGATAGAAATGATAGACGTAGTTGATGTCCCTGTACCGATACTGCGTACCGTAATTGGTGGATGCAACCACGCTGCGGGTCATTTCGTTATACCACGGGTCGTTCGTGCTGTTATACAGATTATAATTGCCGCCATATTGGTTGCTCCATGTCGTTTTAACATAGGGCAAGCCATAGTCGTGCCAGCCCCATTCCTGGTAATTGCCGCACCAGCTGCCGCTCCACGTACCGGCGCAGGGACCGAATCGCGACCCGCTACTGTTGGAATAACGCGTATAATTGTATTGTGTTTTATAATTCTGTGAGACCACAGCGGTTCGCTGCTCTGTCTCTCTTCTCTGACTTTCGTTCTCAAAGGGGGTTACGACGGTCCAGTCCCAGCCCGTCCAGTTCCCGACGATCTCGGTCCTGTTGCCCGTATACTCCCAGCCGTCTTTTGTTTGGGTGTTGCCGGTAGAAAACTCTTTATCTCTGTATCTGTACTGCGTGATCTCCTGAATATCCAGCGTACCGTCGCTGTTGTCGGGCTTAACGGTGGATTCCGCATACATCAGCCCTTCTTCGATTTCGCTTGTGACGCTCGGGGAGATCGGAATACCCGAGGCGTAATCCGCGACCATGAACACCTCGATGGAGGAAGCGACCTTGTTGCAGGGGATAAAGACCTCGACGCCGTTCTTTTTCCCCGCGGCGGGGATGCTGAATGCCGTGGATTCCGTCATATCCACAAGCTTGCCCTCGGCCGTTTTCAGCGCAACGACGGCGCGGCCGGTCGTGGGGGTGGAATCGTTATTTTCGATATTAAAGGTCACATAATACCCATCGAATTGGCGTGTGGCAGAGGTGATCGTGCAAACCGTGGGCAGATCGTAATTGTACCACGAGTAGATGCCGTCTATATTGATGTTCTTATCCGCTCTGTCGGTATATACATCCATATAAGCCGTGCTGTTCCAGCCCATAAACTTATAGGTGCCGGTCTCGTGCGTATCGCTCGGCGGTGTGGCGTCGCTGCCGTACGTGACCTTTTGGCTGCTGAGGAGGGTACCGTCCTTATCAAAGAAATTGACGGTGTAGGTTTCGATTTTATAAGTCGCTTTAATTGTTTTATCCGACGTTACATTGTAATAAGAATCGTCCCACTCCTGGAAGGTATAGCCCTTTCTTGCAGGCGCGGACGGTGCTGTGGCGCTGGCGCCGTAATCGACCGTTTGCGTATGTAAAACCGTATCGTCCCAATCCACAAACGTGACTGTGACCGGGTCGTGCGCCGTGCTGCTTCTGGGAGACGACCAGTTGCTCGTCCCCGAAACATTTGAGGCCTTTACATAGAACTGATAGGTTTCCGCATAATCGAGCTTAAAGCTGTAAGACGTGGTATTGCCGACCGTGATATCCTGATTGACATGGTCACTGCGGATGCCGACGGTATAGCTGTCTGCACCGCTTACGGCATTCCAATTGATCGTGACGGTTTTGCCGACGGCGATGTTGTCGGCGCTTACAGCGCTGATGGACGGTGTTGCGGGCACCGGAATGCTGACCTTTGTAAAGTAATCGAGACAGACCCAGCCTTGCACGCCGGCGAACTGACCGTAACCCCAGTTTCCATCGGTTTCCCATACATAAATATCCCAATTGTATGGAACAGTACCAATTTTACTGTAATTTGTTCCTGCTCCATTACGCATTCTTACACCGCTTCTATTTGCGCATTTGTAAGTACCAATATCGAATTTTACATTTGGATTATATTGACTGTCTTCGCTTGTGGTACCTCCGTTATATCTATATACCTTTGTCCAAGGTCTCCAATATGAATATCTCCTAACACTAATCTCGTTCCCAGTCTGGTCACCTTGCTTTTCACCATGTGCATAATGTCCAAAACAACCACCACTTGGGAAAGCAGAACAACCTTTTGGACAGGCAACAGTGCTTTGACGAGCACCAACAACTTGATTATTGCCAATATACATTTCTGTATGGCCAGACTTCCAGAGCACATCACCTGCTTTAAGACCATCTCCTGTGGAAATATTCACAAGTGATGTTACATCTGTAAATCCTAATCTAGTCAAATAATTAGCTTCCACTCTGGTATTCATGGTTTTTAGAACTTCTCCAATACCTGTAAAGCCACCGTAGTATAATGCATGACCAATTAAAGAAGAACAATCATAATCCGGACCCGTTCTTCCAACTTGACTGTATCCATGGCTGTTATCATTTGCTATACTAACTGCCCAACTTATGGCTTTTTCAATTTTCGAATCTGCCGCACTTGCCGTTATTGTCCCAAGAGGGATGACAGACACGACCATAAGCACCGCAAAAAACAGTGAGAATAGTTTTTTGCCGAAATTCTTTTTCATCTTTTTCCTCCCAAATATGCAGAGTCGTTTATCTGAACTTTTGCAAAAACAAAAGAAGCTGCTGACAGGGACAGGTCACGCACTGCCCCGAGGGGCGTTACGGCAAAAGGAACAGGTCCAGATCCAGATCCGGCAATTCGATCTCGCCGCCATTACCGCTGCCGCTCGAAGATGTTATAATATCGTCCGTTTCAAAAGCTACAATGTCTACCTGCGGCTTTGTATACGTTTCTTTTTCCATGAATAGCACTTCCTTTCAACTCCGCATTTATGAACCATATGCTTCGGCAGATTTGCCGTAACGCATCATAGCCTGGGTCAAGTCGTCAAGAGCAGTCCCTGCGTAGTCGCTGTTTTGAACCGCTTTTGCGTAAGATTCCACGCTGAACCGCATGGTATTGCTGCATTGCACGCCGTTATCGTACACGGTTAGCAAAATTTCTTCGCTCATCTGATTCGCCCTGATCTCATCACAGAACACATAATAACTGCCATCGTCGTTTTGGGTAAAATCGTCCTTGCCGTATGTATAGGTATTGCCGGCGCAAGTGATATTTACAGTTATGTTTTCAATATCCCCCACTGTAAATTTGGCTCTGACCTTTACCGAATCGTTCAATACAAGGCCTGCCGCGTTCCACTGTGCCGTCGGATTTTCGATCGTTATATAATTCTGGTCCGTAATGTTTGTAAGTTCAGGCGTTTCGGCGGTTCCCCATGCTTTCTGTTCTTCTGTCAAATCGGCATTTACAAGGTCATTTGTCTTATAATCTGTATAAATTTGCGCCTGTGCCCCATAATTCAGTAAGTCCACAAGCAAGGTTTTCAGCTTATCAGCCTGTTCTGTGTCTGTTGCTGCATATATCTCAAGCATTTTATACGAATATGTCTTAACGCTCATGGATCGTATTCCGCTTGCATACAGCTGCCCGTTCTCCGTATATGTTGCATACAGCTGCGCAGTAACAATATTGTTCATCATCTGAGGAGAAATACCGGGAAACGAAAATACGTAATAATCACCCTGCTCGGTATATTCCGTGACTGTCATATCTGCTAAATCTTCGCAGCTGAATACCACATACGGATCTTCATAGCCTTCCAAAGCGCTTTTCAAAACCTTAAAATTCATTTTTATGCTGCTTTGAAGGGTAAGCGACACGGTTTTGATCGAGAAGGTGCTTAAATCAGGCGCATGCGGATTCAGGGAAAGGTTTATATCCGTGCAATTAAAGACAACATCTGCATAACTCTCGTTAAATGTATCACGCTGGCTGTAGCTGAGTGCAATCGAAGTTTCTATAGCTTCTTCGGTCAAAACACGGAACGTCACATAAAACAAAACGCCGTCTTTCACCACATTTTCCGTATTATTCCACAAAACTTCAAAGCTGTCCCGTCTAAGTCCGATATTGTGCATAAAGCTATAGCCCGTTATGTCCCCTACCGTGCAGGACACAGGTTCGATACGGTCAGCGTCATACTCCAACTGCAGCTTATATCCCATGATGCCGTGATTGTTTTCAATATATACGGGAATGGTGATTTCTTCGTTTTGATTTGCTTTTACATCCTCCGCATAGATTTCCGCGATCGCGCTAGTTGCTGACGGAGAAACCGTGATGCTGCAGCCCGTGCAAATCACGCCTTCACTCGACGATGATACATCAAAATTATAGCTGCCGGCCCTTGCGCGATCCTTGCATTTAAAAATAATTGTAATGCAATCCGTATTGTTTGCCTCTTCCGTGATATCGGAAATATTCAGTGCTACGCTGCCGTCTGAACAAGTG
>OEQY01000229.1_pt1 | contig 15011 bp, 10 predicted proteins | sample 1539871 | NCBI WGS metagenome assembly OEQY01 (sample SAMEA3891877, study PRJEB23780) | metagenome | biome: terrestrial biome; feature: animal house; material: Caecal content | place: Italy | collected 2015-05-05 | reverse complement strand
ATTTGAGAGTGGAGTGGAGCTGCTAATTGCCATGAAAATGCGGCGCCATACGTACTACCAGATCACAAACCTCAAATCCAAAAGGATGAAGAGATCCAGGGTGGACATAGAGGCGGCGTTTCGAGGGAAAAAGGAGGACAAAGGTGCATTGGCCAAGACGCAGACCTCAAGGGATAAGCGATCCTGGAAAACGGTGCTGAATACGAGCTCGCCATGGGCGGGAAAGTTCTAATTCCCACATCAGATTATGGGCGTATAGCCCATGGCTTTGTTGCATATAAAGGTTGATGGCCACAGCAATAATTGGTATAATTGAGGTGAGAAACGAAATGGAGATCGGATCTCACACATACACACTGAGAATGCTCACTTATCGTAATCAATAAATTGAACACCGGGTCAGAATAGAGCTGCATATCAATTTGCAGCATGGGTTCCATCCGGTTGTTCTTCAAACAGCTCTTCAGGAGTACGGCAACAAAGATGCTTTCCGGGGAGGACGCCGATTCCAGCGGCAAACAGGAGATCTGCGCAATGGATATCTGAGCCAAGGGCTTCAAAGGCTGAGAAAGCAGCAAACTCATTTCCGTTATCGGTCGTGATGCCGCGGAAGATCTGAGAGAACCAATCCCCGTATAGCGCCTGTAGCCGCTCCATGGCCGCAGCTACACCGGCGGTCGTCCTGCTGTCGCTTCAAACAGAAAGATCGTACCCGGTCGGGCGCTCTGCAAGGGTGAACACGGCTGGTCCTCCGCTCTTTTTTCGCACCAGTACCGTGTCGGATGCCCCGTGCCCGAAGGTGTTCCGGGCGGTCGCCTCCGGCGGACGTTTATCAATGGATTTCCCCGGTATGCGTTTGGAAAGGCGTGGTTTTCTTCCAGCAGATGGAGCCGAATAGCCCGGCTTACGCCCTCGGCCGGTATCGTCCGGTGTGCTGCGCCGCAGCTCATGGCCGACTGCAGAAGGGCCGCAATGGATGATGCGGGCAATGGCACGGTGGATGAATCCCTGCTTCTTGAGCGATTGAATTGCGCCCCGCTCTTCTGCTCTCGGATGCTGTCCTTTTCTGCGGTCTGTGAGATCTGTGGTAGAATAAGGTTTGATCCGTAGCGTTCAGGCCCTTCTGGCAGAGTTGGTGTGGAAACTTTATTCTGGCAGATCCCTGATCTCCATGGAGCCTTTGGCTGTTCCATTTGATTTTACAATTCATTTTATTAAATAAACAAATGATGCAGGAACGCCCCGGTGTTTCACCGTGCAACAAGGAATCCGGGTAGAGCCTGTGGAATTGTGAATTGGTTGCTTTTCGAGCCGCCATCGGATTGCGATCCATAGTGCCAAGGTAAAATCGAGGCGGCACGTGATTATCATGGATGCATGTGATGTTGCCTTGATGCGTTATGACAACCGGTGGCAAAATGCCATCAGAGAGAGGAGGTGTGCCGGCGGCTGATAACCGTGTTGTATAGTTAGCGCTCAGAACTGAATGGGGAAATATTTAGCGAAGGGGGAAGTGCTATAATGAAAAAGATGCTCATGTATATTTTGACGATTATCCTTATACTGACATTGCCTGTAGTGGCTGCGGGTGCGCGAGATGACGCGTGGTATACAATGGAAGACGATGTGCTGACGGTCAGGATTCCGCTGGCTGATATTGATGAACTTTCCAAAAACACTACGGCGGATCCTGCTCTATCGTACGACGTGGAGTTTACGGACTCGCCGCAGGGGACATTTGAATTGATTGCCTCGGAGATACAGAATGATTGTTGGATCGCTTCATATCGCGTCATAGCTGAATACAGTGGGCCTGCTGCTCTCACCTTTACGACCACCTGTGACGACGGCATCTGGTCGCGTTACGCGTTGGAAGTTTTGCTAGGCGAGTCAGGCATGGAAGTGAGCCGGGAGATACGGCCATGGTTTGGTATTTATGATGGAAAACTGCGCTTGAGCCTGTCGGCCAACCCCTCAACCGGCTATGAATGGAAGTACGAGATCTCTGCTCCGGATACGCTGGAACTGGTCAAGGCAGAATATGTTCCGGATACGGCGGGCGAAACCATGATAGGCGCTGGCGGTCTGTGGACGGCGGAATTTGGCAGCGTCGTTTCCGGCGCGGGCGAAGTTACGCTGGTATTGCGTTATTGCCGCGATTGGGAGGATACGGAGCCTGCGCAGGAATACAGTATCCAACTGCAAGTTGATGAAAACGGCGGTGTGAGGATCGAATCGGTCGAGACCATATTCCCTGAAGCGGATGAAAAGTTAATAGACAGTGTATCTACAGAAACGCCTTCCGAACCCGAACCGGTCGAATAAGCGTCCTGTGTTACAAATAAAAGGATCTCCTGGCATCAAAGTTCACTTTGTTTACCAGGACATCCTTTTTTATTCGCTTTGGCGCATCCGGCTGTCAAGAAAACGTAACGGATCTGTTCGGGATACAGGCCAATAAGCCAATTGTCAACAACCGTTGGCTCCATGTTCGCGGCGCATCAGAAAGCGCCGGAGTATGGCGCAGCATTCATCAAAGAATTCGTTCACCGTGTTTTTGCTCCATGAGCAGCCGATCAGCGCATCGCCCAGGATATACAGTGGAAGGCGACTGCCAAATCCGGGAGCCAGGAACGCATTTTCTGCATATCCGGTTTGGAATGCGGCGATGCGGGCGGAGGAGCCGCACAGCTCCTTCTGATAAAAGCGCGCAAGTTCCAGCTCAACGTTGCCGTCGTGAGCCAACTCAAAGTCGATGATCGCGCAGACATGGCCATCCATGCACAGCACGTTGCGCGTTGAAAAATCGCCGTGCATGGTCCCCATGGGCAGCAGTGAAAACAGATGGGGGGAGATGCTCTCTATATATGCGAGTGTTCGATCGCAAAGCGATAATGCTTCAATGCCGGCAGCTGTGGCGCGCACACGCTGAGCGGCCTGGCGGAGCTCTTGGAGCCAGGCGTTGTGCCACGCTGTGCCATCGGACAGGAAAGGCCGATGAAGTTTGCCGAGCATTATGCCCATTTCATAAGCCAATGCATCCGAAGGAGGAGCACATGCAACGACGCCTTCAAGGCGTTGACTGATCGTGTATGAGATGCTGAGCGCCGTTCCGGCACGCAGCACACGGGGCGTGCATACACCGTTTTCACGTGCTCTTTCGGTATAAAGTTGTTCAGCCCGAGCACGGGCAGCCGCCGATGGAACGCCGTTTCCGTATAATTTTATGATCTGTTCTCCACACTGGTAGACGCCGTGACGGCCAAGCTCATCATGTCCGATGGATATGCAGCACTCCGGCTGAAAACCGAGTTCGCGCAGTACCTGTAAATGCTTTGACGTCATGCCTCTCACCTGCTCCAATATGACGGTCTTGTGAATGCTATGCATATATTATAGCATACTTGGCGCCGAATGGAATGGCTCAGCGCACACAATGCGGCCCAGCCGATATGCGTTCGGAGTGCTACGTGGGGGCTGTCACTGCGCCGGTGGCTCTGCGCGAAGAAGCATTGGTGAAGTGTGAGGTGGCTTGCCAGTGCCATTGGCGTATATAAAACGTATTCAAGAGGCCTGTGGGCAGTGTACAAAGTTCCAACAAAATGATATAATGATTTTTGTAAAAAGGATGGGGCTTATCTGTGCCAAGTGACGAGCGGATTATATAACAGAGGAGAAAATCAGACCGGCGGCAGGGCATAAGGCGAGCATTGGTGCGGACGGCCGGAGCGATTCGACGAATAGCCATCAGGTCACAATGGCAAGCATATGCGGACTCATGGGCGTACTCCAGAATATGTATGTTTTTGAGCAGGGCTATCTGGAGAAGCTGGCAGACGCGCTGAAAGGCGATATGTGCAGCACCCGCATGTCCGACATTTTCGCACGGCGCGCACAAAACGATATCCTCGGCAAGGGAGAAGGAGACAACCATCTGACAGACCATTTTATTCGGGAGGGTGCATGCAAAAAAACTTGCTGTTCCGCAAAAAGGCAATGGATAAAATCGCTTCGCCCGAACAGCTCAACGACTATCTGCGCGGGACCAATATAAGCCTGTGGCTGATACTCGGCGCAGTTATCATTCTGTTGTCAGGTCTCGGCATTTGGGGCGTGTTTGGAAGACTGGAGACGCGGGTCGATGTCATCGCGATTTCATGGAACGGAGAGATCGAGGCGTTCGTCAAGGAGAAGGATATTTCCGGTATCTCCGTAGGGCAGAAGGCCTATGTGGGCGGTACAGAGCATAAGGTGCTGTCCATCTCGGATGAGACCGTTTCAGCAGAGGCGCACTTCTCCAATGACATGGTTCATCTGGAGCGGCTGACTGAGCAGGATATGTTCTATGTTTTGGATCTGAGCGGGAGTCTGCCTGAAGGTGCGTATGACGCCGCGATCATTAAGGAAGAGTATCCGCCACTTTCCCTGCTGTTTGATTGAGGTGGAGCATGAAGAGCGGTAATAAGTTGCGCAAACCCATCTCGAGCGGCGTGGCCAATGTGCCGGTCATCATGCAGATGGAAGCGCTTGAATGCGGCGCTGCATGTCTTGCAATGGTGCTGGCGTATTATGGAAAATGGATATCGCTGGAACAGGTGCGCACAGACTGCGGAGTGTCCCGCGATGGCGCTAACGCAGGGAATGTGCTCCGGGCTGCGCGCGGCTATGGGCTTACGGCCAAGGGCTACCGCTATGAAACTGAAACCTTGCGCCAAAAGGGGACTTTCCCCTGCATAGTACACTGGAATTTCAACCATTTTGTGGTACTGGCTGGCTTCAGAGGCAAAAAAGCGTATCTTTGCGACCCGGCAAAGGGCAGCTATTCTGTGCCGATCGAGGTGTTTGACGAATCGTTTACCGGTATCTGCCTGGTGCTGTCCCCGAGCGAGACCTTTCAGATGAGCGGAAAGCCCAACAGCGTAGTGGCGTTTGCGCGAAAGCGTCTGCGGGGCGCGGGCACGTCGATCGTGTTCGTCGTGCTGGCCAGCCTGATCGCCGCCCTCTTCGGCGTGTTGAAGCCAGCTGCGTCCAGGATGTTTCTGGATCAGCTGCTTACGGGCGTAAATCCAGGCTGGATCTATCCATTTATGGGTGCGATAACGTTGCTATCGGCGTTGGAGCTGTTGGTATCTGCTGTTACAGTGCTCATGTCGAATCGCCTGAATGCGCGGATGGAAGCTTGCAGCACGGCGTTGTTTATATGGAAGGTACTGCATCTGCCAATGGAGTTTTTCTCGCAGCGCATGGCGGGCGACATACTTGACAGGCATGTTTCCAACACCTCTATCGCCGAGACGCTCATCAATACGCTTGCGCCGCTGTTCCTGAATATGGTCATAGTCATCGTCTACCTTGTGGTGATGCTCAGATACAGCTGGCTGCTCACGCTGGTAGGACTGACTGCCATCCTTCTGAACCTCGTGATGTCACGGATCATGGCAAGGATGCGCATCAATGTGACCCGGGTCAAGATGCAAAACGAAGGTAAGCTCAACGCGGCAACCGTCGCCGGCATAGAGATGATCGAGACGCTCAAAGCCAGCGGCGCGGAGAGCGGTTTCTTTGAAAGATGGACGGGATATCAGGCGAACGTCAATACTCAGGCGATACGATTCTCCAAAATTGACCAGTACATGGGCTTGATACCGGCGGGCATATCGGCGTTAAGCAATACGCTTATCATGGCGCTGGGCGTGCTGCTGACAATGCAGGGAGAGTTCACGATCGGTATGGTCATGGCGTTTCAGGGCTTTCTGACCGCGTTTAGCGCGCCTGCTTCGGCGCTTATCGAATCCGGACAGCGCCTTCAGGAGATGCGCAGCGAAATGGAACGCGTGGAGGATGTGATGGAGTATCCTGCCGATCCGGTGTTTGAACACAACGGCGCAGCAGCTGGAGACGATTGCAATAAGCTCAGCGGCGATATATTCATAAAGGGCGTTACGTTCGGGTATTCGCGCCTGGAAAAGCCGCTGATACAGGACTTTGATCTGACCATAAAGGCCGGAAGCAAAGTGGCCATAGTGGGGCCTTCAGGCTGTGGAAAATCCACGGCCGCCAAGCTGATAGCAGGACTGTATCAGCCGTGGAGCGGCGAGATACTGTTCGATGGTAAGCCCATGAAGCAAATAGATCGCGGCGTGTTCACCGGTTCGCTGGCGGTTGTCGATCAGGAGATATCGCTGTTTGAGGATACAATAGACAACAATATCCGACTGTGGGACGATTCCATTGGCGATCTGGAGGTGACGCGTGCGGCGCGCGACGCGCAGTTGCACGAGAGCATCATGCAGCGCCAGGGCGGATATCAGTACAGGATACGCGAGGGCGGCAAGGATTTTTCCGGCGGCCAGCGCCAGTGCATGGAGATCGCGCGAATGCTCGCGCAGGATCCGACGATCATCATCATGGATGAAGCGACGAGCGCATTGGATGCGCGGACCGAGCGAGATGTGATAGACGCCATAAGCAATCGCGGAATCACCTGCATCATGGTGGCCCACCGGCTCTCTACAATACGGGACTGCGATGAGATACTGGTCATGGACAGGGGACGGATTGTCGAACGCGGCAAACACGATCAGCTGGTCGCCGCAGGCGGGCTGTATGCGCAGTTGGTGGCCAGCGAATAGAGGAGGGAAACCTATGGGCGGATTTGACGGGCAGCTCCGGGCGCGCAAAAAAAATGATGAGGCGCTGTTGGAGCATGCGTTTGCGAATATATCCGACGCGGTTTCCGGCTCCCGCACGGCGGATCAGTTCAAAACGGATGCGGAAAAGGCAAAGACAGCAATAGACGAAATACTGCTCTATTACCGGGTTGGCACCCGCGAAGTGCCCGAGGAGATACAGGATCTGAACGAACAGATAGAATGCCTGATGGGCCCGCACAGCATCATGCACAAAAACGTAGAGCTGGAAAAGGGATGGTATAGGGATTCCATAGGCGCGCTGCTGGGCACGCGAAAATCTGACGGACGCGTGGTGGCGCTGCTGCCCAAGGGAATGTTCGGATACATGTACAGGGACGAACTGACGGGCAAGCCCATACGCGTGACGGCCCGGAACCAGGATCAGTTTGACGCTCAGGCCATAGCGTTTTTCAGGGTGTTCCCGCTTACGAAGATCAATATTCCCACGCTGCTGCGATATATCATGCAGACAATAGACACGGCTGATTATATCATGTTTGGAATATTGACGCTGATCGTGGTGCTGATCGGCCTGCTCATGCCCCGGCTGAACAATCTGTTGGTCGGTTTGGTGGCGGGCAGCGCAAGCAGGAAACTGCTGGTTTCAATGTCGGCTTTCATGGCGTGTGTCAGCGTTTCATCGCTGATGTTCGGCGCGGCGAAGTCGCTGATGATGGCGCGGATAAAACTGCGTATGAACCTTTCAGTGCAGGCGGCGACAATGGCGCGTATACTGGCGCTGCCGGCCTCGTTCTTTAAGGATTACAGCGCGGGTGAATTGTCCAGCCGGGCGTCTCAGGTCAGCAAACTGTGCGAAATGCTGGTGTCCGCGCTGCTTTCGACTGGACTGACGTCGGTGTTTTCGCTGATATATATCGGGCAGATATTTCTGTATGCGCCGACGCTTGTACAACCCGCGCTTGTGATCGTGCTGGTCACAGTGTTGTTCTCGATTGTTACAACGCTCGTGCAAATGAAGGTCTGCAAAAAGACGATGGAGGTCGCTGCAAAGGAAAATGGCATGGGGTATGCACTGCTGAAGGGCATTCAGAAGATAAGGCTTTCGGGCGCGGAAACGCGTGCCTTTACGCGCTGGATGCAGGTGTATTCGGATAAAGTGCGGCTGACATATCATCCGCCGTTCCTGGTGAAGTTCAACGCCACCATCGCGCTGCTGATATCGTTGGCGGGAACGATCGTCATGTATGAGGCAGCGTTTGTAAGCGGCATATCGGTGGCAGATTATTATGCGTTCAATACTGCGTATGGCATGGTGAGCGGAGCGTTTCTGTCGCTTGCATCGATAGCGCTGCTGCTGTCGGGATGCCGGCCGACGCTGGAAATGGTCAGGCCCTTCTTTGACGCTGAGCCCGAGGCATCGGAGAATAAGCAGATCATTACGAGCCTTGACGGCAGCATCGAGCTTGACAACGTTTGTTTCCGGTACGACGAGAACATGCCCAATGTACTGGATAACCTGACGCTGAAGATCGAACCCGGGCAATATGTGGCGATAGTAGGCTCCACCGGTTGCGGCAAATCCACGCTCATGCGGCTGATGCTGGGCTTTGAAAAGCCCGATAAGGGCGCCATATATTACGATGGCAGGGATCTGAACACCATTGATATGAAATCACTGCGCCAGAAGATCGGCGTCGTGATGCAAAACGGCAAGCTGTTCCAGGGCGATATCTATTCCAATATCGTGATATCCGCGCCGTGGCTGAGTGTCGACGACGCATGGAGCGCTGCGGAAACTGTGGGCATCGCCGAGGATATAAGCCGTATGCCAATGGGCATGTATACGCTCGTCGGCGAGATGGGCGGCATTTCCGGCGGACAGAAGCAGCGGCTTATGATCGCTCGCGCGATCGTTGCCAACCCCCGGGTGCTGATGTTCGACGAGGCAACCAGCGCGCTGGACAGCATCGCGCAGAAAAAGATTTCCGACGCGTTGAACAGTCTCAGGTGTACTCGTATCGTAATCGCGCACCGGTTGTCCACGATCAGACAGTGCGACAGGATAGTCGTGCTGGATCACGGGAGGATCATCGAGGACGGCACATATGACGAACTGATCGAAATGCGCGGCTTTTTTGCGGAACTGGTAGAGCGTCAGCGTCTGGACCATTCGCAGGACGCTCCTTCTGACGCGAAATTGCAGACAATAGGATAAGTTTTACTGACGGATGTGAAGTTGCGCGCGCCCCATTCATAATACCGGCGCGTTCAGAAACAGGCTTCCGGGCCAGCTGATATACGTGGCAAGTGATCCGAATGATCGGATTGCCTAATATGAAACCCTTGACCCCTGTGCAGGTACGTACAAGACGACCGACGAAAAAAGGAGGAGCATTATGAGCAAGTCACAATTCGATGCGTTTTACCAAAAGGTGGCCGAGAATGCGGAACTGAAGGACAAGGTGATGTCGCTGCGGGGGACAAGCAGCGAGGTGTTTCCTAAGATCTGTCAGATAGCTCGGGATGAAGGATACGATGTCGAGCTTGAAGACGTTGAGGCGGCCTTCTCGGCGGAAGGCGAACTCGACGATAGCGTGATGTACGAAATCGCCGGCGGCAGCGGTGTCCAGAATTCGGATCCAAACTGCACTCGTGTTTGCGGCGAATGCTGCGGCACATTCCTGGGCACCTACATCGGAAAGCAATAACCGACCTGAGCCGCAGGCTGTGGTTAACTACAGCCTGCGGCTGATATTTCATTGACCTGCTATGCCGGATGCGAAAGGATAATGTGAATAATGACACGCAAGCGAGCCTTTTATGCGCGGCCGACGGCTCGCGCACAGACGGGCATGAAACTTGTGGAGGATCCTGCGGAGCGATTCGTATATGCAATGTGCGACGGAATGACCGATCTGTCGTCACCTGTGTTTTTGCCTGTCCACCGGAGCGCATTGTGCAGGCTGTTGAAGCGCGGGGTAGTGCGCCGCTGTCCGAAGGGGTTTCAGGGAACGCGGCCCGATATCGAGGGCGTGCTGTTTTCGATCACAGGGCGCTGCAATATGCGCTGCCGGCATTGTTATATGGGCGCTCCGGAGGGACAGGGCGAACTGTCGCTGGAGAACATGCAGCGCATACTTGACGCATTGTGCGTGTCGGGCGCTACGCAGATCTCGCTGACGGGCGGAGAACCGCTGATGCGCACGGACCTGATGGAATTGATCGATTCTATACTGGCGCGCGGCATGGCCATTCCCGACATATTCACCAACGCGACGCTGATTGACGATGCGTTTCTTGCGGAGCTGGCAGCGCGCGGGCTTGATCCGATCTTTCACATCAGCTTTGACGGCGTTGGCAGACACGACGTCATGCGGGGCGTGCCGGGGGCGGAAAACGCCGCGCGGCAGGGAATCGCCGCACTGAAAAACGCCGGCCACAGGGTCATCCTGACCACGAGCGTGGATGAAAACACCCTCCCCGCGCTTGAAAAGACGTATGCATTTGCAAGGGAAACGGGCGTTCATGCCTGGGGCATCGGGCGGCCCATAGCGGCGGGCTGCGCAAAGTCCATGGGCAGGGTGGCGGATGAGGATTTTGCAGCCTCATGCCGTGCGCTCAAGGAACGGTGGGAGGCGGATGGACGACCGTTTACGCTGGGCCTTGAGAGCTATTTCTCCCATGCGGTTACAAGGGACATGCAGCATGATATACCCGAATTTGCGCCTGGACAATATGCCTGCGGCAGCTGTCGTGCATATCCGCATGTGACCCACGAGGGAATACTTATGCCGTGCCCCTGTTATGCGGACACGGAGTTTGCCGGGGCATTCCCGAGCCTGGTATCGAGCGACTGGTATGCGGCCTGGCATGATCCCACACTTCGGCGTGTCATGGACGTTCGCAAGGAAGAGGTGCTTAAGGCCAATCCCGACTGCGCATGTTGCGAACGGCTTGCAGAGTGCAGAACGGGATGTCGCGTGAGCGCCATGCTTGCGGGCAATGGCCTGCTGGGCCGTGACGAGATCACATGCAATATCTTCAGAAAGGGCTTGCGCGCATAACGCAAAGGAAAGTGCGATGAGTAAATATTACATACTCAACCCCGACTGGCAGCTTCGCGGTTACCAAAAAGGAGTAAGGCTCTGCCTGAATTGGAGGAGCGGGGCGCGCCGGTTCCTGAATCCGTCGGAATTGGTCTGCGCGCAGATGTGCGACGGCAAGACGGACTTTGACAGTCCGGTGATATTGCCGGTTTTGCGCAAATTGGCTGCGCGTCTTCAATCGGAGGGCATCGTCCGGCCGTGTGCCTGCGGGACTGAACTCTACGATGGACAGGCTTACCGGCAGGCGCCCAATTCGTACATTGACAGCCTGCTGCTGTCCATAACCAATCGATGCAATTTTCGCTGCAGGCACTGCTTTGTAGAGGCGTGGAAGGACAGGTACGGCGAGTTCTCTCGCGAAGACCTGTTTTGCCTGCTGGATCAGTTCGAACAGGCCAATGTGGCGGATATCGCGCTTACCGGCGGTGAGCCGCTGATGTCGCCCTATTTCAAGGAGTTTGTGCGCGCGCTGGCGGCCAGGCGGATAGGCTTTACAGAGATATTCACCAATGCGGCGCTTATCGACGGCGAGCTGCTGGACGTCATTGCAGATGCGGGCTTCAGACCGTACTTCAAAGTGAGCTTTGACTGCTCCGGCAGTCACGACTACATGCGGGGCGTGAAGGGCGCGGAAGAAAGCACGCTGCGCGGCATCCGTTTGCTGCGCGAGCGGGGATTTTCCGTGACGGTAATAACGTCGATCGACAAGGTCGTGATCGAAAGACTGACAGACACGCTTCATCTGTTGGCGTCTCTGGGCGTGGACAACTGGTGGATGGCCCCGCCCATGGAGATCGGCGCGTGGCGCGGTACGGATTCAGGCGTGGATGTGAACAGCCTGCTCCCCGCGCTTAAGGGTGTGCTGGTGGAATGGCTCCAGTGTGGACGGCCGTTTGACATGATGCTCTGGCGGCTGGGCAGATATCATAAGACGGGCAGGATATTCCGCGGTATGCCGTCGTTTACGGGCGAGAGCTTCGATTGCAGCAGCATACACAGCCTGGCATATGTTGCGCCGGACGGAACCCTGCTCCCCTGCGGCAGTTATACGGGCAGCGACATTATGGGCAAGTTCCCGAACCTGCTCAGGACGCCGTTGACCGTCGCGTGGGACGACCCGTTTTTGCGCAGTTTCTGCGATCTGAAAAAGAAGGACGTCCAGGCGGCCAATCCCGGCTGTCGGGAATGCGAACACTTTTCAGAATGCGGCACGGGCTGTCGCGTGAGCGCCATGAACGCGCGGGGCGACTGGATGAAAAACGATCCTGTGTGCTGCCAGCTGCACAGAAGCGGCCTGATGCGTGATTTCCATGACTTTGCCCGTTCGCTGGATCAGGGCGCGAGCGAGGTGGGCGTATGAGATTCGCCTGTGCTACCCAACGGTATGCGCCTCGCGTCTGGCGGGACAGAGCTGGTTTTTTTGACCGGGAGACATTTCGTCTGATACCGGTCGCGCAGGAGGCGCGCGGCGTGCTGATGGGGCTGGACACAAACACGGATTTCGACTCGTATGCCATTCTGCCCCGGGACCGAAGGATACTGCAGCAGTATATACAGCGTGGATATGTCCGTCTGTGTGCGGAGAACGAGCCGATTTCACCGTTTCAGCGGCCGCGGCGGGTCGATGCTCCTTATCTTCGGGAACTGCACTGGGCCGTTACCGGGCGCTGCAATCTCAGGTGCGGGCATTGCTTCATGTGTTCTCCGCAGGGCAAGTATGGGCAGACGTCGAGAGCCGACCTGCTGCGTGTCATATCGATGCTTGAAGCCGCGAACGTTGTCTGCGTGTCGCTCACGGGTGGAGAGCCGCTCCTCTATCCTCATCTGCGGGAGCTGATCGAAAGGCTCTCGGACAAGGGCATATCAGTCAACGAGATCGTCACAAACGGCGTGCTGCTGGACGCAGAACTGCTGCGCTTTCTGCGGGAACATGATCAGAAACCGATGTTTCAGATCAGTTTGGATGGCGTGGGTGCGCACGATCAGGTGCGCGGCGTAGAGGGCGCCGAGCAGGATGCGCTCCGTGCGATTGAGCTTTGCATGGATCACGGATTTTTTACTGCGGTTACGTCGGTATTCAGTCGGGAGAATATCCATACCCTTGATGCGTGCTATGAGCGGATGAAGAAACTGCGAGTCAGCGCGTGGCTGATTGGCCGCGCCCAGACGACCGGGATGTGGAAGGGCGGCCCCATGGGGCTCGATACCGCTGAAATGGGGCGGGCGCTGCTCAAACTTCAGCGGCGCTGGCTGGAGGATGGCAGACCGATATACATACTGATGGAGAAATTTTTCGAGGCGATACCCGATGTTTCGATGAACGCCTCAAACGTTCCGTCGTATACGCCGGACGATCTGGAGTGCGCCGAGACGCGCGACAGGCTGTTCCTGCTGCCGGACGGACGGCTGCTGCCGTGTCCGGGGTTTGCCGGGACGGCGCTTGAAGCACATATGCCGCGCTTAAATGATGCTGATCTGCTCGCGCTGAGAACCGAGTCCGCGCTTGAGCGTTTCTGCGCGCAGACCCGCAGGGAACGCTACCTTGCCAATCCCGAGTGTCAGACATGCGAATGGTTTGCGCAATGCGGCATGGGTTGCAGAGCCTATGCGCTGACGGAGAACGGCGATATCATGCGCAGGGACATGGGAATGTGCGAGATGTATCGCGATGGATGGCGCGCGCGCTTCCTGGCCGCGCAGACGGAATACGGAGGACATAAGCATGGAGAATATCGCAAGAGAGAAGGCGTATAAGGCTCTGCCCCCGCTCCAAACAGTGCTCAACGCTCGCAAGGCGCTGGCGGACTGTGACCTATTCCTGTTCGAGCAGTACTATGTATTCCCGGTGCCCGGGGTGTCGTGCTGCAGAATATGGTTGGGCGATGAGGAGATAGAGCCGCTCAATATCGGCGTGAACGGAAAGGGCATGAACGCGCGCTATGCACAGGCCAGCGCATATGGGGAAATGATGGAGCGATTGCAGAACGGCGCGCTGTTCCCGATGCGCCAGAGGCGCTTTGCGCTGGAAAAGGGCAAGTTGTTATACCATTACGCGCCCGATGAACGCTATCTGTCAAGCAGGGAAGCCGCCGTGGAATGCGGTGATGTGGTCGAGGCAATGTTTCATCTGCCTGAAGGCGGCGCGGAAGCTTTTCTGGCGCGGACGTCTGAAACGGAGCGGATACCATGCGTGCCGTTTTATTCGGTCATGGAGAGGCGCAGCCGCCTGCTGCCAGCGGAATTGATCTGGCGCGTCGCGGGCACGAACGGCATGTGCGCGGGCAATACGCCCCGCGAGGCCATCTTGCAGGGTCTGTCGGAGATCGCCGAGCGATATGCCATATGCCTGCTGTATATGGAGAATACGCCGCCCCCGGTCATATCGGAATCGGTATTCGCAGGCACAGAGGCGCTCAAGCGGCTGGAGGCGGTGCGCAAAAACGGACTGGATTTTGAAATACGCGATTGCTCAATGGGCCGGGGGCTTCCGGTAATCGGCCTACGTCTTGTGCGGCGGGATGGTTCGTTTGCGTTTCATCTGGGCGCTGATCCCTCGCCGGTGACTGCGCTGGAACGCTGTCTGACCGAGATGTTCCAGGGCAACCCGACGGACATTGATCGCCGATACCACAAAACCACCCTCGGCCCAAGACCGGCGCGGACGGCGACTCAGTCCGAAAAGGCCGAATATTGGGGCCATTTCATACAGTCGATAGCCAGCGGATTTGGCGCGTGGCCGGAATGCATATGTCAGGCGGGCGCGGCATTTGCAGGGTTCCGCCATGCGCGTTCGCTTTCGGATGAGTCGGATCTGGACGATATGGCGCGGGCCTTGGCTGATATGGGCGCGCAGCTGTTCATTCGCGACAATTCATATCTTGGATTTCCAGCGTATCACGTGGTCATACCGGGCATGAGCGAAGTCGATTGCATGTTTGATGCGCCCGACTATTCTGAGTTGCTGGCATGGACGGACTTTGCGCGCGAACACAGTACGCTGCTAAACCTTGCCGGTGCGGACAGCGGGGCCCGAAATCGGCTGGCCGACGCCGTGAGCCGGCTGGAGGATACGCTGCTCACCGATCCGCTTGAGCCCGGAAAGTGGTTCTTTTCATCTTACAGCCTTCCGCAGAGCGCGCAAAACCGGTTCCTGTTTGAAGCGATCGTATACGCCAGTGCGGAGCGCTGGTCGGATGCCGCGGGTGCATTGAACGGATACCTGCTGGATGCCGGCTCGGAAAATGAGCCAAGG
>OEQY01000228.1_pt1 | contig 15066 bp, 17 predicted proteins | sample 1539871 | NCBI WGS metagenome assembly OEQY01 (sample SAMEA3891877, study PRJEB23780) | metagenome | biome: terrestrial biome; feature: animal house; material: Caecal content | place: Italy | collected 2015-05-05 | reverse complement strand
GCAGCGGACATAACCGTAACTGCCACCGAACCGCTAATAAGATTCTTAGAGAACTTGGACAAGAATCCAAACCCAGCAAACTCAGCAAGTGCAATTCCTACGGCTCCAAGACCTTTAGCAATATCGCTAAGATCCATTGCGCCAAAGCTAGATACAGCTTTTTGCAATATCAATAGCGAGCTCGCCAGAAGATTGAAGGACACGCCGTTCAGTAAGCCAATCGAACCACCAAACTTGTTAACAAGAACCGCAAATGTACCAAGTTCCGTCATGACAACCCCGAGGGAAACAAGTCCCTTAGTGAGACTGTCAAGAGACATCGATCCGAGTTCGCTAACACTACTGACAAGAATTCTAACAGCCGTGGCCATTAATATCATGCCAGTAGTTCCTTTGGTCATGCGTGTAGCGGTAGAGCTCAAGAATGTAGTAGCAACACTTAGCTCAGCCAAAACAACCCCGAGGGCGAGCACACTTGTCACTAGACGATCAGGCTGAACAGAAGAAATGGTTTTCAAAGCCGCTGACAATATCAATATGCCAGTAGACATAGCAACCATCGCTGCAGACAACGTTGCAACCTGGAATTTCTTGCCGAGCGTGAGTGTGTTGAGCACTTCCAGCGCTGCTACCAATTCGGTAAACAAAACCGTGATACTCAACAGAGAACCGGCAAGACGTTCCGGTTTGATGAACGACAAAACAGTAAGCGAAGCAGCCAAGACGCCTATGGCCTTAGCAACGGTCATCAAAGTTTCCGCGTTCTTATTCGTCTTCCAAGCATTAATGGCATCGCCAAGAGATGTAATCATCTTCTTAACGCCATCGATCATGCCGCTAGCACCATCGAGGATGCTTTTACCACTGCCAATGAAATTCCTTATAGCATTAAGAATGCCAAGGCCCATGCCAGCATTCATAAAGTTATAAAGATTCGTCGGATCGAAATTGTTAAACGCCTCGTAAGCACTCTTAGAGAACTCACCAAGAGCTTCAGAAGCGGTAGTTCCAAACCATTCAAGCCCAGGAGCAATGAAGTTAACAAAAGATGTAAGCGCATTGCTAATAGCTTGAATGGGGTCCAACACAATAGTAGTTTTCTGTGACAGAGATTCAATCGAACCGGTGAATTTATCAATACCTTTGGATGCGGCATTACAAACCCATTCGAGCCCGCTAAGAATTCCCTGAAATACACCAGAAGAATCTACTGCTTGCTGTACACCAACAAGAAAATCACCAATACTCGCTGCGAGATCCAGAAGACTATTTCCAACAGGAGACATAGTCTTTACGATATTAAGGAAACCTTTGTAAATGGTATCCAGAATATCAGTGCCGATTTTAAAGACGCTAAACACGCCTTTAAACACTCGCTGCACTTTATCGGCGTTTTCTTCCGACAAAATAAGTCCACGAGTGAACCGCTCTATACCCTCAGTAAAGGCATAGAGCTGATCCACCGTGGTAGGAGGAAAAATATCATCAAACGCTGTCTTGATAGACCCAACCAGAGTTCCGATTGCGCTCATGGTGTTCCGAACAGACTGAACAAGATTATCCCGACCTGTGGATTTCATGCTCATCCGTTCGGAAAGCGTCCGAAGATTAACACTACCTTTCGCAATTTCTTCATTTAACCCTTGATACGATTTAAGGGTTTCCTCAATGGTATCGCGAGAAAGACCTTGGGCAGACAGTTGTTCGTCAGAAAGAGATAACAGCTCCTGAGCTTGGTCGACGACTTCATTGATACCTTTCTGCAAAATATCAGCAGTCATCCAACCACTCTGAAGAGATTTCTCAAATCCACCAGCAGCTTTAATCTGCTCGTCAGTAACTTTACCAGACGTTTTGCCAATATCAATTAGAACTTGTTCCATGACACTGGCGGAATCAGTAATTCCCTGACTGAGGAGTTGATCCCAACCGCTAGTCATAGCTCCCTGAAGCAGAGCATTTCTAGCATTGGCGCTTTCATTTACAACATTGCTAATCGCATCGGAAATTTCAGTCCAAAATGCTTTAGCCTGTTCAAAGTCACCAAAAATATATTCCCAACTCTGAGTCCAACCAGACTGAACGGCCTCCTTCAGAGTATCTATTAATTGTGTAAAGGTCTTAACCTTGGTCGCAGCATCGTTAGCATTAGCACCAAGTTTAACGATTGCATCCGCTTGCTCTTCGGTATAGCCCTTAGCAAGAAGTTGCTCTCGATTGAGGTCACCGGTAAACTTAGCCAATGTGTCGAGCATAATTTCCGAAGTAAGCCAGCCTTCCTGCAATGTATTGCGGAAGCTACCTTGCTTGGCGATCATATCGTCAATAGCAACACCGCTAACTCTTGCGGTTTCAATCAGCGCATCCTGAAATACCTGGCCACCCATGCCGGCATTAACAACAGAGTTCCAGTCCATCAAAGTAACTCTGCCTGCTGCTAACGCTTGGCTAAGCTGATACATGGCGTTACTAGCCTGCTGGCTGGTAGAACCAGAAACAGCTGCCAAGTTTGCAATACCCTTAATAGCCTGAACTGAGGTATCCAGATCTACACCAGCAGCCGTAAATGTACCAATGTTTTTGGTCATTTCGGTGAAGTTGTAGATGGTCATATCAGCGTAATGGTTCAGCTCATCAAGAGCTGCATTAACCTGATCGATCGTGGTACCTTTGCTCTGAGTGTTTGCCAGAATTGTCTGAACCGCATTGATCTGAGTCTCGTATTCCTGCAGACCAGACTTAGCCGGATCTATCGTAAAAGCCGATACGAGGGCTTTGCCAAGACCCACCGCACGACTAGTAATGTTGGAAATGACCGTTGCAGCAACTACGTCGAGAGCCTTAAAACGCATGGAGATGGTATCAACACCATCCGAAACGGGAGTAAGATCGAGCTTTGATGCAGTGGTGGTAAGTCCACTGAGGCTTTCTCCAGCCTTGTCGAAATTCAGACTTGCTTTGAGTCGCTCAATCGTGTTAAGTGAACGTTTGGTTTCTCTCTCAAACTGCGCGTTGTCAAATTGCATTTGAACAACACGATCATCAACTTCTCTACCCACTAATGCATCACCTCTTCCCACACCCTGCTAGCCAGATCCTCGAACAAGGGCTTAATCGCAGGGTTAATATAATCCACTCCCTCTACATGCCCTCCGTTGTTTGTGGCATGTCCATACTGTAATATAATGGCGATTGGGACGCCGTCTACAATATTTGAGTTACTAAAAGTCAGACTTGCCGAGTTTTTAGTAACCGAAATACTGTAGTACCAACTATTTGCGGTTTTACCTGTGTCTACAGGCGTATTCCTCTGAAGCAACGCGACACCTTCTTCGCCATAGCGCTTGAGGATGTCTTTAATGTTAAATCTTGAGGACTTCTTGAGAAAGTTAGTAGTCTTGTCCCAATTTCCATTTTGACGAAAAGTAATCATCTTGCGGGCCAAAGCATCACCCCCTCGAGTGCATTCTTGCCTTTCTAAGCTCGTTTTGCTCTCTCTGCCAAGCCAATGTTTCGGCCTTGCTCATCGGCTTACCCGGATTCATACGTTCTTGACATACGCGTATAAGCGTAAGCAGATGATTCAAATGACGCTTTTCAAACTCCAGTGGAATGTTGAGCTCAAACATACTAGCGTAGATCGTTTCTGCCGTTTGATTGGAACGTCTTGACGGTCTGCTACGTTTTTGCATTCTCAGCTCATGTATAGTGGTTGCTGTGAAAGGATCATTGATGTATGCCGTAATGTCACTAACGTTTTGCTTTGTCATGCGTTTGTACACATCGATCGAGAGATCCTTGGGCCCCATCGTCATGCAGCGATAGTAATCAAGGATCTCGTCGCTCGATAAGTTCTTGAGGTTAGACAGCAAAGGTTTGTGCCATTTTTCTTCCCATTTAGCTAAGGACAGCAAAGAATGTTCGAGCTTAATCTTTACGGGTGGTTCCAATTCGACGAACATTTCTTTTTCGTCGTCCCAACCATCCGTGCCAGGGATAACAATCTCCAACATACGAAGCCTCCATTAGCGTTCTTGTATTACTGGGCTGCAGGGGCAACGCTCAGAGGTTCCTTCTTGGCCGGCTTCTGCATGATGCCATTGAAGAACTCAGAAGCCTTGGCGCTGTCAGTAATGAGCTCCATGTACAGATCGTTGTAGGCATTGGTGGAAGCGAATTCCTGCCACACCTCTTCGTTCTTGATGAAGTGCACACCGTCGGCACTCTTGACACCATAGCTCATGTGGATGAGGTTCTCAAACAGGTCGATGAGCTGAACCTGGCTCTTCGCGTCAATGATGCGCTTGACCATGGCCTCGAAACCGCCGGGAGTCGAAACTTCCATCCGAGCAATCTCACGCTGGGACAGATTGAACCAGAAATCCTGAGTACGAGTGTTGCCGTCGTAGTCTTCGTAAGTGATGGTTTTCTTAATCATAGGAAATTCTCCTTTTCTTTAATAAAATAGAGGCCGCCTTCACACAACGCAAAGACGGCCCCACGAACAACTTACTTGGGAACTCCGATCGGAAATTCCATTTTGATTTTACCGAGGATTACGCCTCGTTGAACATGGCGATGACCTCGTCGGGGCTGGGCAGAGTGGGCTGGGCGTCCGGTTCGCCAATACCATACAGCTTCTTTTCCAGCGCAGCCAGCTTAGTAGAATCAGCCTTGAGGGAGTCGATGGTCATGACGGCGGTCGGGTTGTGGCCGGTAACAGCGACAGGGTTGGTCTCGCACTCCCAGCTGAAGGTGATAGCATCGGGACTGTCGTTGATGGTGGTGTAGGCCTTCTCGGAGGGAGAAGCAGTAGCACCCCAAACCAGATGCAGCTTGTAGCCAGCGTTGTTGGGATTGACGTCATTGCCCTGAGTAGTAACCCAGGAGAAGCCAAACATGGTGCGAGGCTGCTGACCGATGAAAACGCCAGGCTTTGCCTCAGCGGAACCGTCGCAAGGACCAAACTCCTCAGGATAGGTATAGGCCTCAATGGTGAAGCCATAGTCCTCCGCAGAACGCATGCTGCCGTACTTGATGTCGTCAGCCCACAGATCAGTAGCCTCAGCACCAGAAGGAGACTCAGTGACGGCGGTCAGACCGTTCCAGGCCACACCATTGCCGTACTTGCTCTGTTCGGTGTTATAGGGGTACAGGACACCTTTCTTAGTGCCCATCTCATAGAACCGAGTACCGGTCCCGTCCCAGGTAAGAGCAGCCATTTAATTACCTCCTTATATGAAGATCGTGAAAGTGTCGTGATTGAGATTGTCAGACTTGTAATGCCGCCCAAATTTGCACCGAGGAAGCGATGCAACGGCATAAACCAGGAGTGAGTCGGGATTCTTGTCAATCACAGTTAAGTCGTAAAACGTAAATTGCGAATAAACCATATCATCGGCAGGGCGATTACGAATATCGCTTCTGCTATAGACGATGGCAGGATACTTAAGAAGAAGGTTCTCGGGCGGCTGAAAATATACATTCTCAACCCCCGAGACGTCCCTCATGACCTTGCGGAGCAAAGCATCGAGTTCAAGCCGTTTGTCCATTCCACAATTCCCCCAGGCTAAGAGTTAATCTAGGATATTCGACAGTCACGTCCGTAACTTTCCACTTTGCACCACAGAAGGTCGCGTATCTAATGGAGTAAAAGTGATTCTGAGCATACGGGTCCGCAACAATTCTAATGGAATTAGAAACGGAAATATCACTATTCACCTTGTCAGGAGAATTAATGCGGCGATTGTTCTTGAGGACATCACCATAATACTGCCGTTCCGTGATTACCTCCTCATACACACTGGGGGCTGTCTCTTTGGTTTCCGCAAACCCGAGCGCCCCTGCCCATTTACTCATGACTTTTCCTCCATTTTGATTTGGTTAGATATCGGTCGCAGGCTCGGTCGCAACAGTCCAGGTCTTTGCCGCAGGAGTGCTAGAAACGTCAATCGTCTTAATCTCGGTTTCGCTGAACTGGATGGGGCACAGATAGTTGGTGCCGTCGAAGATAACCAGGGTGCCGTACAGGGCAGCGTTGAACACATCCTCGGCCTTCGCGACCACGGTCCTGTGATCCGCAGTAGCGTACAGCTTGCCGTCGGTGTGACCATACATGATGTACTTGCGGACGTGGAAATCCTTGGCCTTCTCGTAGATGGACTCAGGCACCACAGGGCGGGGAGCGGACTTAATAACGTCAGTAGACATGATTAGTACCTCCTATCTCTTAGGCAGTGACGTTGTACTCGACCGAGATGGCGCTGAAGGGAACGGTCAGAGCGCCGGAGCAACGGGTCTCGATCAGGTAAACCTGCTGGTTGTAGTTGATGTCGAAGTCTTCGAAGGTATTGACCGCACCACCCTTATCAGCGCCAACGGTGTAATCAGCCAGGTTGACGATAAGACCGACAAAGGCGCCGCCCTTGGGGCCATTGACGTTTTCCATCTGGGGAACGGTAACAATGCGGGACACACGCAGCTTGCGGGCCAGAGCAGTCTCATCAGCGTACAGCGGATGGCCAATCTCGTCCTCCAGCAGGAGCATGTCGGTCAGCATATCCTCGGTAGTGAAGAAGGTGGGATTGCCCGAGCCCTTGTAGTCCTTACGAGACTTGATGATGGCCCGGATGGCCGCCTTGGTACGAGTGTCAGCATCATCAGCACTCTTGACTGCAACCTGGCACTTGATAGTGAACAGGTCATCATCGTTGTAGATGGGACGGATGCAGCCCTCATTGATCTTGTCATCGCTGGATGCCAGGCGGCCGTCGCCGATCAGAATCGCACGGGCCAGCTCCTCATTCAGCTTGGTGCGCATCTCCTGCTTCAGCCAGGCCACAACATCGAAGCTGGTGATGTCAACGATGTCATCACGATCCATCCGCTGCTTCTTGTACACGGTGGTGGGAGCAGTAGAACGCTTCAGCAGACTGAAGACCTGCTCCTTCTTGAAGTTGCCCTTGATGTAACCCTTGGCCCGAGCGTCATCCTCGGTCAGGTCGGCGAACATGGACTTGAAGCGGCTGAAGGGAACATGATGGACGCCGTTCATGACAGTGGAAACCCAGCCCTGATCGTTGTCAATAATCCGCGGGGGAACATCCAGGGTACGGTCCTCGGGGAACAGCCACTCGATATCATCGATGCCATGCGCCAGGAACGAATCACGCATGGAGCCATAGCGCTTGGCATCGGAAATGGCAGCCTGAATGTCCTCATTGGAGATGCTGTGCTTCAGGCTGGTGTCAGGGGTATCGTTTTCGAACACGTTGTGAGACACGTCAGTATCCTCCTCGTCTTTGTCACTCAGAGCCTGGCCGATGATGGCATAAACAACCTGCTTCTGCTCATCAGTCAGCTCGTCGAATACATCGCCCACAGTTTTCTCACTGCTGGGCTTAGTGGTAGTGGTCTTCTTGGTATTATCTTCAGCCACAGGGGATTCCTCCTTACTCTTGGTAGTCTTATCCGGTTCGGGTTCGGCGTGGAAGAGCTCGAGGCCTTCGCTGAAAATAAACGCCTCGCCGTTATCGTAGCCATCGTCGTTATCATCGCTGTGAACGACAATATCATCGATGAATGCTCCGGGATTGGCTCCTGCCAGAACAAGACTGACTTCGCGAATATTGCCATGCAACACATCCCTGGTCTTAGTCTGCTTCAGCTGATTTGCATAAATGCTCAGGCCGTTGATGTCTCCGCTCATTATGCAATCCCTGGCAGTCTCGCCACTAGATGTATTGTTAAGCTTGCCGTAGACCCGAACTCCTTCCGGACAGTTCCGCAGCAGGCCATGACCCAGAACATATTCCGGACCGTCATGGTTATGATTCCAGACGATCGGGACGATTTTGCCATCGCAATCTTTGAATGCGTCTTTGCGAATGGTCCTACCATCGGTGCATTTGATGTCATTGCGAGTGGCCCACCCAGCGAAATCGTAATTGGTTTCGCTGACATCGTTGGTTTTAACCATTTTGATTTTCTTGGCCTCCTTCCTCGTTAGTTTCATCCAACTCTGACTTCACTGCTTCCTTGCCAGCTGCCATGGCTTCTTCTTGGCCAGGAGTCTGATTAAGGTTCTTGTTACGCAGTTCATCAGCAGCAGGATCTTTGGAGGGTTTCAGACCAATTACCTGTCTGAACTCGTTAGAAGACATGATCTCGTTACGAGTGAACTTATCCGCCATATCGGCAACAGTGCCGATGGGAACAAGTTTGAACGGATCGCGGAAGAACACGATGGACTGGTTCTGAGAGCGAGCCGTTTTCGTAAGAAATTTCCTCTTGAATTCATCGACAATAGCCGAAACGATAGGTTCGATCGTGCGACTATAGTAATTGGTCATTGCAGTTTCGTCAGCAGTGCCATTCATAATTTCTTGTGTAATGGTAAGCTGAGAATACGCCATATTGGTAAGGTATTCGACCTGTGCCAAAAGGTTATTGTCAAGGCTTCTATTCAACTGGGTGATCCGTTCAGTACCATCCGTATAGGCGATACCATATTTGGACCCCGTGAGCTGATCCTCGATTTGCTTTCGGCGCTCTTCAGCCTGCTGCCTACGAAGATCGTTCTTGATTACATAGGGAAGCTGAATAATCAGGTCAAGCTTTCCGGAACTAGACTGCTCGTCCACTGCATCAAGCAAATTCAGTTTACGAATAAGCCGCTGCATTGTTCCGTTAGGCTCGTTCATGACCGCATAGAAAGGATTCGTGACTATGGCTACCATTCGCTTGGGCAAGGTAATTTCTTCTTTTTCACCAGTACGATCGTTGTAAAGCCTAACGCGAACGTGATTTGGAAACCATTCCATAATCGTTCCTACTCGCATCGAGTAGATCTTGTAAGAATCTGTCGTCATGGGGTTGAGATCCGTATCTACGGGGACAACCGCCACAACACCCTCTTCAAGCATACTGAGAACAATATCCTGAATGAAAGCTCGACCAGTTTGATCGATATTGGCCGACAGATTAAAGCAAGCATTGAGATCTGAATTAACGGTTTCGTCGTAACGACCATTTTCGTCAAGCTTTACATGTTGAATGGTAATGGAACTAGCGTCAACCGCAATACGACTAAGAATTGCAGTGATAATAGTCTTATCTATAGCACGACCTTTACGGTCATAGAAAGGTCTATAGCTATAGCCACCATAGTACGAATAGTTTCTGTCGCTGGGAGGATCTCGGTTTAGAAATGCATTCCAGGCCCGCTTCACGCGAGAACCAATGTTAATTTCCATTTTGATTTTTCCTCCTTAGTAGAGCCATTTCTCATCGTAAGGAGAGAAGACCATTTCGGAAAACTTCTCAGCCATCTTCTGGCCATTATTGATGATCTTGTCAATATTACCAGGAGCCTTCTCCATCGCAGCAGCAAGACCGCCAAGAGTACCAAGTGCTGCAGTAACAGCCGCAACTTTTTTCATGGCCTTTTGCATCTTGCTAGGGGAAGTCGTAAGCTGGCGATACTGGTTCTCCATCTGAAGACGATTGTTCACAGTACGAAGCTCCTGATCCGACATCTGCGAAATCGGTTTTTTCGTATGCGCACGAACATAATCTTCCGAGGGGGAAGCATTCTGCGAATAGCGTTTCTTACCCGCAGGAGTCAAGCTGCCATCCTTGTTCTGATAGCGTCTGACACCCCATTTCATACCCTTAATACCCCAGTGATAGAGTTCATTATTCATAAACTCCCTCCTCAATAGGCATTAATGTTAGCAGAATACCCGTAATAAGAACGAAGTTTCTTGTTCTTATGATTGAGATAGATAGAATACCCGAGAGAAGCGACCTCGGTACCAGCAAGAGTTGCAACGCCTGCGCCGTAGTTCCGAGTGAGCTGGGCAACAACATTAGCCGCAACGGGAGCTCCAATGGCTGCAACTGCGGCAGCTGCGTTACGCTTCATGGTATTATCACCAATGGTCTCACCTTTACGATAGAGTTCACGGCCCTGATCCGCACTATGAGCTTTCTTGAGATTCTTGTAATCCCGACTCATCTGAGCTTTGGCGGTTTTCATATCACGTTTCGCGAGCTTTGCGTCGGATGTGCTACCGCTGTTTTTGGCAGATGTGTAACGGGCCTTAGCATCATCATATTTTTTCTCTGATTTGCGGAAACGAGCCAAACCTCTCTGGGTGTAGCTGCCATCGTAGTTCTGATACCGACGAACCCCCCATTTCATGCCCTTTACACCATAGTGCATAATGGAATTAGAATCGTTATGATTCGCGAGGAAAGTAGTGTCATTATACTGCCGCATTGCATTACCCCTCAACTCTTTTCCTAAGATCTTCAATAACTGACTGATTATTCCTGGCAAGTTCATCCCAACTCGTCATGGAATATCTGTTAACCAGATCCTGAGCTTTCTTATAATTCTTATCGCTTGTGTACAACTCATAAAGCCTTTTATCCGCATTTTTAGTCCAAACATCGTTAAAAAGCTTCTCATAATCCTGCTCATACTCAGAACGACTAGCAAAATTAGAACCGTATTTCTTTTCCTGTTCTCGGTTAAACCGCTCAATCCCGCCACGATTCATGTAGTCAGCACTTTCATTATAAGATTGTATACGAATTGAATTGGCATTTCTTTGAACGTTTTTGGTAATTTTCTTGGAGAGTTTTTCGTATTCTTTGGAATAGTGTTTCTTACCAGCAGGAGTAAGACTACCATCCTTGTTCTGATAGCGTCTGACCCCCCATTTCATACCCTTGATGCCGTAATGCATAAGGGCATTCGGATCGTTATATTGCCACATCACAAAATCTCCTTACGACACAAGTTCACTCGCTTTGAGTTTCTCTAACTGCTTTACATACTCCTTAGCAGCCTTACGAACATCTTTCGTTATTTCTTGAGAAGATGTAACTTTAAGCTTATTGGGGTTGATTACAATTAGAGCTGTTTCGGACGTGCCACTGAGACGATCGTGAATGTCGGGAATCGCATCATAACCGTACTCCCTAAAAATGTCATAAATCTTCTTAGATTCAGAAGCATAATTAGGATCGCCTAGCATGCTATTCACAGAGTAAGCAAGTTTAACTGCTTCTTTGGATTTAGGATTTGACAAAGCTCTATCAATGTCCTTGTCCGTAATTTCTCCAAAAGGATCATCACTTGCCGTCATAGAATATATGCTTTCTTTAAAACTATCACGAACGTCTTTATTGTTCTTGACAGCTTTAATCGTTAGCGATACGGTTTGATCGTCCGAAGGCATCTTTAAATCGTTGTTTACCGATATATGCTGAACATAGTGAGCAGATGTTCCGAACAGATTACCAATCAGCGTGGGGCCAAGATTCTTAACGTATCTGGCTGCATCTTCCTTGCCATATGACACATAAAGTGCGCCAGAGTCGTTTACATCAATGCTCTGTTTACCGACACGGTTAAAGACAAAGCCTTTCGGAATCGTAGACGAACCATCGCTATTAGTACGAATCTTTTTATCGCTCACTTCCGCATATCGAATCCTGCCAGCGGGAGTCAAGGTACCATCCTTGTTCTGGTACCTACGAACTCCCCATTTCATGCCTTTGATACCCCAGTGATAGAGTTCGTTATTGTAACTCCACATAGCTTACTCCATTTTGATTTATTCGAACATCTCTCGATTGAGCTTCCAAGCAACGTATGCATCCATCATAGCCGCAACAGCATCAATCTTCTGATCGTATCGAATCTTCAAAAGTTTTCGGTTACCGTTAGTGTCCTCGACTACAACACAGTTGCCCATGGCGAATTGCATAAGGGCTTCGTCGAATAGTAGCTTTCGCTGCTGCGACAATTTCTTAAGCTCGCCAAGAGGGACACTTTCAGTACGCGATCCCTGTATAACTTTCTCAATACCGTACTCTCCGTTTTCACGCCCCCAACGCTCAATGAAATCCTTGGCGTTATATGGGTCATATCCAACACAACGAACATCGTAATTAGATTCGGCGATAAAGTTATCGAGATCGTCATACACTTGCATCATATCGAGAACCGTACCAGACATAACGGCTAGAGTCCCCTCTTGCATAAACTGCTCGTATTTACGTCGCATGGCTTCCGGCAGTTTAGACAAAGTAAACTCACTAATGTAGTTTCTAGTCTTAATGCCAAAAGCCCCGCCGGGAAGAGGGAATAAGAACGTAAATGCGCAAAAGTCATCACCTTGCGAAAGATCACACCCCATAGAACAAGGCATGCGCCAAAAGTCTCTATGCGGATGCGGCAACGTTTCATCGTACGGGAAGAAGTAGGTATAACCTTCAAGAGGGATACCAAAACGTTTTGCAAGGATCTCGTTGCGCGTAGCCGGAGCTTTCTCGGCACGTTCTACGTCTAGCTGATATGTCTCGTACGTTACGGTCTTTCCCAAATTCGGATTTGCTTTGAGCCAGGTTTCCGGTTTGTTGACTTCTTCAATCGAGTCGAGCTTGTAGTAGAAGATCGATACATGGGGATTGACGTAATCACCTTTTAAGATGCTCATCAATTCCATTTTGATTGTATCACCAATACCATTACGGATTGTACCTTCCGAGCTAACAGCCACAATCAAGTAGTCGTCAACTTTAGCCGCACCTTGCTCAATAGCGGCAATAGGATCTTCACGAATCTCACAAGAGAGCCACTCGTCGATTGTCGAGCACTTAACACGTAAGCCCTGAAGCTTATCAATCGACATCGGGCGAATCTCGAGGATACTATTCGTCAGAAAATTCTGAATGCCTTTCTTCGTTGAGGCAAGCTTCTTACGGTCAGCTACATTGCCCGTAGTATTCTGCAGGCTACCGGCCGTAAGAAACTTGAACAACGGTCCTTTCGATCGTGCAATGGCTGTGGCGAATGCGGTAGTAACCTCCTCCGCCTGACGCATGGTCGGAGCAGTTGTGATCTGATTGGTGGTAGATGTATCAACCGTCAAGAAGTATGCTTGCAAGAAAGTTTCATACAAACTCTTTGCTGCACTTCGAGCAACGATCAGATACTGCTTCGTTATTAGGCGCTTTTTAATTCGCTTAGTAACGAATCTCCCACCAGGACGATCTTCATATGGTTCCCAAACACTTCTGGTAACGTAGTAGTACCAGCAAAATATTTGTTCCGCCCAGAGCTTAAACGTGTCAAGCATCTGAACGTCGGAACCATCAGTAAGGGTCATTTCGTTTTCGCAAAACGCAATAAAACCCTCGACTGCATCGTTATCGCACCATACACCAGGGTTAGCAATAAGCGAATCGATACGATCCATCTCCATTGCTATTTCTTTGTTTACAGGGATTTCGCCACGCATTACGGCCGCTCTAAACTGGCCATAGTATTTTGGCGTGGCCGTGTTAGAAAGTGACATGCGTCTCCCCTTGCTTACTTCAAAGTCATAGTGGCACTGATAGTCTTACCATCCTCACTAACCACTTTTACAAGTTTGGCAATTTCTGTATTTTCCTGATCAGTCAACACAGTTGTAATAGTGCGAGAACCATCGGTGAGGGTTTTGGTAAGTTTCATACCATTGGTTTCATTATCAGTGGATACCGAAACAATGACTTCGCCATTGTCGTTGAACTCTTTGTCATAGCTATCAAACCCATCACGCAAATATGTTTTAGTGTCAATGTCATCGAGTCTATCCTCAAGAGAGTTCAACTTTTCGATAATCTGCGCCAAAGATGTAGGCGTATAAATCACCTCATTTGCGTAATATCCGGAAGGAATTACAATTTTTCCGTCGTCACTCTCGGTCACAGAGTCAACAGTTTTAACGGGAATAGAACCCTCAACCGGGTTTCCGGCCTTGTCATGAGCCGTATAGCCTTCAACCATGACACTAGCTTCAACAGTGTCCTGTGTAAGGTCTAATTTGGTAGTCCCGTTAATGACTACTTTGCTGTAGCCCATGACTCACAACCCCCTTACCCGACAGTCAGAGTATAACCACCCTGCTCGTTGACAGCCTCGCTAACGGGGATTGCCGAAACTATGACCGAAGAAAGGTAATTATAGCCAGGACTATCGGGCAAAATCTCCTGCTGAGAAAAATTCGGCGTAACAGTTTTACTCTGGGCTTTGACACCTTCGGTCCCACTCAAACTACCTTCCACGCCAAGAATTGTTACGCCTTCTTTGATATTTTCTGGTATAAGCTTTGCGGCTTCACTGGACTCAACACTAACCGTGCCCGAACCATCGTGATAACCCTGAGGAATGGCGTAAGGAGTGTCAAGATCAGAAATCGTACCCCGAACACCACCCTTGTTCGGCATCGTACCAGTTACCTTGCTGCCTTTAACATATGAAGTCTTACCACTCAAAATTTCGGAGGCCGCAGCATTAGCATCACTGGTGTTGGCATCAAACGTACAGGTACCCTCAATAGGCGCACCAGTTTTATCATGAGCTGTAAAACCGGAAAGAAGCTTATTCGCACTTACAGTATCGCCAGTGAGATCCATAATGGTCTCGCCATTGACAACGACCTTGGAATAGTGTGAATCTTCCGGAATTGAACGAACTTTCATTCGAGTTGCCATATAAGCCCTCCTCTCAAATGATCAATGTATTACCCCCAGCCGCATTTCCAACAGTAGTAACCTGTATTGCTTTCACGGTAATGTTTTCATCCAAAACAGTATCTTCTGTTGAAAGCGTTTGGTCGACGAACTTCGGAATTACTTCGGTCGGACCCTCGTAAGGATCGCCAGCTTCCCCCTCTATCGAGTCGATCTCTTCATCGAACTGCCGAATATAAAGAAGCTCGGTTTCTTTTGTTTTCCTTCTTATAGAATTAGCAGTATCTTTTAAGTGATGACGAATCTTCGAAAGGTTTTCAAGTTCAAGATCCTCAATGTTAATACTTTTCATTAAGGATCACCCCCAAAGCATCATCGACAATATCAGACACTTCACTTTCAGTATAGACTTCGCTAGATGTATTATCACAAAGAACGTTTAGTCTCCACTCAAGCTCGCTGCACATGTTCTGAAGTGCCTGCATAGTCGTCGAACTTGTTGGGGGATCGAAAAGCATTCGAACTTTACAAGCT
>OEQY01000225.1_pt1 | contig 15144 bp, 16 predicted proteins | sample 1539871 | NCBI WGS metagenome assembly OEQY01 (sample SAMEA3891877, study PRJEB23780) | metagenome | biome: terrestrial biome; feature: animal house; material: Caecal content | place: Italy | collected 2015-05-05 | reverse complement strand
TCCCCCTGGACTACCACCGGGAGGCCCGGCTGGGGCTGGCCTTCCCCGGGGAGCAGAAGCGGCTGGGCCGCATTGTGGTGGCCACCGGGGGCACCAGCGACATGCCGGTGGCGGAGGAGGCCGCCCTCACCGCCGAGGTGCTGGGCAACCGGGTCACCCGCCTCTACGACGTGGGGGTGGCGGGACTTCACCGCCTGCTGGCCTCTCTGGACGAGCTGATGCAGGCCCGGGTAGTCATCGCCGTGGCTGGTATGGAGGGGGCGCTGGCCTCGGTGGTGGGCGGTCTGGTGGACTGCCCTGTCATCGCCGTGCCCACCAGCGTGGGCTACGGCGCGTCGTTCCACGGCCTGGCGGCTCTGCTGTCCATGCTCAACAGCTGCGCCAGCGGCGTGAGTGTGGTGAACATCGACAACGGCTTCGGCGCGGGGTTCCTGGCCAGCCGGATCAACCATATGGAGCCCAGGAGGTAGCGGCATGGACATCTTATATTTGGACTGCGCCATGGGCGCGGCGGGGGACATGCTCACCGCCGCTCTGTATGAGCTGCTCCCCAACCGGGAGGAATTCTTGCACACCCTCAACCACATGGGTCTGCCTGGGGTGGAGTTCCACGCCGTCCCCGCCCAGTCCTGCGGCCTCTCCGGCACCCACATGGACGTGGTGGTCCACGGAGAGCGGGAGGAGAGCCTGGACCATCACCATAACCATGACCATGACCATCACCATCATCATGCGGATGAAATCTTCACCAGCTGGGGAAGAGAAACTGCTCATCAGTACACAGAAGGAGAACTGGGACAGATCCTGAATGAAGTAGGAAGAGACAGCAATAACAAGATCCAGAGGTATAAAGGTCTGGGAGAGATGGATGCAGATCAGCTCTGGGAGACAACAATGGATCCTGAGCACAGGGTACTTCTGCGTGTAAAGATGGACGAAGAGACGTCATCCGAACTCGACCTGACATTCACGACCCTCATGGGAGATAAAGTAGAACCAAGACGTGAATTTATCGAAGAAAATGCTAAGTATGTTCAAAACCTGGATATATAGCGATTAACAGCGACCGACTCTGTGGTCACTGTGAGGGAGAAATCGAGTTTACTCGAATTTCTGTCACAGAGGGAGCGGAAACCAGCCAATAACTCATAAAGGAGATAAGATATGGAAGATAATATTTTTGATAAAGTTCACGAGGTCGACCTGAAAAAGACCATGGAAAAATCCTATATCGATTATGCCATGAGTGTTATCGCATCCCGTGCGCTTCCGGATGTACGAGACGGTCTCAAACCTGTGCAGAGAAGAATCCTTTATTCTATGATAGAACTGAATAACGGGCCTGACAAACCGCATCGTAAATGTGCGCGTATCGTTGGTGATACGATGGGTAAATATCATCCCCACGGTGACAGTTCTATTTATGGAGCTCTCGTAAATCTTGCACAGGAATGGTCCACAAGATATCCTCTCGTAGACGGTCACGGAAACTTCGGATCCGTGGATGGCGACGGCGCAGCGGCCATGCGTTACACAGAGGCACGTCTGAGCAAGATATCCATGGAGATGACAGCAGATATCAATAAAGATACGGTTGATTTTAGTCCGAACTTTGATGAAACAGAAAAAGAGCCATCCGTACTTCCGGTAAAGATCCCGAATATCCTGGTGAACGGAGCGGACGGTATTGCCGTAGGAATGGCTACCAGTATTCCTCCCCACAACCTGGGAGAGGTGATCGACGCGGTCAAGGCGTATATTGACAACCGCCCTTTGACCGCCCAGGCGCTGATGGAATACCTCCCGGCTCAGGATTTCTCCACCAGATATCTCCTTGTGGACGGACACGGAAACTTCGGTTCAGTGGACGGGGACGGCGCGGCCGCCATGAGGTACACGGAGGCCCGGCTGAGCAAGATTTCCATGGAGCTGACAGCGGACATCAACAAGGATACGGTAGATTTTACGCCCAACTTTGACGAGACAGAGAAGGAGCCGACAGTCCTGCCATCCAGATTTCCCAATCTCCTTGTAAACGGAACATCCGGTATTGCCGTGGGAATGGCGACGAATATTCCTCCTCATAACCTGAGAGAAGTAATAGGCGCAGTAGTAAAGATCATAGATGATCAGATCGATGAAAACGGCGAGACCACGATCGAAGATATATTAAAGATTGTAAAAGGTCCCGACTTCCCGACCGGAGCCGAGATACTCGGAACAAGAGGAATCGAAGAAGCATACAGGACGGGCCGCGGAAAGATCAGAGTCCGTGCGATAACAAATATCGAACCGATGGCAAACGGAAAGAACAGGATCATCGTTACGGAACTTCCGTATATGGTAAACAAGGCCAGACTGATCGAAAAGATTGCAGAACTTGTAAGAGATAAGAAAATAGACGGAATCACAGACTTAAGCGACCAGTCCAGCCGTGAGGGAATGAGAGTCTGCATCGAACTTCGGCGCGATGTGAATCCAAACGTTATATTGAATCAACTGTATAAACATACGCAGCTTCAGGATACGTTTGGCGTGATCATGCTTGCTCTTGTAAACAATGAGCCTAAGGTTATGAATCTCCTGGATATGCTGAAATATTATCTCCAGCATCAGGAAGATGTAGTAACGCGCAGGACAAAATATGATCTTAATAAAGCGGAAGAGAGAGCTCATATTTTACAGGGATTACTGATTGCTCTGGATAATATTGACGAAGTGATAAAAATCATCCGCGGATCCAATACAGTTCAGATTGCAAAAGCCGAATTGATGGAACGATTTGAATTGTCGGATGTGCAGGCTCAGGCAATCGTGGATATGCGTCTGAGGGCTCTGACAGGTCTGGAAAGAGAAAAGCTTGAGACAGAATATGCAGAATTGATGAAAAAAATCGACGAATATAAAGCAATCCTTGCGGACCGAAAGCTTCTTCTCGGCGTTATAAAAAAAGAAATACTTGTTATTTCTGAAAAATACGGGGATGAAAGAAGAACCCATATAGGCTATGACGAATTTGATATCTCTATGGAAGACCTGATTCCAAGAGAGAATGTTGTGATCACAGTTACAAACATGGGGTATATTAAGAGAATGAGCATGGATACCTTTAAGAGCCAGAATCGCGGCGGTAAAGGAATTAAAGGCATGCAGACTCTTGAAGATGATTTTATAAGAGAATTATTTGTCACTACAAGTCATCACTATATCATGTTCTTTACAAATAAAGGACGTGTATACAGGCTCAAGGCATATGAGATACCAGAGGCCGGAAGAACTGCGAGAGGAACTGCGATAATCAATCTGCTGCAGCTTATGCCGGAAGAGAAGATTACAGCTACGATTCCGATCAAAGAGTATGAAGATGGAAAATATCTGTTTATGGCGACACAGAAAGGTCTCGTAAAGAAGACGCCGATCACAGATTATATGAATGTCAGAAAGACAGGTCTTGCTGCAATCGTTCTCAGGGAGGATGACCTTCTGATCCAGGTGAAAGTAACGGATAATGATCAGGATGTGTTCCTTGTGACAAAATATGGTCAGTGTATCAGGTTCCATGAGAAAGATGTTCGTTCAACGGGAAGAGTTTCCATGGGGGTACGCGGCATGAACTTAAGCGATAATGATGAAGTTATCGGCATGCAGGTAAGCAGCCAGGGAAAATATCTTCTCATCGTTTCAGAGAAAGGCATGGGCAAACGGACCGGCATGGATGAGTTCACGAGACAGAATCGCGGCGGAAAAGGTGTGAAGTGTTATAAGATTACAGAGAAGACCGGAAATGTTGTGGGAATGAAAGCGGTGGATGACGACAGCGAGATCATGATCATCAATACCGAGGGAATTGTAATAAGAATGAAATGTGAAGACATTTCTATTTATGGAAGGATTACTTCCGGAGTGAAACTGATAAATCTGCCTGACCATGATAAAGTTGCAAGCGTTGCAAAAGTAAGAAAAGCTTCGGCTGAGATAGATGGGGAACAGGTGGAGATAAAAGACGAAACGGAAGAAGAAGGCGGAGAATAGGTATAACTAAATAAAAAATTCAGACTGCTACGTGCTGTCAGGATAAATAATATGATCCTGTACAGTATGTAGCAGTTTTTATTATGTCAAAGTAAATATTAAAATATCTGAAATTAAGAGTTTCTATTTTCGCTGAATTTTCCCTCTATTTACCATATTTTTCTGATACCTCAATTGTAATCCGAGATTCCATACCTGCTATCCCGGATAAGTGTAAAAAGTGGATAGTTATTAATGTAAAAGAAAGGTATGGATTTTCTTTTACAAACGAAATGAGACTGACTGGATAGTTGGTCTCTTTTCTGTTATGCTTTGATCTCTGGCGGCGAGAAAGGAGCCATCATGTCAAAGTTTTTATCATATGAAGATCGAATGATCATTGCACAACGCCTTCAGGAGAATGCCTCCTTTGGAGCGATCGGAAAAGAACTTGGGAAGGACCGTACAACAATAGCCAAGGAGATTAAAAAGTATTCCTATGACAAGAAAAGCGGTCGTCCCGGATATCCTTATAACCCTTGCAAATTCCGCATTACATGCAAAGCAAAAAAACTGTGTGGAACGAGTTGCACTCATCAGTCAGCGTATAAATGCAGTTTGTGCTCTGAGTGCACGCTTCATTGTCCGGATTTTATAGAGGACGTTTGTTCTGTCAAAAATAAACCGCCTTATGTTTGTAATGGATGCGGCCAGCTTCCGAAATGTACACTGCTGAAGCGTATCTATGATCCGGCAGACGCACATGAAAGGGCACATCAAGTGATTTCAGAAGCCCGAACAGGAATTCTGTCAAACGAAGATGATATAGCCAGAATCAATCGGATTATCAGTCCTCTGGTCAAAAACGGGCAGTCGATTCATCAAATCTATCTGGATCATGTTGATGAGCTGATGTGCAGTGAGAAGACATTGTATAACTATGTTGATGCCCAGCTTTTTGACATCAGGAACATTGATCTTCCCCGTAAAGTCAAATATCGTCCCCGCTATAAACAGCCTGAATTCAAGGTTGACAGGGGGTGCCGCATTGGACGGAACTACGCTGACTTTCAAAAGTATCTGGGAGATCATCCAGAAACGACTATTGTACAAATGGATAGTGTAATCGGACGTGTGGGAGGCAAGTGTCTGCTTACCATACATTTTGTTGAAACCAGTTTAATGCTGGCTTTCCTGCGGGATGCAAATACGTCTGCTTCTGTTATACGGATCATAAATCTGTTAGATAAAGTTCTCGGGCCCAAGATGTTCAGTCGTTTGTTTCCGGTTATTCTGACAGACAATGGGAGTGAGTTTTCAAATTCAAAAGAAATTGATCGGCGTGACATAGTTCCCTGTAAAAGAACGAATATATTTTATTGCGATCCGAGTGCTCCATATCAAAAAGGTGCCTGTGAAGTGAACCATGAATTGATAAGGCGCATCCTGCCCAAAGGAAGTAGCTTTGACGATCTGACACAGGAAGATATTTCCCTGATGATGGATCATATCAATTCATATAAAAGAAAAAAGCTGAACGACCGCAGCCCATACGAAGCGTTCAGCTTTTATTACGGAGAAGATGTGCTTAAGAAACTTGGATGTTCACCGGTTGCCGCCGAGAACATCATCTTGAAGCCAAAACTTCTCAAAAAGTAACAGATAAATTTGCAGAATGTCGCCAGAAGAGAACAATTATATCCGAGCAAAACAGGGATGGATTCTCCGAATACAAAAATTTCGAGAGGGAATTGATCTCTGGTTGTTGTGTGCAAATTTATTGCTGAACGTATTATAACATATCCATGTGCGAATGAAAATCCGGGAATCTTGCTTGCAAAACGGGAGTTTCATTTACAAAGCGGGAATCTCGCTTACAAAACAGGATTTTAAATTACAAAACGGGAGTTTTGGAATACAAACGGGATTCTCGGCTTGCTATTTACCCTCCAGAAATTCGTTTTCTTCCTTCAGGCGGCGGATTTCTTTATCCTGCTCCTTCACCCGCTTACGCAGCATGGTAATTTCTTCTGACAGGCTCATTGCACTGGCAGGGGTATGGGAACCTTCCCCAACATCCAGCTTACCAGCTCTTACAGCTTTCAGCCATGTATGGATGGTTCCTTCAGGGATTCCTAATTCTTTAGCAGCCTTAGCGCCGCCGATTTCTTTGGCAAGTTTTACTGCCTGTACTTTGTATTCATGGTCATATTTACGTGCCACTTTGAATACCTCCTTATTCTCTTGGTTTTATTATGAAATCCTTGAGAATAAGCTGTCAACTTTTTTTATACCACACCACAGTAAGACTATATAAATCTATTTACCCGGAAAAGAGTTTTCTATTATTGATGTTCCATTGCTAATTCTTTAGGCATTTTACAGAATAACTCTGGAGAGCTCATATGGTACTTTATTACTCAAGAGCTAAGTTTCTCAATATCCTCCATATAAATGGATACCTCGCCGCACTTCGGACAGATCGCAACTTTAGGCTTCCCCATCCTTCCCGCAAATAGCTTCGTTTCATCAGATGACAGGATAATTCCGTATCCAGCTCCTTCCACTTTGATCGCACAATTCTCTTTCATTTCATTGCCGCAACGAATGCATTTTCTCATCTTCATATACCTCCTTAACAGATTATGATTCTGCCTGATATCTTATTATACAATATCCTGCCGTTTATATATCTTCGCAGATACACAATATGAAGCCACAAACCAAGCTAATGATATCACAAAAACACTCAAAAAGGTCTGAAGAACATATTCTTTTACAGGTATAAAAGTATTGATTAAAAGCACCATTCCAGTGATAATGCCTGTTGACGCTATAAATGATATCATAAAGGCAATCTGGGCTTTATCTGCATCGAAAAAGTATGCACAGGGGAGACTCAAACCGCCTGCCAGAAAAGTAGCGCTCATTCCAATTACGCCATACAAACAGAGCGTATCTAATGATACCTTTTCCCCAAATAACCCAAGAATAATACAGATAACAATCGATAGAAGTAAGCCCAATACCGCAAGTATTGAATAAAGTAAGTATTTTTCGCCAATAACCTTATTTCTGGAAAGCGGCATAGTTATGACATTCTTATTCCATTTTGCCGCAACGTCGCTTGTGATACTGATAAAGGCAGGGATCGTAGTAATGCCAGGCGCCAAGATCAAGATTGCACTCGGCTCCATGAAGAAAGACAAGCCAAAACCTAATACGGCAAGCATAATAACAGTGACAACCACGTTACTTCCTGCTATATATAAATCTTTAAGTAATACACCTTTCATTTTTCTTCCCCTTTTACATAAAAAAGCATGATTTCATCAATTGTGACCGGAGCGACGGATAAATCAGGGTATTTTCTCTGTATGCTGAGTCTGTCAGAAATTAATATCTGATATTTACCCTGTGTCTTTCGATACCTCACAATCTCGGCAGCATCCATTTTTTCATACTGATCCGGCTCGCATTCTATGAGTCCATATTTTGATAGCAAAGCTTCTTTTGAATCAAAAAACACCACTTTTCCCTCATGAATAAATACAATATGATCTGCCACTTTCTCGAGATCACTTGTGATATGCGAAGACAACAACACTGAGTTATCTGATTCCTGCACAAAATCCAGAAGAGTATCCAGTATATCATCTCGAATAATCGGATCCAGTCCGCTTGTAGCTTCATCAAGGATCAGCAATTTAGAATGATGCGACATGGCTGCCGATATAGCCAATTTCATCTTCATTCCCTTTGAATACTGCTTAATCGGCTTTTCTAAGGGCAGTGAAAATCGTGAAACACTCCGGAAAAAGCATCTCTCATCCCAGTTGCGATAGATATTTTTCATAATCCGATTTATTTTCTTAGGCGATAATATTTCTGGGAAATTGCTCCCGTCAAATACAACTCCTATCTGTTCTTTATCTCTTTCTCCCAGCTCCTCTTTCCCTAATATCGAAATTTGTCCTGCGTCTTTTTGAATCAGACCTAAAATTGCGTTAATCGTAGTGCTCTTTCCTGCCCCATTTTCTCCAATCAAGCCTACTATTGATCCATTGGGAACCGCAAAAGTGATATTATCCAGGGTAAAACCGGAATAATTCTTTGAAAGACCAGATATATCCAGAGCATTGTTCATCATAACCCCTCCTTAATGATACATATATATTGAATTAGCAAAGGAATTGTATAGCGTCATTTGTAGTTATCCTCGCTGCATTTCTGCCGTTTTTCCCTGCTTAGTGCAATAAAACCTGCCGTTACTGCCAATGCCAGAACAATATAATCTAATCCGTATTTCCCAACCGGCTCAGTCACTATTGAATATATCAGATAGACAGTACATAGTAATAAAACGACCAATACTATTCCCCGATATATTCGTGTATTCTTATACATCTCTTTGCCTCCATTAACTATATAATTTTCGTCTTCTGATTAAGATGTTCCTTTTTACAAGAAGTATCTCCTCTGATATAATTATAATGCCTAATAGCTTTACGCTGATAAATTAGTAATAAACGCACAGTTATAATGAATATGCGCTCTTTACTTGCCTTTTACTTCTCGTTTATTATGAATAAATGCATTTGTGATCTGCTCTCCTGATCACAAATCATATTTGCAAATATGGAAGGGGATACAAGATTATGGAAGTAATTGCTCCACTTATTTTATGTCTGCTAAGCGCGTGCTCTTACCTGTTGCCGGTAAGTTTTTTTCTGCCCTTCAAACTAAAGAGAAAAGATAAATTGATCCTATTGCTGCTTTTCTTTGTCAGCATTCTTCTGATACAGTGGAAACTCGGAAATATTGGGGTTATAGTGCTGCTTTTTCTTGCCGGTTTCTATATTGCATGGATTGATCAGAACCGTTTTCTGAATGTTTGCATTTTTATCAGTACCTATCTGTTCTGTGTAGTATGCGATAATCTTCTCTCTCTGGTATGGGGAACAGTAAGTCTTCAAGTTTCCGGGGCTGTTGGAGATTATGGGGCACGTATTCTATATGTGACGCTTTATCTCCTGATCCTTGCTGTAATCTGTCCTGGACTTTCCAGATTACTGCACTATTTGATTGGGAAGATCCACCGGACCCTTCCACGGCAGCTTATCGTACTAATATCGATCAACCTTGCTTTCTGTCTGCTAATCTTCCTTTTTAATATTGCAGTCGGAGAATATATTGGCTACAGCCGGCCAGTCATCGCTTTTAACTGTTTTCTGTTTGGTTGTTACTTTGTAATAAGTACTATACTTATTGTCAATATTATCAGATCACATATAGAAAATATGGACCTGCAGATAAGGAAGGACGCCTACAACAGACTGCAGGAGTATACAAATCAGGTTGAAAATATGTATTCTTCCTTGCGATCGTTTAAACATGACTATAATAACATTATGCTCTCTATTTCTGGATATATCGAATCAGAAGATATGGATGGACTCAAAAAGTACTTTGATCAGGAAATCTCTCCGATAAATCATAAACTTTTTGCTGAAACATCTCGCCTGAATCAGCTGATTAATATCAAAATTACGGAGCTCAAGAGCCTTATCTCAGCTAAACTACTATATGCTACCGAGCTCAATATCAAAGTAAGCGTTGAGATTGAAAAGGAGATCAGCAAAATACCTATGGGAACCATAGATTTGTGCCGGGTTATTGGTATTTTTTTGGATAATGCAATAGAAGCTGCTCTGGAAACGAAACAGCCTGAAATTCGAATGGCCATACTGAACGAGGAAAAGGAAATCATATTCATTATCTCAAATAGTTTTCTTGATACAGGCTTGCCTTACGCAACATTCCGCAAAGCCGGAATTTCCACCAAGGGGAGCAACAGAGGAATTGGCCTTTATAATGCGCGAGAGATTCTATCAGGTTATGACCATATATTCTGGGATACCGAAACTCGCGAAGGTCATTTTATCCAATGTCTGAGAATGAAAAAAGAAAGCATTTAAGCTGACGACTCGTGCATAAATGCGCGTTTTTCTATATTATACGTTTTCATCCAAGCGTTTTTTATGGCATATGGCACGTATATTATTTTTTTCAGTCATCTTTACTGCATATGTTATAATAAATACAGCCCATGGAGGGAGTGATAAAATATGTTGGATATTTATATTTGTGAGGATAATAGAAAACAGCTTGATCTGTTTACCGGATATATTAATGACACTATATTGATAGAATCATTGGATATGCAAGTAGTTTTAGGCACTTCAGATCCAAATGAAGTCCTGATGAAAATTGAGGGTTCCCAAAATATGGGGATTTTTTTCCTCGATATCGACCTCAAATCCACCATGAATGGTTTGACTCTTGCACAAAAAATAAGAAAAATACAGCCTCGCTGCTATATTATATTTATCACATCACATTCCGAGATGGGATTTTTGACTTTCCAGTACAAAGTAGAACCACTTGATTTTATTATAAAAAACACTACAGAAGATGTAAGACGGAAGATTCATGAATGTCTTCTGAATGTACAGGAAAAGGATATTTCACTTGTAAATGGTCAAAGAAAGAGCTTTCTAATCCGACAGCCGGATCGTTCCATTTCGGTTGATTATGAAGAAATCCTTTTTTTTGAAACATCGGATAATATCCACAAGATTGCTCTTCATGCACAGCAAAGGCTCCTGGAATTTACAGGACAGCTCAATGATATAGCAAAGGAACTGGATCACCGCTTTTACAGATGCCACCGTTCCTATATCGTAAATACAGATAATATTGTTGAGGTAGACTATAATAAGCTCCTTATACGGATGAAGAACGGCGAAATGTGTCCTGTTGCAACACGAAAGAAAAAAGGACTGAAGAACATACTGGCATAAAAACGGTATACAATAATCAACTGTATCTATACTATCGTAAAAGCTTAAGGAGAGGAAACGTATGCGGAACAGTATAAAAAAATATTTTACCTTTTTACTCGTTTACTTGATAATAAGTGCGGGATATCTTATTTATTACTATGTTAGAAATGATGCTTTTAATATGGAATACTTATCAATATCCATATTCATAATCATTGTTTATACCGTTGTATATCTTTTGATCTACAAATTCTGTAAAAGAGATTAACTAAACCTGAATATCTAATACCATACAAGAGGCCTGTCTAACAGGCTTCTTTTTATCTTTATGTCATTTCCAAAAACCTATTCAAGCATTCCTGCTGTTATAATGTGCACCCGTATAGTATAATCAATAAGATTTTTCAAAAAAATGAACCGCGTACTCTATAACGACGAATATTAAGTGAAAGGCAATGGAGGTGAGACATTGGATGCAAGAGAAATAGAAAAATGTATTGATATGTTCGGCACTGATATATACAGATTCTGTCTGAGCCTATGTGCTGACAAAACCGACGCAGACGACCTGTATCAGCAAACTTTTTTAAAAGCACTGGAAAGCAGCATAAACCTTGACTGGAATTCTAATCCCAAAGCACTGTTCTTCTCTTTGGTCCATAACCTCTGGAAAAGCGATCGGAGAAAACAAGCCCGCCGAGATGCTATTGCGCCATCCGAAAATCTGGATGATAAAGCAACAAATTTTATGCATTCATCCGATAATATTGAACAAGATTACTTGAAAAAAGAACTGCTTTCTGTACTAAACAGAATTATTCAAGCATTACCGGATATATTTCGTATCCCGTACTTTATATTACCTTTCAGAACTAACAGTGGAACAGATTTCGATAGTTATAAAAAAACCGTCCGGAACGGTAAAGAGCCGATTATATAAAGGGCGGAGTATGATAAGAAAACTCACCACCTGGGATTAATCATTACCGGAACGATTTGTATGGTTCTTGCTGTGCTCTGTCTGACAGTATTTATTGTGACCGCGGCAACTGGAAATAGAGTAAATTCGGATGTCACATCGAATGAGCGTATCTGGAATCTGGAGGTAATCACCAATAATCGTGATACCTATGTGAATGGTGTATGGAATCTTGATTTTCATCACGCCAGCGATGGATTTGTAGAAGAGGTAACTATGTCAATCCACGATCCTGAAAAAGAGTATCTGCATGCAGATATTACCTGTGGCAATGTTCCAGAGGGAAGTTCATTAACGCTATGGCTTGTTCAGGATGATACAGTACGGTCTGTCGATGTGACAAGCCTTTCTGAACCATTGGAATACTCTCTTGCGGAATTCGCCGAGGGTGATATCTATGTCCGGCTACAGATTAATGGGGTTGAAGACGTAAATTCTGAGATATCTATACAATAATCGCCATATTAAAACAAGAAACCGCACCGTGCGGTTGTAAAATAATATGATATGCTGTCGAAAAAGGCTGCTTTTCTAATTAGCAGCCTTTTTGATTAATACAAGCCAAACCAATTTATTATATTAACGTGTTGCTGTATTGAAGTTCTGCTTTCTAAGTGAACCTCTCTATAGAATTTTTCACGAACGGGTGCTATACATATGATCCTATTTATCCTTAGGATAAATCTTCTCCGCTATATGTCGATATTGAGGAATTAGTTCTAAATATTCATTAAGCCGTTTCCATATTTCTGCTTTTTCTATTGAATCTGCATCCTCCCATGAATGATCATTCCCCGTCTCATCCAGAACATCTTGGCCAATTTCATAAAAAACTCTGTCACAAAGTGTCTCTGCCCGATCAATGACGATTGTCATCTCAATTTCTCTCTGCGGAAAGCTTATACATAAATACACATACCCTAATTTCTCGGACCAGACTAAATCCGCAAAAGGATTATCTGCTATATATTCTTTTAATACAGATATTACTTCTTCCAGTTTTTGTTTCTCTTCCTTATTATATAGCATTTTCTCCAACTTACCTCTATACAATACAGATATTTCTTTTTATTGATCTACACCTTCGAAATACCTGCCAAGCGGTAGCATAACCGTTCGGCAGGTATTCCAGTTGCTCTTTTCAGTTTCTATTTTACCTTATTTCTTATTGCTTTCTCAAGAAACTCTGCACATCCGGAGACTTCACGATCATAGTACAATTTATAACGTTCATCTGCAATATACATATTCGCAATCGCCTTATGCGCTTCTTCCGTGTACTTCTTCCAGGTCATCCCGAGCCATTCTTTATGGAGTGTTACAATCCGGCCCGCTTCATCACTTTCTGGGCTGATACCGCTTAGAACCGCTTCTTTCAGCCTTTCTTTGATTTCGTTTCCAAGACTCTGGAATCTTTCATATTCTTCCTCGGACATATTAAGAATCTTCTGCTGTGCAGCGTCAATTTCCTCGTCTCCGTACTCCTGTCTGGCCTCTGCGCCATACAATTCTTCATGCTTTCTTACAACACTTTCCTTAAATGCCTGAAATTTTTCTGAATCTGTCATCTGTTCTTCCCCTTTCATTGATAGAATAGAACGCTTAACCAGACAAATCAGGGAATCAATATGTGTTTTCTGAGTTTCCAGTTCTTTAAGATGGTCTTCCATAGCTGCCAGAATATTAAAATCTTCCTTATATATAATATTCTGTATACTCTGCAGGTCCATCCCTCTTTCCCGGTAGAACAGGATCTGCTGCAGCAGATCAACTTCCCGTTCCCCGTAGAATCTGTACCCTGCATCATTTACAAAAGCCGGCTGTAGCAGTCCGATCCTGTCATACCACCGCAGAGTGCGTGCACTCACTCCCGCCATGTCTGAAAGTTCTTTGATACTGTACATTGACTTATCCTCCTGATCTTTGCCGATACTGCCCCAGTTTTCAAAATCCTGCGGATTCTCTATAATGGGAGTCGTCCTGATATCAATGATAGAGGTTTACGCTGCGTCAAGGTCAAGTATAAGTTCAAAATTTCACATCCTTCTTCATGCAGTAAATAAATCAGTCTCAGATTCTAAAACAATGCTATCTGACTACACTGTCTATCTTCGCCAGCTCTTCCCCGCTGAATTCGATATTTTGTATTGCCTTGATATCGTCAAGCACCTGCTCCGGTCTGGAGGCCCCAACAAGCACGCTCGTCACAATCCCGTCGCGCAGTACCCAGCTCAATGCCATCTCGGCAAGTGTCTGCCCCCTTCCTGCCGCAATCCCGTTAAGGTTGCGGATCTGCTGGAGGCGTTCCTCCGTGAGTGACTCTTTTTTGAGGAATCTCCCGTCTGTCATAATGCGGCTGTCCTCCGGAATCCCGTTTAAATACCGGTTTGTCAGCAGCCCCTGGGCAAGCGGGCTGAATGCTATGATGCCTTTTCCGAATCGTGCGGCGGTCTCTTTCAGCCCGTTGTTCTCGATAGTCCGGTCGAAAATGGAGTAACGGTTCTGATTAATAATAAAAGGACAGCGTAAATCTTCAAGAATCGCCGTTGCTCTCTCCAGAGTCTCTCCATCATAATTGGACAGGCCGACATAGAGTGCTTTCCCGGATGCCACCGCCTGTGCAAGCGCTCCCATTGTCTCCTCCAGCGGTGTCTCCGGGTCCATCCGGTGATGATAAAAGATATCCACATACTCAAGGCCCATACGCTTCAGGCTCTGATCCAGGCTTGCCAGAAGATATTTCCTGCTGCCCCAGTTCCCATAAGGCCCCGGCCACATATCATATCCGGCTTTTGTGCTGATGATAAGCTCGTCCCGATACTGTTCCAGATCCTCTTTTAATATTCTGCCGAAATTCTTCTCTGCACTTCCGGGCTCCGGCCCATAATTGTTCGCAAGATCGAAATGTGTCACGCCGTTATCAAATGCAGTACAGCATATCTGCTTCATAGTCTCATAGGATCCTGTATCGCCGAAATTGTGCCAGAGCCCCAGTGATACTGCCGGGAGCTTCAAACCGCTGTTTCCGCAGCGGTTGTAAATCATATTTTCATATCTTTTTTCTGATGCATTGTACATAACTTTTCCTCCATATCCTAAATGTTCTGTTTGATTGAAGAAACAGGCTTTTCTTCAGACTGTCTCCCCGTCCGTCGGCTGCACCTTTTTCAAATTATTCAGAAACACATATTCCCGCTCACCTGAAAGTGCTTCATCAAAACAGTATCCAAGCCTGTCAAACCCTTTGATCCCCTCCGGCTCCTGCACATTATTCTCCGCCAGATAGCGCACCATTTCACCCCTCGCCAT
>OEQY01000223.1_pt1 | contig 15273 bp, 9 predicted proteins | sample 1539871 | NCBI WGS metagenome assembly OEQY01 (sample SAMEA3891877, study PRJEB23780) | metagenome | biome: terrestrial biome; feature: animal house; material: Caecal content | place: Italy | collected 2015-05-05 | reverse complement strand
GCTTATGGACATCAGCGAAATGAAGTCCGGTGGTCGGCTCGTCCAGAATATAGATCGTCCTGCCCGTACTGCGTCTGCTCAGTTCCGTCGCCAGTTTGATTCTCTGAGCCTCGCCTCCGGACAGAGTGGTGGAGGGCTGTCCCAGACGGATGTAGGAAAGACCCACATCATACAGAGTTTCGATTTTCCTTCTGACGGATGGAACGTTTTCAAAAAACTTCATCGCCTCTTCCACCGTCATATTGAGAACATCATAAATACTCTTTCCTTTATATTTCACTTCCAGCGTTTCTCTGTTATACCGCTGTCCATGGCATACCTCGCAGGGCACGTATACGTCCGGCAGGAAATGCATCTCGATCTTGAGTATTCCATCGCCGGCACACGCCTCACAACGACCGCCTTTTACGTTAAAGCTGAATCTTCCCTTCTTATACCCCCGCGCTTTGGCGTCCGGCGTAGCTGCAAACAGGTCGCGGATCAGATCGAACACGCCGGTATAGGTTGCCGGATTCGATCTCGGTGTGCGCCCGATCGGCGACTGATCAATATTAATTACTTTGTCTAACTGGTCCAGACCCTCGATTTTCTTATGCTTTCCAGGAATCGTACGCGCTCGGTTCAGGTCATGGGCCAGTCTCTTGTACAGTATTTCATTTACAAGAGAACTTTTGCCCGATCCGGAAACTCCGGTCACACATGTCATCACTCCCAGCGGGAAAGAAACATCAATATTCTTCAGATTATTTTCCTGAGCGCCTGTCACTTTCAACCATCCTGCCGGTTTCTTTCTCTCCTCCGGAACCGGAATTTTAATCTTTCCGGAAAGATAAGCTCCTGTCACGGACTTTTCATTTTTCATAATCTCCTGTGCCGTACCGACTGCCACCACTTCGCCGCCATGTTCTCCAGCTCCCGGTCCGATATCTACTATATAATCTGCGGCCAGCATAGTGTCCTCGTCATGCTCCACCACGATAAGCGAATTTCCAAGATCTCTTAAATGCTTAAGAGTAGCAAGCAGCTTGTCATTGTCCCTCTGATGAAGTCCTATGCTGGGCTCATCCAGAATGTACGCCACACCAACCAGGCCGGAGCCAATCTGCGTAGCAAGACGGATGCGCTGCGCCTCACCACCTGACAAGGTCCCCGTCGCACGTGCCAGTGTAAGGTAATCCAGACCCACATCCATCAGAAATTGAATCCTTGCCCGTATTTCCTTCAGTATCTGACCTCCGATCATCATTTGTGTATCGTTCAGTTTCAGATTCTTTAAAAACTGCTGAAGTTTCTCGATTGAAAGAGCAGTCACTTCCGCAATATTCTTATCAGCAACTGTCACGGCCAAAGCGCCCGGTTTCAATCTCTGACCTTTACAGGCAGAACAGGGAGTGATATTCATAAAAGTTTCATACTCTGCTTTTGAAGCCTCGGAACCAGTCTCCCGGTATCTGCGCTCTACATTTTTAACCAATCCTTCAAAAGCGACATCGTAAACTCCTTCGCCCCGCTGTCCTTTATAAAACACTTTCACATTTTTCCCATTTGTTCCATGCAAAAGAACATCTTGGATTTTCTTCGGATATTTTTCAAACGGTGTATCCAGATCGAACCCGTACTCTTTGCAAAGAGCCTCAAGAATCGCATGGGTGAAACTATTTTTATCCGTGCAGGACTGCCATCCGAGCACGGCGATGGCGCCTTCATTAATAGAAAGAGACGGATCCGGGATCATCAGTTCTTCCGCAAATTCCATCTTGTATCCTAACCCAAAGCATTCCGGACACGCACCGAACGGATTGTTAAAAGAAAAGCTTCTGGGCTCGATTTCCTCGATACTTATGCCACAGTCAGGACATGAAAAACTCTGACTGAAATTCATCGGTTCCCCGTCAATCACATCTACCACCAAAAGTCCGTCCGCAAGGTGGAGCACGCTCTCCACTGAATCAGTCAGCCTCTTCTCGATCCCAGGGCGAACGATCAGGCGGTCCACAATGATCTCTATATTGTGTTTGATATTTTTATCCAGTGATATTTCTTCGGAAAGTTCATACATATTTCCATCTATCCGGACACGGACATAACCGCTTCGTTTTGCCCTCTCCAGCAGCTTTGCATGAGTTCCTTTGCGTCCACGTACTACAGGCGCCAGGAGCTGGATTCTTGTCCTTTCAGGCAATGCCATAATCTGATCTACCATCTGATCTACAGTCTGCTTCGCGATCTCTCTGCCACATTTCGGGCAATGAGGAATACCGACCCTCGCATAGAGGAGTCGGAAATAGTCATAGATTTCTGTCACGGTTCCCACGGTAGAACGAGGATTATGATTTGTCGATTTCTGATCGATTGATATAGCCGGAGAAAGCCCTTCTATGCTCTCCACGTCCGGTTTCTCCATCTGGCCTAAAAACTGTCTCGCATAGGATGACAGCGACTCCATATATCTTCTCTGCCCCTCTGCATAGATTGTGTCAAAAGCAAGAGAGGATTTGCCCGATCCACTTAGGCCTGTCAATACAACCAGTTCATTTCTCGGAATATCCACATCTATATTCTTAAGATTATTCTCATTTGCTCCCCGGATCCTGATATATTTCCGGGCATCCATCTTAGTTCCCATGTATATTTATCATTTCCTTCCTGTATGTTGCCATTTTTGATTCGCGTTTTGGCCTATTATTGTAGCTATTCGATATCGTTGAGTATCTTCTTCAGATCGACCAGCTTATCACGTAGCTCTGCTGCAGCCTCAAAATTCAATTCCGCCGCAGCTTTCTTCATCTGTTTTGTCATATCTTTAATAAGCTTCTCCAATTCTTTTGCACTCATAGACTCCGGATCTTTCTCTATGCGCATCTCTTCCGCTGCAATCTTCTTCGAGATACTGATCAGATCACGGACAGATTTCTGAATTGTCTGCGGCGTGATGCCATGTTCTTCATTATATTTCATCTGAATCTCACGGCGGCGCTTCGTCTCATCGATCGCCATCTGCATAGAGTCCGTCATTGTATCCGCATACATGATGACATGTCCCTCTGCATTTCTCGCCGCGCGTCCGATGGTCTGGATCAGGGAAGTTTCTGAACGCAGGAAACCTTCCTTGTCCGCGTCCAGGATCGCAACGAGCGACACCTCCGGGATGTCCAGGCCCTCGCGCAGCAGGTTGATGCCCACCAGCACGTCGAACTCGCCCAGGCGCAGCGCGCGGATGATCTCCTGGCGCTCCATCGTCTGGATGTCGGAGTGCAGGTAGCGCACGCGCACGCCCATCTCCTGCAGATAGCCCGTCAGGCTCTCGGCCATCTTCTTGGTCAGCGTGGTGACGAGCACGCGCTGCCCCTTGGCCGTGACGGTGCGCACCTCGGAGAGCAGGTCGTCCACCTGGCCCTGGGCCGGGCGCACGATGACCTCGGGATCCAGCAGGCCCGTCGGGCGGATGATCTGCTCGACCACCTGCGAGGAGCGCTCCAGCTCATAGGCCGCGGGCGTGGCGCTGACGTAGATCGTCTGACCGATGCGCTCCTCAAACTCATGAAACTGCAGCGGCCGGTTGTCAAACGCCGACGGCAGGCGGAAACCGTACTCCACCAGCGACGTCTTGCGCGCGCGGTCGCCGTTGAACATCGCGCGGATCTGCGGGATCGTCACGTGCGACTCGTCGATGAAGCAGATGAACCCCTTGGGGAAGTAGTCCAGCAGCGTATAGGGCGCGTCGCCGGGCTTGCGCCCGTCGAAGTAGCGCGAGTAGTTCTCGATGCCGGTGCAAAAGCCGATCTCGCGCAGCATCTCGATGTCGTAGTTCGTGCGCTGGGACAGGCGCTGCGCCTCCAGCAGCCGGTCGTCGTCCTTCAGCTCCTGCACGCGCGCCGCCAGGTCGCGCTCGATGTCCTCGATGGCCCTGTCGATCGCCTCGCGCGGCGTCGCGTAGTGCGTGGCCGGGAAGACGACCGCATGGTCGAGCACCATCTCCACATGGCCGCTGACGACATCCACCTGGGAAATACGGTCGATCTCGTCGCCAAAAAACTCCACGCGAATCGCCTTATCGTTGCTGTTTGCCGGAATGATCTCCACCACATCGCCGCGAACGCGAAATGTGCCTCTGTCGAACTCCACATCGTTGCGCGTGTACTGGATGTCCACCAGGCTGCGCAGCAGGCCGTCGCGGCCCATCTCCATGCCGGGGCGCAGCGAGACCATCATGCCCTCGTACTCGCTGGGATCGCCCATGGAGTAGATGCACGAGACCGACGCGACGACAATGACGTCGTTGCGCTCGCGCAGCGCCGCCGTGGCGCTGTGGCGCAGGCGCTCAATCTCGTCGTTGATGGACGCGTCCTTCTCGATGTACGTATCCGTGGAGGCGATGTACGCCTCGGGCTGGTAGTAGTCGTAGTAGCTGACGAAGTACTCCACCGCGCTGTCGGGGAAGAACTCGCGAAACTCCGCGCACAGCTGCGCCGCGAGCGTCTTGTTGTGCGCGATGACGAGCGTGGGCCGCTGCACCCGCTCGATGACCGACGCCATCGTAAACGTCTTGCCCGAGCCCGTCACGCCCAGCAGCACCTGCCCCCGGTCGCCCTGCTCGATGCCGCGCGCGAGCGCCTCGATCGCCTGGGGCTGGTCGCCCTGCGGCTTGAACGGAGATTTGAGCACAAAGCGCCCTTCCACGTCGGTCACACTCCCTTTGGGCGGCGTTCCGCCCGTCTGTTTCGAATCTTTATTATAGCACATTTCGCCGCAAATTAGAACGCCCGTTCGCAGGAAAAGGCCTCAAAACAGACAAAAAAACGGCCGCATGGCCGTTCATCGTTCAATGCAGGAGATCGCGGCGCAGGCGACACTCCTCCGGCGTCATGGCAAAGGTGCGCTTGTACAGACGGCCAAAATAGCTGGTATCCCAATAGCCGACCGATTCGGCCACTTCGCGGATGCGCATGTCGGTGTGCAACAGGCGCCGCCGACCCACATGCAGACGGACGTGCTGCAAAAAAGACGCGGGCGAAAAGCCCGTATATTGTCGAAAGACAGCGCACAGACGCGCGCGGGACATATAAAAATGCGCGCTGAGCTCCTCCAGCGACACGTTATCCCGTATATGATCGCACAGGTACTGCTGAATATCGGCCGTCTGTTCCTGCTGGCTGAAAGCAAAGCATCCTTCCAGGGAGATCGTCGCTTCGGCGAGCATTCTGCCAAAGCTGCGAAAGTCCCGATGCGCCCGGCTGAGTCCGGAATCAGGCGGAATATCGGGTACGCCATCCTGCCGGGAGATCAGCCAGGCGCCGCCAAACCCAATCACGTCCAGCGCCTCACCGGGCGCATTCCACTCGTCTGAAGGAACATGGGCGGCATCCGAAAGCAGCAAAAAGCATCTTGCATGGCGCGCAACCCGACTGCACAGGCGTTCCAGGGCGGCGTTTTCGCGAAAGCTTGCGGGCCTTCCTGGATCCACGATGGGCGCCTCGCGGCGGTCCATGCAGCGCCTGCGGATGTCCTCGAGCGTCGCCAGCACCTCATCTCGCTCAAACGGTTTGACGATGTAGCGGCTGACGCCCAGACGAATGGCCTCTTTGGCCGCCTCGAAGTCACGGTAGGCGCTGATGAGCACAAATTCCGGCCTCTGTCCGGCTGCAATGAGGTTTTCGATCAGCTCCAGACCGCTCATGTCCGGCATGCGGATGTCCGTCATGACGACATCGGGCCCTTCTTTACGGATGAATCCAAGGGCCTTCTGTGCGGACGTGAAGCGGCCGACAATGGCAAATCCAAGCGATTCCCAGTCCAGCAGACCGCTCAATCCCTGCAGCACGAGTTCCTGGTCGTCCACGATGACCACCCGTATCATGAATCCACCTCCTCTTTCGGAACGGTCGTGGGAATATACAGGCGAATGCACGTATAGTGTCCTTCCCTCGAGGTGATTGCAAATCGAAATGACGGGCCAAAAAAGAGCCGCATGCGCCGTACGATGTTCAGTAGACCAATGTGCTGCTCCTGTCCCGGCGCAGGAGCTTCATCGCATTGGCAGCACAACATCTGTAGCCGTTCGGGCGAGATGCCGCGTCCATTATCCGCCACTTGCAGGATAAGCGCTCCGTCTGTCTCTATCCATGCGCTGATCAGAATGATGCCGGGGCGTGACCGGCCGGACAGTCCGTGCAGCAGCGCGTTCTCGATCAGAGGTTGCAGCGTCATGGCCAGCACCCGCATATTCCTGGCCTGTTCGTCCACGCAAAAGCGCAGCACGGGCTGCGGTGTATACTGCGGGCGCAGGACATTGAAATATCCCTCGACGCTGCGCAGCTCCTCGGCCAGGGTGACGACCATGTCGGCATTGAGCAGATAGCGATAGCTGCGCGAAAGGCCGCATACCTGCTTCTCGATCTCCGGAACGCCATGGGCCTGCGCAAGGGAACGGATGCACTCCAGGGCATTAAACAAAAAATGCGGGTTGATCTGCGTGCGGTAGGCGTAAAGCTTGGCACGCGTCTGCTCTTCCTGCGCGGCATAGAGGCGTTCGCGAGATTCGCTTTCGTTTTTTCCTGCCTCCTCGATCTCGCTGAGCATGCGATTGATCGCATCGGACAGCGTGATGAATTCGGCCATCCGAGCCGGACGTACCCGCGTATATTGTGTATGATAGACCGCCTGAACATCTGATACCAGGCGGCGGAGCGGCCGGGCAACGGTGAGAAACAGCGCGGCAAAGAGCGCGACCAGCACGACCATCTCCGCCAACAGGAGCAGCACTGCAATGCTGCGCATGCGCGGCGCGCTGCCCGAGAGCATATCGCGCGAAATCAGAACAGCCAACGTCCAGGGCAGGCGCGGATGGGAGATGTGATAGACATACGTGGATGCATCCGTGGAGTCCTCCTGAGACAGGATCAGGGCGCACTCGTCCGCCGTGAGCGCGCCGCTGGAGGCGATGACCTGCCCACCGGACAGCAGGCACAGCGTCGTTCCCTGCGCAGACTCCTGCCGGAAGATGCGCAGCATCGCCTCCACTTCGCAGGCCACTGCACACAGCGTATTCGCCGGCGTGCCGATATGGCCGGCCCGGATGTCCACCACGGGCATGACATATAGAAAATAAGGATGTCCATCGCCCACAACTTCGCTCTCAAACACTGGGCTGAAGAACGGTTTTTCCTGGTGCATGCCCTCTTCCAGGTACTTCAGCAGCCAAGGCCTGCAGATCGCCTTGGCGTTTGCCTTGACATAGCCCTGGCGACCACTCTGGTTAAGAATATAGATATATTCTGCATACTGGCTCTCGTCGCGCAGCAGGTTGATGATCTGATCCGCTTCTGCGATCACATCCAGATATTCTGTAGGCGTAGAGGTAAACAGTGCCGTCTGCACCTGCGGCGCATAGGCGACGGCCTTTCCGGTCGACTCCAAATTGTCGATGACGTTCTCCACCTGCGCGGCCGCGCCGGCGCTCAGCGCCTCAAAGGAATGTCGCGCATAGGCGTCGATCGCACTGTCGTAGGCGACCAGGCTCAGCCCCACGATACAAAATGTAGTCAGTGCAAGCGCAAGCGCCGTATACTGCAGGTTTCTTCGCAAGGACGGCATCCTTTTGGCCAATATATCCCCCTCTTTTTTCGGTTCATCTCTTTCGCTGTTTATTGTATAACTCATTCAAAAAAAACGGAAGTAAATCGGGATAGATGTGGAGGATCGTGCGATAAAACGCGACGATTCTCCCTGTATTTTGTCGATTTCTCACAGTACAATGTGAATCACAGATCTCAGATAAAGCGAGGGAACGACATGAGCCAAGTCCTGCAAACGTCCAAGCATTTTCAGCGGCCTCGCGGCCTTGCCGCTGCAATCTACAAAAACCGGGCGGTCTATACGCTGCTGCTTCCCGGACTTATCTGGTACCTGGTGTTCGCCTATGGGCCGATGGGCGGCCTGTCGCTTGCCTTTAAGGACTACCGGGCCAACCTGGGCATCTGGGGCAGCCCGTGGGTGGGCATGCAAAACTATCATTACGTCTTTCGGGATGCTGCATTCTGGCGCTCGGTCTGGCGGACGCTGTTCATCAACCTGGGCCGGCTGATCTTTGAGTTTCCCATGCCGGTGATCCTGTCGCTGATTCTCAATGAGCTGCGCATGCCGCGTTACAAAAAGGTGCTTCAGACGATCTTTACGTTCCCGCACTTTCTGTCGTGGGTCATCGTCTCCAGCGTGATGATCAACTTTCTGTCCGTGGAAGGGCTGGTCAACAGCATCGTCAAAAGTCTGGGCGGCAGCGCGTTCAACTTTCTGGGCAACACCACGGCGTTTCAACCGATGCTGTATATCACCTCCATCTGGAAGAGCGCAGGCTGGAGCGCGATCATCTACCTGGCGGCCATCAGCGGCATCGACATGGACCAGTATGAGGCCGCGCAGATCGACGGCGCGTCGCGACTGCAGCGCATCGCGCACATCACGTTGCCCAACATCATGCCCACAGTCACCGTCATGTTCATTCTGCAGACCGGCAGCATCATGTCGGCCGGCTTTGATCAGATCTTTAATCTGTCCAACGTAGCCGTGCGCGACGTCTCTGAAACGCTGGACATGTACATCTACCGCATTACGTTCCAGGCGCCGCCCGATTTCGGCTTTTCGATGGCGGTCAGCCTGTTCCGATCGGTCATCAACATGGCGCTGCTGGTGCTGGCCGACCGGGGAGCCAAACTCATGGGCGGAAGCGGACTGTTTGCGTAAAGGAGGAGGAGCCTATGACCACGGAAAGGCCGCGCGCTGCGACCCGGCGCGACCGCATCGAAGCGATCGATATCGTACTGCTTGTCATCATCACCGTCTGGGCGTTTCTGATCATCATACCTGTATATAACGTGATCGTCATCTCGTTCACCCCGCAAAAGACCTACCTAGAGACGCCGGTTCTGCTGTATCCCAAGGCGATCACGCTGCAAAACTATGCCGACCTGTTCGAGGACGGACGCATCTTCGCAGGCTACCGCAGCACGCTGCTGATTCTGCTGTGCGGCCTGCCCCTGAACCTGATTTTGACGACGAGCTTTGCCTATGGCAGCAGCCGCAGCCACTATCCCGGCAGGCGCCTGATCTTCCTGTTGGTCCTCTTCACGATGATCTTCAACGGCGGCATCATCCCGCTCTACCTGATCATGCGCCAGCTGGATCTGACCAATACGATCTGGTCCGTCGTCTTCGCCTATGGCATCAACACGTTCTACATGATCATCATGCGTAATTACTTCTGCTCGCTGCCCGAGTCGCTCATGGAGTCCGCCAAGCTGGACGGCGCGGGCGAATGGCGCACGCTCTTTTCCATCGTGTTGCCGCTATCCCTGCCCATTATGGCGACCATCACGCTCTTCTATGCAGTAGATCGTTGGAACGAGTGGTACAATGCCATGATCTTCATCCAGCGCTCAGGACTGCAGCCCCTGCAGCTGGTACTGCGCGCCATCGTCATCGAATCCCAGGTGCTCGACTCCTACGCCAGCGCAGACGCGCTGCTCGAAGCGCGCAAGTTCTCCATGGGGCTCAAGACTGCCGCCGTCGTGGTGACCATGGTGCCGGTCATGTGCGTCTTCCCCTTCCTGCAAAAGCACTTCGTCAAGGGCGTCATGGTTGGAGCGATCAAGGCATAATGCCTTTATTTCACGCGAAAGGAGGTCTGCGTTCCGTATCCCACGTCTTCGAATGCCGTCTCATGAATTGAAGGAGGAAAAGAAATGACCATTCAGCGCTTTTTCAGCTGCCTGCTTGCCGCGGTGATGCTCACCGCGCTGTGCGCCGCACCGGCGTCCGCGCAGGATGACCGCAGCGAAACCTTCACCTACACCTGGTGCACGCCGGGATCCCCGGATGGCACTGACTACACCGCAGGCGACGACTACGCCCGGTTCTTTACCGAGCAATTCAACATCCAGTGGGACAAGATCAACACGACGTTTGACAACCACCTCGAACGCCTGCGCATCTGGATCAACTCCGGCGACATGCCCGATCTGGTTAATGAGTGGACCTTCAACTTCAGCGAGCTGCAGAGCTATGCAGAGCAGGGGTTGGTCGGCCGCTTGCCCGACGACTGGAAGGAGCGCTGGCCGAACCTGGCAAACGCCTATGCGCGCACGGGCGTAGGGGACGAGATTGAAGAGCGTCTGGGCGGCACCTATGCGCTGCCGCATCCGATCTTTGCCGATCACCAACCAATTGAACCGCTGGTCTGGCACTACGTGGCCTTCATGCGCAAGGACTGGATGGAGGCCTGCGGCATTGAGATCAAGGACAGCTACACCGTAGCTGAAATCATGGACATCGCCCGTACGATCAAGGAGCAGGATCCAGGCAATGTCGGCGCGAATTTAAAGCTCATCAATACGCATGTTGCCTACATGGCCTACATGTTCCCCTATGCTCTCTATGAGGGCTCCTGGCCAGACGGCGTCTTCTTCAAGGACGAGAATGGCCAGATCCAGTGGGGACCGGCGCAGCCCGAGATGCTCGAGGCACTTAAGGTCTACCAGCAGGCCTATCGCGAGGGACTGATCAATCCCGAGTTCTATACGCTCAAGACCAACGAGGGGGCCGAGGACTTCTATACGACGGGCCAGAGTGCGATCACGATCGAGTGCGGCATGGCGGTCTTTATGGATCGTTACCGTGCGGACTTTGAGCAGAACCTGGGCCTTGACTACGACGAAGTGGTCCACACCGCCGTCATCACCGGCATGGACGGCAAATATCACAGCGCGGAGCTGGCCAACTATTCCGGCGCGCTGCTTCTCTCCCCGCAGCTGGTTGAGGACACGGAGCGCTTCGAGCGCCTGATGGACTTTCTGGACTACATGTGCACCGAGGAGGCGCAGCTGGTGCTCCGCCTGGGCCTGGAGGGCGTCGACTGGCAGTATGCCGAGGACGGCTCCATCGAGTTGCTCACATCCGGCACCGTCAGTGAAAAGTACGAGACGGCGCAGCGCTGCTGGAGCAACGTCTATGTGCTCTCCGACGACTTTGGCATCATCAACCCGACCTACCCTGAGGCCTACCGTGAGCGCGTGGTGACGCTCTACGAGCTCAAGCATGAGCTGGGCACGGATACCGTGCTGCCCGCGGATTGGGATCTGCGCTTCTACACCTCGCCTGCCCGCGATCGCATCAGCTTCGTCTATCCGGACGAGTATGCGGCGCTGATCCTCAAGGACGGCGATCTGGAGGAGAACTGGAACGCATGGGTTGAAGAGGCGCTGAACACCTATATTCAGCCCGTGCTGGATGAGATGAACGAACTGTACGGCGGCAAGTGACAACACTGCCGGACGAGGCGTCGCGCCCTTTGCACGACGCCTCGTCACGGCACCTATCAGGAGGGGATATCATGGAGTACGCCGGCGAATCGGGCGTGTCGTTGCGCTTTTCGCTGCAAAAGGCGCAGGGAGCGCGCCTGCCTCTGTTTCTCTTTCTGCTTGCGGATGGGCAGGCGGATATCTGCGCGCCGCAGCATGCGCATGGCGTGTGCGTACGCGCGCCGGGCGCACGCCTGACAGATGCGGCGGTCTGCCATGCCGTGCGCGGGTTGCTGGATCAGCTCTACGAGGAGCTGGATGCAGATGACATGCGTCTGTATCTGTTGGGTGCAGACGAGGGCGCGGACGGCGTTTGGGCACTGCTCTCGATGTATCCGCGCTTGTTTGCAGCGGCCGTGGCGGCGGGCGGCTGGGGCGATCCCTATGCCGTGCGCACGGTGCGCGTGACGCCGATCTGGAGCTTTTTTCATCCCGGCGACCAGCCCCTGACGCCCCAGGGCGATCCGCGCGGTCTGGCCGACGGCCGGCTCATGGCGCTCTCCCTGCGCGGGCAGGGACATGAGCAAGTGCGCTGTGATGCATGGACTGAGGGCGATCCGCTCTCCCGTGCCGACGTGCAGGCATGGCTCCTCGCGCAGGACCGCCGCCATCAGCTGGAGATCAACTGTATCCGTCCTGGTCTGTGGCACATGGAGGACTTCTTCCGCGCGTCATGTTACCTTGTAGAGGGGCCGGACAGCGCGCTGCTCATCGACTCCGGCATGGCGCAGGTGGATCTGCCCGCCGTCGTCTCCCGGCTGACACGCCTTCCCGTCAAGCTGGCTCTGACCCATGCGCATGGGGACCACTATGGCAACGCTGAGGGCTTTGACCCCATCTATATGCATCCGCTCGACATCGAGTCGCTGCCCTACCAGATCGAGCGCTTCAAGCGGTTCCATCCGGACGGCGCGTCGGAGCGTTTGGATTGGATTCATCGTCCGCTACCCGTGCGGGATGGCGACCGCATTGATCTGGGAGGCGGCGTGTCCTTCGAGGTGCTTGAACTACCTGGACACACGCCCGGTTCGGTCGTGTTTGCCTGCGAATCGCTGGGACTGATGTTCACCGGAGATGCAATGGGATCAGGCGAAATCGTGCTTCTCTACGGGGCTAGGGAAGCGCTCGAAGCGGTCGTATCAGATTATCGTTTGCACCTACGCCGCTTCATTGAAAGAGTGGAAGGCATGCGCGAGATGACCTTCTTCGGCGGCCACCGCATGCAGGATGCCAGCTGTGCGCTGTCCGAACAGGAACGCATCCTCAGCGGCGGCGTCTCCTACTACAATCCACTATGTCTACAGGTGGCGCGCGACATGGAGGCACTGTGCGGCGAAATCCTCGCCGGTCGCTGCCTGCCGGAGGAATCAGAGAACGCGCTCACGTTCAAGTATCGCCGCGCCGGCATTGTCTATCGGCTCGGTGCACTCTGATCCAACGATCGCCGCGCACGGGCGCTTGTCCCGCGCGCGGCGATCTGTTATAATGGGAAGCAACAAGCACGTGAGGAGAAATGTTCTATGCACAGCCTGCCGCCCCTCATCGCCGTCGTCGGCACCAACGCCTCGGGCAAGAGCGGTCTGGGGGTTGAGCTCGCCCTGCGCTACGGGGGCGAGATCGTCTCCGCCGATTCGCGTCAGGTCTTTCGCGGGCTGGACCTGGGCAGCGGCAAGATCACGCCCGAGGAGATGAAGGGCGTGCCGCACCACCTGCTGGACGTGTGCGAGCCCGGCGACTTCTTCTCCATGGCCGACTTTCAGCGCATGGCCTATGCGGCGATCGAGGAGATCCGCGGCCGCGGCCGGCTCCCGTTCATTGTCGGCGGTACGGGGCTGTACGTCGACGCCGTCGCAGACGGCTACGCGCTCTCGGACCGCGCGCCCGACCTGGCCTACCGCGCGCATCTGGAGACGTTCTCCACGCCCCGCCTGTACGAAATGCTCATGGAGCGCATGCCCGGCGCGAGCGTCGACCCGCACAACCGCAACCGCGTCATGCGCGCGCTGGAGCGCATCGAGGCGGGCGACCTGCAGCCCCCGCGCAAGGAGCCGCGCTACGACGCGCTGCGCCTGGGCGTCACGTGGGACCGGCAGACGCTGTGCGCGCGCATCGACGAGCGGCTGGAGCGGCGCATGCGGGAGGGGCTGGTGGACGAGGTGCGCGGCCTGATGGACGCGGGCGTCAGCCGCGACTTTCTGCTGGGCCTGGGGCTGGAATACCGCTTCGTGTGCCGCTACCTGACGGGCGAGATCGCCTCCGAGCAGGAGATGACTGCGCTGCTCGCCACGGCGATCAAGCAGTTTGCCAAGCGGCAGATGACGTGGTTCCGCCGCCATCCCGGCATCGTCTGGCTGGACATGACGGGCGATCCCATCGCGCAGGCCTGCGCGGCGATCGACGCGTTTCTCGCGCGCCATCAGGCGTAGACGGGAGGGATGCGCATGCGCGAAGAGCTGATCCGCCGCCTTGGCGAGACGACGCCCGAGGAGGCCCGCCTGCTGCGCGGCGCGCAGGTCGACCGCACGGCCTATACCTTCGCGCAGGACTTCACCGTTGATCGCGACAAGATGCTGCGCCGCGGCCAGATGATCGCGCTGCGCAAGCACACGCGCTTTGCGCCCTTTCCGCGCCACAGCCACAACTACGTCGAGATGCTCTACATGATCCGCGGCCGGACGGTCCATCACATCGACGACGCGCAGACCGTCACGCTGCAGGCGGGCGAGCTGCTGCTGCTGGGGCCGGGCGCCTGCCACGCCATCAACCGTGCGGATGCGTCGGACATCGCCGTCAACTTCATCGTGCTGCCCCAGTTCTTCGACACCGCCGCCGAGCGCATCGGGCAGGAGACGCTGCTGGGGCGCTTCCTGACCGGCTGCCTGGCCCCGCGGTCCGACGCGCCGGGCTTTCTGCTCTTTCACGTGGCCGACGACCTGCCGGTGCAGAACCTGCTGGAAAACCTCGTGCTCAGCCTGCTCACCCCGGACGAGGGACTGCGCGGCCTGGAGAAGGCGACGATGGAGCTGCTGTTCATGCACCTGGCCGCCTGCCTGCGCAGCGAGACCGGCGCGCAGCCCGCGCGCGTGCAGGACGAGGCCGTGCTGTGCGTGCTGCGCGACATCGAGGAGAACTATGCCCGCAGCTCTCTGGGCGCGCTGTGCGAGCGCACCGGCGTGCCCCTGCCGCGCCTGTCCCGCCTCGTGCACGCCGCCACAGGCGAGACATACCGTACGCTGCTGTGCCGCAAGCGCCTGGACAAGGCCGCCTACCTGCTGCGCACGACCGGCCTGCCCGTGTGCCGGATCATCGACCTGGTCGGCTACGACAACACTGGCTACTTCCACCGCGCGTTCCGTGCGCGCTTCGGCGTGACGCCCGCCGCATACCGCCGTCAGATGCGCGCATGATCCCCGGCAAATCAAGACGTGATTTCGGTCAAATCACGTCCTTTCTTTTTCCCTTGCGCTCCGCTATACTGGAATCAGTCAAAGGAGGGATGCGCATGGGACGGGCCTACCTGGCTGTGGACATCGGCGCGTCCGGCGGGCGGCACATGCTCGGGCAGATCGAGGGCGGGCGGCTGACGCTGCGGGAGATCTACCGGTTTGAAAACGGCATGCAGCGCCGCGGCGGACGGCTCGTGTGGGACGCGCAGGCGCTGCTTGAGCACGTGCTGCGCGGCATGGAGGCATGCAGGGACGCGGGCGTCGGGCCCGCGTCGATGGGCATCGACACGTGGGCGGTCGACTTCGCGCTGCTCGACGGAGACGGACGGCTCATCGGCGACACGGTCGCCTACCGCGACGCGCGCACGCAGGGCATGGACGACGTGCTGCGCCGCACGCTGTCCGAATCCGAGCTGTACGCGCGCACGGGCATCCAGAAGCAGCCGTTCAACACCGTCTATCAGCTGCTGTACCTG
>OEQY01000222.1_pt1 | contig 15322 bp, 19 predicted proteins | sample 1539871 | NCBI WGS metagenome assembly OEQY01 (sample SAMEA3891877, study PRJEB23780) | metagenome | biome: terrestrial biome; feature: animal house; material: Caecal content | place: Italy | collected 2015-05-05 | reverse complement strand
GCACAGAACCGGAATACGCGCGAACGTACTTAGTCTTAAACGCGGATGAAAAAGGAATGACCGTCTTAAACGTTTCATCCACCAAAGGGAAAGAGCACAAGTTGTTTTTCCCATCAAATTATAAATTAAAGGAATATTCGCCACCATTTTGGAAGCCGTGCTTTGTAAAATTAGATTCTTCGGTTTATGTGCAAAAAGAGGATTTTGATTTATACGAAATTAAAGGCTTGCACGACGGAAATCTGTTAAACGAAACCGACTTCTCTGAAATCAAGAGAAAAATGTCCCCGTAAACATAATCATACTACACCCATCCTTATTAAAAAGGCTGGGTGTATTTTTCTGATTTTTGCTTGCGTTTAACTGCAAGATGTGGTATACTTATTGCATAACCTAATATTCAAACGGCGCGACACGCGCCAAAACACATTTCATGCTGTGATAGCCCGAACGGGGCGCACGGCTTTGTAATTGTGCTTTGGCGTGTGTCGCGTTTTTTTGTTGCCTGCGCCATTGCACCCCGGAACGAGAAGGAGATCAAAGCGCAGGAGGATGGTACGCAATGTTGGTTGAAATTATCAAGTTTGGGAACGAAGAAAAAACGGTAGTGACCAGTCTGGATGTTGCAGAAACGTTTGGGAAAGCGCACAAAAATGTGCTTCGTGATATTGAGACACTTGGCTGTTCGGGAGAGTTTAATCGGCTCAATTTTGAGCTTATCTCTTACAATGATGTCATGCACCGAAAGCAAAAAGCCTATGCCATGACCCGCGATGGTTTTACATTGTTGGTCATGGGCTACACAGGCGAACTTGCTATGAAGTTCAAAGAGGCTTACATCAAGCAGTTTAACGCAATGGAAGAAGCCTTGCGCGGCAAACGTATCGAACGAGAAAAGGGCATTGCGGTTCGACAGGCATTAACTATGACGCTCAAGCAATCTGCCGAAGTAGATCGAATGCACGGGCACGCCTATTCAACCTATACGAACTGCATATACAAAGTGCTTTTGGGAAAGACGCATCCCAGTTGAGAACTGAGTACGGTATTGGGAAAAAAGAAAACCTGCGCGACTGCTTTACAAAAGAAGATCTGCAAAACGTTCAGCGCATGGAATACCTTGTCAGCGGCCTAATTGCTTGCGGCTGGGGCTATCAGCGGATAAAGAGTTTCATTTCTGAAAACAACACAAAAATGATTTCTGCATAATGAGGAAGGAGAAAATGAACATGAATACCTCTATTCAAACTTTCCAGAACGGCGACTTTGGCACCATCCGCACACTTACCATCAATGATGAGCCATGGTTCGTTGGCAAAGATGTGGCAGAAATTCTTGGGTATGAACGGCCTACAAAGGCTGTTGTAGATCATGTAGACGAAGATGATCGCCTTATGTTAGATGGAAAAACTCAGTCCCAATTTGGGATTGAGTTAGGACAGCGCGGAGGATGGATTATTAACGAATCCGGTCTTTACAGTCTCATCCTTTCCAGCAAGCTCCCAACTGCAAAACAGTTCAAACGCTGGGTCACATCCGAAGTCCTACCTGCCATCCGCAAGCACGGCGCGTACATGACCGAGCAAACCATCGACCAGATTCTTTCCGACCCGGACACGATTATTAAATTGGCAACCGATCTGAAAGCTGAACGCGCGAAACGCAAGGCTGTGGAAGCCGAGAACGAGCGGCAACGGCAAATCATCAAGGACTTTGAACCGATCAAGCAATATGTCGATATTATCCTTGAAAGCACCGGCACGCTGACCACCTCTCAAATCGCCGCAGACTATGACCTGAGCGCAAGAACCTTGAACAAGATTCTGCATGAGGAAGGAGTGCAACACAACGTAAACGGCCAATGGATTCTGTACCGCAAGCACATGGGTATGGGCTACACGAAATCCAAAACCATTCCGATTACGCGCTCTGACGGTTCGCCTGACACAAAGCTGCACACGCAATGGACGCAGAAAGGCCGCATGATGATTCACGAAATCCTGACGCGGCGCGGCATTAAAGCGGTAATGGATAAGGAAATCGAGAAGCGGAACGGCGAACGACAGAACGGAGACGAACTGCTATCCGAGTGCGGCATTTCTGGAACGTGCATCCGGGTTATCGTTTAAGTGAATAGGAGAATTTATTTGAAATGTGTATAAATAATGGGAATAATATAAAATATGATAAAGGATATGCAGAATGTGGAACGGCAGGAACGTGCTTTAAGAATCGTGATAAAATTAAACTGCATTGCGCAGAAGAAATGGAGTATTTTGAGTTAACAAAAGATAATACTTGTTCGTTTGTAGAAAGTTTTGGAAAAAAACTTTTTAAAATTGGAGATCCAGATTATAGCGTCAAGTATCGTGTGGATAATAATGGAATTGAGATTTCTGACAGCAATCCGTTGGAGTTTCGCGTACGTTACTTTGTGCCGTTTGGAAGTTATGTTGTATACAGTCCAGCCAAAAAAAGACATATTGTGATAAGTAAAGAAGAGTTTAAAAAATCTTTTTCTGTTATCAAAACCTATTATCCACTTTGGAATGGATTTAAACAAGAGTTTCCAACTGAATAAACTTTTATCCACTTTGGGATAAACAAGCCAATTGGGGCTGTGACTGACCTTTTACAGGTCAGGCGCAGCCCTTTTTATATTTTACAAGAGAGGTGGTGATACGCCATGCCATTAAACCAGCCGACCAACATAACCCCATCTTCCTTTGCGGGCGTGGGCGGCGGTGTAGTCGATGTAACGCAGCCCCTTACTGTTTCGTGGCAAGTGAACGGTTCGTCTGCGCTGACCTACTACCAGATACAAATTTTCCAGAACACAGAAACAGCAACACAAGTGTACGACAGTGGTCAGACCGCAGTCAACCCGCCGTTTTTTGGAACAAGCAGCAAGGGCGACGTGCAATTCTATTCGGTGACAATACCGGCATCCAGTCTTACCGGCATGACAAACGGCTATGCCAACGGCTACAAAATGCTGATTACGCAATGGTGGAACGGCGGTTCTTTGGCGCAGATTTCCCCGTCCTTTTTCTGGACGAGAAGCACGCCGACCGTCTCCATCCAGACGTTTTCCAACCCGGTTGAAAGCCGCATGGCGACCTTTACCGCAACCTACACGCAAGCGCAAGGTGACACGCTGGACTGGTTTCGCTGGCAGCTTGCGGTGCAAGGTAACGAAAGTAACCCAATACAGGATTCCGGCAACATATACGGCACAGAGGACATACAAGTTACCTATGACGGTCTGTTTGTCGGCACGACCTATGTAGTACGTTGCATGATTCAAACCGAAACCGGTATGCAGGCAGACACAGGATGGCAAGAGTTCACGGTGCAGTACGACGTGGCAGACTTCACCGGCTATGTGGAGGCTTGCCCCGGACTTGTGGATGGAGTTCTTGTCCGGTGGTCGCGGGTGTCCTACATCCCCGGAACCGCAAATGGAAGTTATTCAGTAGGAAATGGGGTACTTGACCTCCCTACTGGTTCTTCCATCACATGGGACGAGAAAAACAACGCCCCGATGGACTTTGCAACCCCGTGGTCGATTGCGTGGTCATCCTACTACCCGTATACGGGGACTGCGCCTGCGCTTGGCATCAGCGGCAGTATTTTGGTGAACGTCCTCCCGACCGGCGTTACCATTATGAACGGTGACACGCTGGTTGGCTCGGTCGATCTTCCCGCGCTTTACTCGGACGTTCCCCTGCGGATTGTGATTACCCCGCGTGAACTGCACGTCTATTCCGTCACTTATGAGGGAGGTCTGTATCCGAGCGATACACTGTATCCCAGTGATGACCTGTTCCCGGCATCGGCAATGGCTACTTGGTCGGTGACTAAATCCCCTCTTACATGGGTGCAGCCGGACATTACCAGCATCACCCTGTACGGCGAACAGCGGTGCGAATGGATTACAGCGATTGACGGCGAGGTTTCCGGCACGGAACTGCAATCCCTGTTGACCGACCTTGAGTATGAACCGTCTTGGGGTCTTGACACGCTGTTCCTTGCGACCTTCAACGGGACTTCCGGTATATCGGGCGGCAACATCACGCCGAGTGAAAACATCACCGGTGTTGCGCTATACCGGCAGGCACAGGGAGATGCGACACTTTCCCTTGTAGCAAATTTGGACATATCCACCATCGCTATTATCGACGAGGGCTACCGAAATCAGATAAACTACACCTATTTTGTGTTTGTTCTTGGCGAAACCACTTATGTTTCAGCGGCTTTGCCGTCCAATTCGGTTTACCCGATGCACTGGAACTGGACGCTGCTTGACTGCATACAGGACAGCAACGGCATTTACCATGTGAACGGAGCACATATCTTCCGCAACAATGTGTCCACCGACGCGCTGACCAACAACAACACGCCGAGTTTGTTGCAGAACTTCACGCAGTACCCGACCAGACAGCCCACGTCCTACAATTACATTTCGTCAACTCTGACTGGCTACATCGGAACTGTGGACATGGTAAACAATCGGTATGTTGACACGGTGGAACAAGCGCAAGTCCTGTGGGCATTGTCCACCAGCAACGACCCGAAATTCCTGCGGGATAGAAAGGGCAACTTCTGGAACGTGGAGACGGAAGCCGCCATTACAATGCAGACGGGTGACAATCAAGTGCCGCAGCCCTATTTCGGTTCTGTTCCGTGGCTGGAAATCGGCTCGACGGAGGGCGTTTCGGTTATCTGCGAGGACGGCGACGGCGCATGGGACAGCCTATACCCCCCTACCCCGCCGCCGAACGCAACGCAGATCGTTGTCACCGCGCCGCAGGGGACGCTTGTCACCATCACCAACGGCACTACAACATACACTGCACCGTACACGGGCGTTATCACCTATGTGCCCCCGTCCGTGGGGCAATGGACGGTTTCCGGCACGCTCGGCTCGGCTACGGACAGCAAAACCATTACCATTGCGACGGGGCAAACGTATTATGTTGGTTTGATACTTTCTGATTCTTAAAAATTGCAAAACGAAAGGCGGTGAAAAATGTATGGCGATCACCCAAACCATGTGGCGGCAATATTTAGATGTTGTTAGCGGAAGTTTTCATAAACTCGCGCGGCTCGATTTCTTGCAGCCGGACGGCTCGGTTGCCTTTTCCGTCGACAATAACCCGCTCAACCGGCGCGCGGGCGCGTTTATCCAAGAGGGAGATTTGACCGTCAACCTGCAAAACGGGCAACGGCGGCAAGCAACTGTCACACTCTATAATCTGGACGGCGCATATGACTACAACGTGAACAATGTATGGTTTGGCACGCAAATACGCCTGATGGAAGGGTTGGTATTGCCAGACGGGACAGACTTTTATCTTCCTCAAGGCGTTTTCTACGTCCGCGACCCGGAAGAAACCTTTGCGCCAAACCAAAAGCTGGCGCGGTATACGTTGGTAGACAAATGGGCAATGCTGGACGGAACTCTGTTTGGCAATTTGGAAGGCTGGGCATTGATTGAACGCGGCGAAAATATCCTGACCGGCATCGCGGGGCTTATCAGCCGCGACAAGGGAAACGGCGCGCCGATCGACAGCGTACCGCCCATCTTCACGACATACTATAACGACAAGATTGTTACTTTTGCAGACGGGACAACGCAACCTTGGGTCAATGCTCCCTATACCGCACGATTTGATAACAACGGGGTTACGTTGGCTGACATTATCCTTGAACTCAATAAGATGTTGGTTGGCTGGATAGGTTATGACCCTAACGGACAGCTTCGCGTCGATGCAGCTTATGAGGATATTTTGGATGCAGACAAGCCGGTTATTTGGAATTTCTCACCACAAAATTCAGATTTCTTGGGTGCTACATATTCTGTCAAAAACACAGAGGTTTTCAATGACATTATCGTTCTTGGACAAGCGATCAGCGGCAACCATATCCCGTGCGGGCGCGCTGTAAATCAAGACCCGTCAAGCGATACGAATATAGACATTATCGGGTTGAGAACGAAAATTGTGGAAGATACAAGCTACTATGCCGACGACCAGTGTCAAGAACTTGCAGAATATTATTTGAAACGCAACACGGTTTTGAAGAAATCTGTAACCATACGTTCTACACAGCTTTTTCACCTGACTGAAAACAACCTTGTCACTGTTATGCGCACAGACAAGCCGGGAAGTCCGATGGAGCGCCACCTACTTACCGGCTTTACGCGGCCTATCGCGCAGGCAGGTGAAATGCAGCTAAATTGCACCAGTGTAAACGATTTTCCCGCCGCATCACCGTACCCACTTCCATCTACGCAGATTTACGCCACGGTGGTTGTCACCGTTACCAGCGGCGCGGTTGTAACGCTCACCTTGAGCAACACCACATTGACTGCGATTTCAACCGGGACAGCCACTTTCACCGTGCCGACTTATGGGGACTGGGAAGTTTCTGCAAAGCTGCCCGGAAAATCTGGCAGCACGTCGGTAAGCGTAGATAACCCCGGTTTGTACACCGTAGAAGTCACTCTAATTGCGAACGGGGGTTAACCATTATGCGAAATCAAGAAACGCAAAATGAAGCCATGCGCATATGGAAGATGATTGAACCTAAGATTTCTGAAAAAATCAAGCAAGATACTAAATCCTGCGTCCGAATGAAGAAGTTAGTTGTAGTCACCCCGCCGAACGGGATAACGCTCGGTGTTATGCAACCAAACGATAATACCAACACAATATTTAATATCCCATATGTCGCATCTTTGTCCAACGCTCAAGTTGGTCAATGTGCTTTTGTAATATATTGGTACGGAATGACAAATGCAATTGCGGTTGCGCTTGCAAACAATTCTTCACAATATCAAAGCCTTTTGGTTATGGATGTAAACAGAATGGTAATCAACAATTTGCAAGCGTACACAATGGATAACTTTGAATTTTAGGAGGTGTCTATTTGAGTACAAACACACCGGTATTTGGGCTTTTTCAGTACAATCCGATCACAGACGGTAATCTGCCGTTCAACATTACGCAAGCGCTAAATAATAACTGGAACGCAATTGATTCTTTGGCTCTACCTGCTGCTGCCGCCGCTTCGCCCTATAACCCGTCTGGAACCTATGCAGTTGGCGATTTCTGCATCTACAATGGAACACTTCAAAAATGCAATACTCCTATTCCGAGCGGCGAGGCGTGGAACGCCGCTCACTGGACAATTGTTACGTTAACACAATTGCTTTCTCCGCTTGGTGGCGCAACGACCCCGCAGGCGGCGCTTGCGGCGCTGGGGGCTGGTGTGCGGCCGAACCTGCTGGACAACGCCTACTTTGTCGGCGGTGGAACTGGCTATGGGACTTTTCCCGTGAATCAAAAGGGAAGATTGAGTGGGAACACAGATCGGCAGTTTATTTGTGATCGGTGGAACCAATTCGGCAGCGACTGGAGGTTGACAAAAGACGGCCTTGTCATGGCAAAGCGATCTGACGCAGCATATTGGAGTTTCTACCAGCAGATCCCAGTCGAGACATTACACCAACTCGTTGGTAAAGTGGTAACGGTATCTGTTCTCCTTGATAGTGTTCTCGTCACAGCTACACAAGTTTTAGCATCGCCAGTCACTTATTTTCCGTTTGAAAACGGGGAACGTGCGGAAATTTATGTCCCTGATGATGATACCGTAGGCTCTGTGCAATATTACGGTTCGACTACGACCCGAACCGTGAAAGCGATGAAATTTGAGATTGGCTCAGCGCAAACACTCGCCTATCAGGATGCAGATGGCGCATGGCATTTGCTTCCGCAGCCGGAGAGTGACTATGCGGCGCAGCTGTTGAGATGCCAACAATATAAAATAGTGTACAAAGCAACCAATAGCCGTTTTCCCGCATTTTTAAATGGAAACGTCGGATATGCTACGGTGCAAACGCCAATTCAAATGGTAAAAAACCCTGTGTTTGAATTGCTCAGTCTGGATTATGGCGTTTTATATGACGCGACTGCTGTGCCAAACGGAGCCAGCGTTATTGAAATGGACGCTAATTCTGTTGTTATTCAGCTTACTTTCCCGTCAGATGCAGGTGTAATGTCGGCAAACTGGGGGCAATGCTGGTTTGCGTTGGATACAGGGATGTGAGGTGTGTAATGGTAAGCAAAGTTTATGTTATGGTTGATGCTGCCAAACGCATTATCCGGTGCGAGGGCGGAATTACAACACCGGATGATTTGACTGGTTGGTTACAAATAGACGAGGGAACCGGTGACAAATACGATTTGTGCCAATCATACTATTTCAATGGTGGACTTTTTACCAAGGATACACCTTATGTACCACGCTACAAACTGGTCGACGGTGTACCGGTGCTGCGCAGCGAGGAGGAGATCGCGGCGGACAGGCTGCCCGATCTGGACGCCCTGCGCGCGGCCAAGCAGGATGCCAACAAAGCCGCCCTTGCGGACTGGCTTGCCGCGCATCCGCTGACGTGGACGGACGGCAAGGTGTACGGCGTGACCGAGCAAGATCAGACCGAAATGGCGATCAACCTTGCGCAGTACCAGCTGGCGGCCGCCGCCGGTCAGCCCGCCGCGCTTGAGTGGCACGCGCAAAAACAGCAGTGCCACACCTTCACGATCGACGAATATACGGCATTGTCGCTGGCCATCGCCGCGTATGTTTATCCGTACAGGCGGTATCAGGAACAGGTCAAGGCCGCGATCTACGCGGCGGAAAGCGAGGCGGAGTTAGATGCGATCGAGATCGACTACGGCAGCGTCGGTGCTGCTGCATAGCGGGATGGGTGTTGTCGGCGGCATTACTTACATGGGGATCGAAACCCTCTGGCGGGGGCACTCCCACTGGACGATGGGCGTGCTGGGCGGGCTGTGTTTCGTCCTCATCGGCCTGCTGGACGAGTGGCAGGAGCACCCGCCGCTGTGGCTGCAGATGCTGGAGGGCGCGGTCATCGTGACCATACTCGAGCTGCTGGTGGGGCTGGTCGTCAACCGCTGGCTGGGCTGGGGCGTGTGGGACTACTCCGACATGCCGCTCAACCTCTGGGGGCAGGTGTGCCCGCAGTTTATGGTTGCGTGGTTTTTCCTGTCTGCGGCGGCGGTAAAAATGGAAAATATGCTCCACTACCTACTCGAAATCTTAGAAGAACGATATCGAAACAAAACGAAATGAAATTTTGAAAAACGAAAGGACGGTGTAATTCTATGCCAATTACAAACGGACGATATGTAAATCCGGGGTGGGTGAACGGCCAACCACCTGCCATTAACGCATCCGAACTTAACGCAGTGTCCGATACCTTGGAACGCCTAACATCCCCCGGTGGTAGACGCGGCGGCTATGTAGTTGTCGGAACTTCCACAGAGGGTGCGACTGCATTTGACTGCGATTTCCTTTGCGATGGCACAGCGGATGATGTGGAGATCAACGCAGCAATCGAAATGGCGCAAACGCTGAATATGGACGTTTTCCTGCTGAATGGTGTATATAAATTATCAAGCCCAATAACTCCATATTGTAATATGCTTATTACTGGGCAATACACGGGTTCTACTGATTTTTTGTTTCCCGGAACCATATATTCCCCAAACAGAGCGTACCTTGCAGCACAATCAACATCAGTGAACACCCTTATTGCCCCGCAAGCAACTATTACCACACTACCATCTATTCGTTTGTCGCATATATCTATCGGAGATGGTACTTTTGCTCAACCCGCAGAATCTTTGATAGACGTATCCTCATCCTCCACAGCAAGTTTCTATCTTGATGACGTGAAGATGTATACAGAAAGCCAATACGGGATAAAGGGCGCTTACAATTCTAATTATTTCTTAGCTTCAAATTGCGAATTTATGTACACAACGTTTTCTGGATTGCGTGACTCCTATTTTTCTGGTTGCTTATTTCTATTCGTATCATTTGAAAATTGCGGTACACCGCTTGCTTCCGAAGGAGGAAACTTCCTTTATTCAAATACTTTTATTGGCGATATTACTCTCACCGACTGCTCAGAAATGTCTTTTTTCGGAAACCAATTGGCTTCTGTTACTTTAACCGCCGTTGCCAACGGAGCCGGTAACGTGATATGTGGATTGAACAACTTTTCATTTAATCTATTTTCTGGTGGCGGCGGAATAACACTTGGCGAAAACACACGATACAACATGGTTACAAACAATGGTGGTGTGAACTATAACGGCGGTTCGTCCTTTAGTCCGTGGGCTGGCGTTACCGACAACGGCAGCAACAACTACGTTGCAAATAACATGCCTACATCCTGACAATTCCTCAAAAAAAGAACACCTCTTGCGGCATCATGCGCCGCAGGAGGTGTTTTCTGTTTTAAAAACGTTTTCATTGAATACCCTTGCAGCGGACTTGATAGGAACAACATCCGGCGCAATCATCTTTGCGTAATGTTCGGTCATGGTTACGCTTGAGTGACCGAGAAGCGTTTGAATTTCCGCAATCGGCACGCCCTCGCTCAACATGTACCGCGCACAAGTGTGACGCAATGCGTGTGGGAAGATATCTTCACGACCGGTCGTAAGATGGATAAACTCACGCACATCCCGCCAAACGGTGCTTCGGTATATCCCAACGTGCGGGTTTTTCGCGGACGCGAAAATAGGGTCATCGTCCGTAGCCTGCGGGTTGCGCGCCTCATCCATATATTGTTGCACGGCAACCTGCGCAGCTTTGGAAAACAGCACCGTGCGGCTCTTGCCGCCCTTTGCGTTTCGTACATATGCCGTACCTCTCATCCAATCCAGATCGACCGGACGTAGGCTAATTAACTCGCTTTCCCGCAGCGCAGACGTGGTGAGAAAAACCACAATGGCACGCTGGCGCAGCTCTTTCTTATCGTAATGCACGAACTTATCACAGTTTGTAAGCCGGAACATATCTTCGTCCTTCAAAACGTGTTCCTGCTGACGTTGCGGCACACGCACCCACATATTTTTCCGCACAGGGTTCGCCGCATCCCAGTATCCCATTTCAGACAACCACGCAAACACGCCGCGCAGAATATTGAGATATTTGTTAATCGTGGACGGCTTGTACTCGGTCATCGAATTGCGGAAATCCAAAATAGTGTGCATATCAATGTTTTCGTTTCTGCGGTCTTGCATGAAATCAACGAATTTTTCACAGATCAGCTTGCGCTGCTCGATTGTGTTCTGCGTGTTGAACATACACGCCTTGTAATATTCCTTTATTCCGTGCTCGAAATCCTTGATATTCGGCATTTTTGTTCCCTCTTTCCTTTCCTGATGGTTGCCTTACGGCGGTATGTGGAGCGACCGGGACTTTATTTTAGGTTCGTGTGCGGAGCGAGTGGGGCTTTATTTTATGCTTGTACGCGGAGCGACTTTGTGCATTTACCAGACTTTTTTTACATCCGTGTGCGGAGCGATTGGCGCATTACCGGTCTTTTTCTTATGGGTATGCGCGGAGCGAGTTTGTTTGAAACGGGACTTTGTTTTATGTTAAGGAGCGGAGCGAGTTTGCCCTCTCCCCCACCTACTTGCTGTGGAAATATTCTTCATATGTTTTTGCCAGACGTTTTATAGTTCGCAATAGTATTTCGGATTCCACCACATCGGAAGAAAAGCAATTATCCCACGGGCTATCTACGTCGCGCACCCAATCGCTCAACGCATTTGTTGATATTTTACTGTACCGTTCTATGACCGGATATAGAACTTGTTCATCCGCTCTTTCCAGAGTTTCGCGCCCCGCATATTCCGACGTGTCTATGTCCATGCCACCCCACGAACAGAACCGGTAATATACCTCTGGACAAAGTACACCGAAATTCCTCGCGCAAAACCTATCCCGAAACAGCGTTTTACCTGTTTCCCTATAATACTCCACCCATGCGGCGTACAACATATACTGCAAGCGCAGATTGTTGATCGGCCTGCCGATTGTTGCATGTACCGACAGGATGAAATCCGCAACGTGATTGACATCGTACGGCTGACCGCCCGAATATTTCTTTTCAGGCACGGCGACACGCGTCTTTCGACTATTCCGTTTTTCCTTTACGACAACCTTATCTGCCGGTACGAAATGGTTGTTGTCGTAAGCGCAACCATAGCGCGGGAAATCCCTATCTGCGTTGTACTTCTCGCAAACGTAATTATGGAAGCATTGTTCGCAAATGCTGTACATATTGCTCCACCTCCTGTCTGTATTCATATTTTCTTGCACGAAACCCATTTTGAAGCGGAACAATTTCCTTTATGCCATCCCGCATGATCTCGCATGATAAATTTTCCCCGGTTCTGACCTGCATTTCTTTTTCGGTTCGGCTTCGCGCCGGTTCTGTTTTCCCGATATGCCGATGCCTGTGCATTTATTGAAATGCACAGCTCAATCTCTGCCGCCATTTATTCCAACTGTACTTTACATATTTCCCGCCGAAAATGCAAAGTACGCTTTCGGTTTTTTCATGCACGCACGAAATAAATACGAACCAGCGCCGAACACGCCCCGTGGAATTTTCCCACTCACGCTAACGCGGCAATCCCCGCAGGATTTTTCGGTTCGCGCTAACAGGTCGACACGCCCCGCAGAATTTTTGCCCCCGCGCTAACGCGCAAGGCCGGGGGGATTTCAAAATCCGGCTGTTACCCCCGCGCGCGAACGGGCGCGTATGCGTTTCGGCGGCCGGTTATCAATCGGTGGGCTGATCGGACTTCACACCCGGCAACGAACCATCAAGAGATAATTCAAGCCCCAGTTCCCGCCCTACGATCTGCGCAAATAGTTTTGCAACCGATACGCCGCGTGCGCTGGCCGCGTCTTGCACCGCCTGCTTGCACTCAATAGGAAGCGCCACACCAACAGTATAATATTTCCTTTTTTTGTATTCGTTTATAGATTTTTGTGAGTATCCCATCTTTTCTGCCTCCTATCATTATTAGCCATTTTGTGGCATGGATTTTTCTCTAAAGATAAACAAAAATTAATCTTAGATTATGCTCTATAATATAATCACAGCAAGGGCAAAAGCCCAAGCGAGTGAACCTTGACAACCGAATACCGGTACCGTATAATCAAGACATGAGGTGATCACATGGATAACGCAGAATTGATTTTACAGGAATTGCAGAAAATCAACAGCAGGCTTGACAAAATGGATGGTCGGCTTGACGGAATGGATAGCCGAATGGATAGAATGGAGCGTCGGCTTGATAGCTTAGAAGAAAAAGTGGACACGCTCACAGAGGAGCACGCCATCACTCGCGACGGGGTTAATACCCTTATTGCATGGGCTGACCGTGTGGCGGTTGTCGTTAAAATGCCGCTGCAATAATAGAATAGTACATATCAGACGGTACCGGTTATTTGGTACCGTCTTTTTTTTCGTCCGGGACAAACTCCAGCAGTTCGCCCGGTTGGCAATGCAGAAGGCCACAAAGGCGGTTGATCGTCGCCGCGTTTATATCTGTCTGTTGCCTTCTCAGTTTTTGTATAGTTGCGGGAGATATTCCAAAATCCTTGGTTAAAGAATAGGTCGTTAAACCGCACTTTTTTAGTCTATCCAACACATCAAAACGAAAAATCAGCATTTCTTCATCCCCCTATACTACATATAGCCATTCTGCACGCTATTTTTTTCTGGTCATTATATACAAATTCACGACTATATTTATGTTAAATTTATAGTCATGAAAATTACTATTCCCTATTGCATATAGTCATAAATATAACTATAATATTCTTGTAAGGCAAGGACATAAAGCCCTTTTTGAAAGGAAGTGAGGGAATGCCCGACGGAATGACAAACGATCAAATAAATGCTTTTCTTGAAACGCTTGCAAAACTGGTCGAATCCACAGCGAAAACACCAGCCGACGCAGCGCGGATAATCCGAGAAGCGAAAACAAAATAAAATAGGCTTGCGGCAAAGCCGACCAAAGCGCACCGCAAGCCAACATAAAAGGCGAGCCGGGAGCCTTACCCCGGCCACCTTGATTATATCAATGTAAGGCAAAAAAAACAAGTGGCCGGTTACATTATAAAGAACACGGCACGGCCTAACAAGGCAGAGGAAAGGAAGTATAAAAATGAAAAATAAAACAAGATATATGGTTTTTTATACTGACAATTGCGGATATCCACAAAAGGTCATTTGCACAAGCGACTATTATAAAGCCGTTGCAGAAATGGAATGGCTGAACGAGACTGATTCAGAGCGCAGAAAGTTTGGTGTGCAGGAAATACCTGCATAATGAGAACCGAGCAGAAAACAGTCGCAAACGCCGCCGCGCTTTACCGTGCGCAGGACTAAAATGAAAGCCCGGCGGGCAATGTACCCGCTGGGCTTTCGTTTTACTTTTCCATAAAATCATCAAGTGCCTTTTTCAATATCGCATTTACCGTTGTGCCTGTGTCGTGTGCTTTTTGCTTGACTTTTTCTGCGTATTCTTTGCGGACTTTGCACCCTAAAACGGTCATATGTTTTGCATCGTATTTATTATTTGCGCGTCGTTGTGATTCTGTCAAAGCCACGGTATCACCTCCCGGCAACATTGTAAAAAGCTTTTCGTATGAAATCATTTGCCCGCCTGCTCTATTTTTTCCATAAGAATATCTAAAATGTATCGTTGGACGCTTTTTCCTGCATCCGCTGCCGCGCTTCTGATTTTTGCGCCGTCCTCTTTTGTCGGTCTTATCATGATATTATCGCGGTTGCGCTGATATGTGCTAACAGCTTTTTTTTGTGCCGTTGTCCCCTTGTATGTATTACCGCTCATTTCCATCACCTCTATTTTAGTATACCATTTCAACCGATGCAAATGTGCTTATTTATTTGAAAATTTTATGAGTTAATATTATGCAAATTAACTATTGAAATATGAGTTAACTCATAATACAATATAGACACACCGAAGGAAACAGGAGGTAAACAAAATGAAACTTACAAATCGTATCCGCGCAGCAATCGAGAGACGGAACCGGTACAAATCCCCGATGGTTTATTTCTATTGGTTCAAGGTTGAATTTATCCCCGGCCTGCACCGGGCGTACATCGAAGCCGACACACAGCGAGTCGCGCGGGAATATTTGCTTTCCGTCCACCCCACGGCAACGATCACGGAATATCACGCAATCCCGGAAAAAGAATTGTATGGTACAGGCGTTGACTGGGTGATTGTGGAAAAGCCAAGACGACTGACCTTTGATAAAATCTGTGATATGTGCATCCTGGCATTAAGTATCGCGCTGCTGCTTTGCATGGCGTGGGGCGTTTTTTGCATGGCGTGGGGCGTTTGATGAAACAAAAAAGAGAAAGGGGCAATCTGTAATGATCGACAAT
>OEQY01000213.1_pt1 | contig 15643 bp, 10 predicted proteins | sample 1539871 | NCBI WGS metagenome assembly OEQY01 (sample SAMEA3891877, study PRJEB23780) | metagenome | biome: terrestrial biome; feature: animal house; material: Caecal content | place: Italy | collected 2015-05-05 | reverse complement strand
GCTCAACCAGTACAACGCCAGCCGTGCGCCCGAAGCCCTGCGGCGGATCACCTTTTCCGACGTCTACGCCCAGTGGTCGGAGCAACACTATAAAACGATCGGTAAAAGCGCGCAGAACTCCTACACCCTGGCCTATGCTTCTGCGGCCCCGCTCTATGACCGGGCCATCGCAGACCTCGGTACGGCGGACTATCAGCGTGTGATTGACGAGCTCATGAACGCCGGGCGTAGCCGCAGCACTTGTGAGAAGGTGCGGCTGTTATTCGGCCAGCTCTGCCAGTGGAGCATGACGCGCGATATTATAGATAAGAACTATGCCCAGTTTCTGGAGTTGCCCGCCCCCAGCCCCAAAAAGACGCGGGTCCTCTCGGATGTTGAGATCGCCAAAATCTGGATGATGGAGGACGACAAGCGGCTGGGCGACACGGCCCGCATTGCGCTCATCATGATCTACACCGGTATGCGGATCAATGAGCTCCTGTATATGCGCCGCGAGAATGTCCACCTTGACCAGCGGTATATGGTCGGCGGCGAAAAGACCGAAGCCGGCCGCGACCGGCCCATTCCCATCGACAAGTGCATCGTCCCGCTGATCCGGTACTTCCTTGAGGGCAATATGACCGAATGGCTTATCCCATCCGCTACCGGGACACCCCGCGACCATCATGTGGTGCGGCGCTCTTTTTCCAGCCTGATGAAGAAGCTGGGTATCGAGGGGGTCACGCCGCACACCTGCCGTCACACTGCCGCCAGCCGCTGGGCCGCCCAGGGTATGCCCATCCAGTCTGTCAAGGAAATTCTCGGACACAGCAGCATCCAAACCACGAGCGATATTTACACCCACGCCGATCCGTTGGCCCTTGTCCGTGCGCTGGACTCCCGCCCCGGCCCGGATAAGGGGGAGGGCGAGGACGCAAAATAGCTCGTTCGTTTATTTTTTGTACCCGGTTTGTTCGCTTATGTGTTAGTTTATTAGGCGTTTCTGCGCGTTTCTGTACGTTTTTTGGTCCAGAAAATGGAAAAGCGGCGATAAATCTTCACGATTCATCGTCGCTTTTGGAGCTGGTGACAGGAGTTGAACCTGCAACCCACTGATTACAAATCAGTTGCGCTGCCATTGCGCCACACCAGCAAAAATAAGTACCTAGATAGTATACCACTGCGGCGGCGTTTTGGCAAGCGGTTTCTTACGCCCCGGCGGCCCGCAGGGCGGCGTCCAGGGCGGCAAAGTGTTCCAGGGTCAGCTGCTCGGGGCGGACCCGGGGGTCCAGCCCGGCGGCGGCCAGGGCGTCCGCCACCTGCTGGCGGGGCAGCCCCAGGCCGGCGGCGATGGCGTTGGCAGCGGTCTTGCGGCGCTGCCCAAAGGCCGCCCGCACCAGGGCAAAGTAGGCTTTTTCGTCCGGCACCGCTACGGCGGGGGTGGGCCGGATGTCCAGCCGGACCACCGCGCTGGTCACCTTGGGGGCCGGATAGAAGCTGCCCGCCTGGACGGTGAACATCATTTTGGGCTGGGCGAAATAGCGCACCGCACAGCTCACTGCGCCGCTGGCCCGGGTGCCGGGCAGGGCGGCCAGCCGCTCGGCGGCCTCCTTCTGGACCATGACGGTGATGTTCTGGACGGGCAGGCGGTCCTCCAGCAGTTTCATGATGATGGGGCTGGTGATGTAGTAGGGCAGGTTGGCGCAGACCGCCACCGGCATGCCGGCAAACTCCTGCTGCATCAGGGCGGGCAGGTCGGCCTTGAGCACGTCCTGCAAGATCACCTTGACGTTGTCAAAGCCGGCCAGCGTCTCTGCCAGCACCGGCGGCAGCCGCTTGTCCACCTCGATGGCCACCACCTTGCCGGCCCGCCGGGCGATCTCCCGGGTCAGCACCCCGATGCCGGGGCCGATCTCCAGCACGCCGAACCGGCGGTCGATGCCGGCGGCGTCTACGATCTTGGGGGGCACGCCGGGGTTGACGATAAAGTTCTGCCCAAACCCCTTGGAAAGGGCAAAGTCGTATTTTTCGCACAAGGCGCGGATGGTGGCAAGATCGGTCAGCTCCATAACGGGTCCTTTCACATGGCTCAAAAAGGTGTCCTGCCCGGCTGGCATACGCGGACGGGCAGGACACATACAAAACGATCTGATTGCGGCCGGGCTCAGGCAGCCTCGTCCGACGAGGCCGCCGCCTCGCTGGACGCTGCCTCGCCGCTGGAAGCCGCCTCCTCCGGCGCGGTGTCGCCGGAAGCGGCCTCCCCGCTGGAAGCCTCGCTGCCGGCGGCATCCTCGCTGCTGGCGGCCTGGCTGGACGCCGCGTTGACGCCGCCCACGGTGGCGCTGCCGGTCAGGGTCTGCGCAGCGTTTACGGCACGTAGAATCTGCGGGTCAGTTTCCAGAGTGAAATCGTAGAATGCCACCTGTTCGTCGCTGGTCAGGGGGCGCTCCACATCCACCGTCAGGCCGGTGGTGTCAAAGCTCTCGCCGTTGGAGGCGATCAGTTTGGCCACCGTGACCACCACGGCGCTGCCGTCGCTCAGGCGCTGGGGGCTGCTCTGGATGGTGCCCTTGCCATAGGTGGTGCTGCCCACCAGCCGCGCGCCGCTCATATCCCGCAGGCAGCTGGCAAACAGCTCGGCCGCGCTGGCGGTGTTGCCGTTGACCAGGCAGACGATGGGCAGGTCCACGACGCTGTCCCCGCTGCTGGTGCCCAGCACCTCCTGGGTGCCGTCCCGGCTCTCGGCCCAGGCCATGACCCCTTCGGGGCAGATCAGGTCGATGCAGTTGAGGGCGGCGTCCAGCAGGCCGCCGGCGTTGTCCCGCAGGTCGAACAGCAGGCTGGCCGCCCCGGCGTTGCGCAGGGTGCGGATGGCATAGTCCAGTTCGCTGAGGGTGGTGGCGTCGAACTGCCGGATCTTGATGTAGCCCACGTCCCCGGCGGTCATCTGGTAGTCGATGGTGGTGGAGATGTAGCCCGAGCGGGTCAGATCGACGCTCTGCTCGGTGGCGGTGCTGTCCAGCCAGGCCAGGTGGACGGTGGTGCCCGCCTCGCCCAGCAGCCGGTCCTCGATGGCGTCGGCGCTGCTCATGGTGCGCACGTCGGTGTCGTCGATGGCGGTGATGTAGTTGCCCGCCACGATGCCGGCCTCCTGGGCCGGCGAGCCGTCGTAGACTTTCAGCACCTTGGCGTAGCCGGTCTGGTCCTGGGCCACCTCCACGCCGATGCCCATCAGGACGCCGTTCTGGATGTCCAGCAGCTTGGCGTAGGCCTCGGCGGTGTAGTAGCGGGCGTACCGGTCGCCGGTGCCCACCAGATAGCCGGAGGAAATGGTGTCGTACAGCAGCGTCTCGTCGATGGTGTAATAGTCGTTGCTGCGGACATAGCGGTCCAGCTCGGCGATCTTGCTGTACATGCTTTCTTTTTCTTTGACGTTGCTGACGGTGCTGTCAAACAGGCGCATCGCCAGCAGCATGGTGACGGAGAAGGTCACCGTCATGGCCAGGATCACGATGGTCAGCATCATCCCGACCGAAATCTTTTTGTTCATCGGTATCCTCCCGTCAGCCCAGCAGCATCAGCAGGGTGCTGCCCAGCAGGGACAGCGCCAGCAGCGCCGCCAGCACGATGCAGGCGATCCGCTGGAACCGTTTGTGCTTATCCGTTTTCATACTTTCATTCCGCCTCTCTGTGTTTGGATGCTTCGGCAGGGCGCGTCAGATGCCCCGGGGAAGCAGGATCAAATGGGGACATAGCTGCGCGGGTTGACCCGGCCGGCGTTGGTCTTGCCCTGCCACACCTCCAGGTGCAGGTGGTTGCCGGTGGAGTTGCCGGTGGAGCCCACATAGCCGATGATGTCTCCCTGGTTGACGTAGGTGCCCTGCCGCGCGGCGATGCGGCTCATGTGGCCGTACAGGGTGGAGTAGGCCTTGCCGTCGCTCATGGTGCCGTGGTAGATGACCACATAGTTGCCGTAGCCGCCGGTGCTCCACCCGGCCACCGACACATAGCCGCTGGCGGCCGCGTAGATGGGGGTGCCGCCGGGGGCGGCAAAGTCGATGCCGCCGTGCAGCTTATACACGCCGGTGACGGGGTTGGTGCGGTAGCCGTACTCGCTGGAGATGCGGCTGTAGCTGCGCAGGGGGCAGATAAAGCCGGTGAAGCTCAGGTCGCTCTGCTTGGCGGCCGCCGAGGAAATGATGGACTGGATCTGGCCCTGGACGGCCTCGTAGTCCATTTCGTCCGACTCGATGGCTTCCTGGGCCTCCCGCTGGGCGGCTTCGGCTTCTTCCTGGGTCATCTGGGCCTGGGTGATGCTGGCGGTCAGCTCGCTCTGCTTGGCCTGCATCTGGTAGTTTTTGGCGTCCAGGCTGGCCTTCTGGGTCTCCAGGCTGGCTTTTTCGCTGGACAGCTGCTTGTAGTCGTTTTCCAGCTCCAGCTTGGCGGCCTCGAGGGCGTCCAGCATCTCGGTCTCCTTGACCGAGATGTCCTGCATCATCTCGTTGAAGGTCAGCAGCTGGTACAGGTCGGTCACCGCCGACAGCATGGCCACGCTGCCGCCCTCCCGCAGCTCCTGCATGGCCCCCATAAAGGTCTTGAAGTCCGCCCACTGGTTGTCGATGTCGAGCTCTTTCTGGTCGATCTCGGCCTGTTTGGCGGTGATCTCCTGCTGCTTCTGGCCAATGGCGTTCTGCACCTGGGCGATCTCCCCTTTCAGGACCACGATCTGGCCCTGGATGACGGTGACCTGATCCCGCAGGTCCTGTTCCAGCGCCGCGGCGGCGCTCTCCCGCTTTTTGGCGTCGGCCAGCTCCTGCCGGTGCTGCGCCATGCTGGACTGGATCTGTTCCAGCCGCTTTTGCAGGTCGGAAACGCTGGTGGCCGAATCCGCCTCGGGCACGGCGCTGGCCGTGACCATCAGGCAGAGGGCCGCCGTCAGCAGGCTGACCGCCCGCCGCAGCCGGACCCCCAGCGGGGATTGTTTCGCGTGTTTCGCCGTCTTCACCGATAGGCCCCCTTTTGTTTTACACGTTCAAATGCTTGCGGATGGAGAACAGGCTGCCCAGGCCGCCCACCAGGGTGCCGCCCGCCACGCTGCTGGACAGCACCGTGGTCCAGACGGCCTCCAGCGGCACCAGCGAGGTGCCCACCAGCACGTCCCAGACGCCGCTGAGGGTGCTCGCCGCGCTGATCAGGTAGCTGTAGAGGGCCAGCACGCCGCTGGCCGACAGCACACCCGAGATCAGGCCCATGGCCAGGCCCTCCACCAGGAAGGGCAGCGTCACCAGAAAGTTGGTGGCGCCCACGTATTTCATGATCTCGATCTCGCGGCGGCGGGCAAACACGCTCAGGCGTATGGTGCTGCCCACCGTGATGACGCTGACCACCATCAGCACCAGCACAAAGGCCCGGCCCATCCGGGTGACCCCCTGCTGGATCTGCACAAAAATGCTGCCCATCTCCACCGGGGCCGTCACCTTGACCACGCCGGGGATCTTTTCCATCTGGCTGCTGATCCGGCTCAGCTGGCTGAGGTCCCCCACTGTGACCCGGTAGTTGGCCTTGAAGGGGTTATCGCTTTCAAATTCATCCCAAAGGGTTTCGTATTGTTCGTCCAGGTAGCCCTCGTAGGTGTCCAGCACGTCCTGCTTGGACATATAGCTGACGTGGGTCACCCCGCTGATGGCGGAGATCTGCTCCCCCACCGCCGTGGCGGTGGCGTCGTCGCAGTTGGGGTCCAGAAAGACCACCGTCTCGTTCTGGCGGCCCAGGTAGCCGATCATGCTGTCCACATTGACTTCCACCAGGCTGGCCAGGGTGTTCAGGCTCATGCAGACGGCCAGGGACGCCACGCAGGCAATGGTCATGGCCCAGTGGGTGCCAAGGTTGCGCAGGCCGCGGCCGGTCAAAAATCCAAACGTCGAAAGTTTCACAGGAGCGCCTCCTCGCGTGCAGCAGGCACATCCGAGACGATCCTGCCATGATTCAATGTGACCACCCTCTGGTGGAACCGGTGCACCAGCTCGTGCTCGTGGGTGACCACCAGCACCGTGATGCCCGTCTTGCTGACTTCTTCCAGCAGCTCCATCATCTCCAGGCTCAGCTCGGGGTCGATGTTGCCGGTGGGCTCGTCTGCGATGACCAGCTTGGGCGCGTGGACCAGCGCCCGGGCCACCGCCACCCGCTGCTGCTCGCCGCCCGACAGATAGTCGGGGTAGCTGTTGGCCTTGTCCCCCAGGTGGACCAGCTCCAGCATATAGGGCACACGCTCGTCGATCTCTTTTTTGGCGATGTTGGTCACGTGCATGGCAAAGGCCACGTTCTCGTAGACGGTCATGCTGGGGATCAGGCGGAAGTCCTGGAAGATGATCCCCATCTGCCGGCGTATGTAGGGGATCTTGTGTTTTTTCAGGGCGGCAATGTCGTTGCCGTTGACATACACCTTGCCCTCGGTGGGCAGGATCTCGCGCAGGATCAGCTTGAGCAGGGTGGATTTGCCCGCGCCCGAGTGCCCCAGCAGAAAGACGAACTCGCCGGGTTTTGCCTGGAAGTTGACGTCCTCCAGGGCCAGGCGGCCGCCCTTCTTGTACTCCATGGACACGTGCTCAAAATTTACCATTGGTATTTCTGGCATTGGTTATACGTCTCCGTTGTATCAGATTTCTGCCCGCGGCAGTAAAACAGAACCGGCCGCACGGTGGCCCGCCGGCCGGTGTCCCCCTGTCAATATTTGGCGGGGTTATTGGACAGATATTTTTTGACCATCAGCGCCACCTTAAACACGATGGCGTCGTCGAACTCCCGCAGGTCCAGGCCGGTGAGCTTTTTGATCTTTTCCAGCCGGTAGACCAGGGTGTTGCGGTGGACGAACAGGCCGCGGCTGGTCTCGGACACGTTCAGGTTGTTCTCGAAGAAGCGCTGGATGGTGAACAGGGTCTCCTGGTCCAGGCTCTCGATGCTGCCCTGCTTGAACACCTCTTTGAGGAACATCTCGCAGACGGTGGTGGGCAGCTGGTAGATCAGCCGGGCGATGCCCAGGTTGTCGTAGCGGATGATCTGCTTTTCGGTGTCGAACACCTTGCTGACCTCCATGGCGATCTGGGCTTCCTTAAAGCTGGTGGCAAGGTCCTTGACGTTGGCGATGGGGGTGCCGATGCCCACCACGGCCTTGATGTAATGCTCGCCCGAGAGGGTGTCCACGATGCTGGCGGCCAGCTTCTCCATGTCGGAGCGGTCGATCCCCTTGCGGATCTCCTTGACCAGGACGGTGTCGGTCTCGCTGATGTTAAAGACGAAGTCCTTCTGCTTGTCGGGGAACAGGCTGCTGACCACATCGTAGGCCGAGATGTCCCCGCCCGATACCACCCGGACGATGAACACCACCCGGGACACATCGGTGGCAAAGTGCAGCTCCCGCGCCTTGGCGTAGATGTCGCCGGGCAGGATGTTGTCCAGCACCACGTTCTTGATAAAATTGGCTTTGTCGAACTTTTCGTCGTGGTACTGCTTGATGCTCTGCAGGCTGATCGCCAGCACGGCGGCAAACTGGGCGGCGGTCTCGTCCGCGCCCTCTACAAACACGGCGTAATCGTTGTGCTTGGCGCTGGAAAACTGCTGGTAACTGTAACCGCCCCGGGCAAAGCCGTCCTTACCGGACACGCGCTCGGCCATAAAGTCCTCCTGCACCTCGCCGATCAAATTCAGCTCAGAGCAGGCGATGACGGCGCCGGTCTCATCCACCACACCGACCACACGGTCGATCGCGTCCTTCATCTGGTAGATCACGCTCTGAAATACTCTGTTGGCCATAAACGCATACCCCTTTTCCTCGATTGTACGGGCCGGGAAACCGGATTGTCATATTTCCACAATTTCGCCGCACTACAATCTATATTTTACACAAAAGAATTTACTTTTGCAACATATTTCACCAAAAAAGATTGCAATTTCTTGGTGAAATTATCTTCCAGGGCATTTTCAAGGCCAAAAACCACCTGTAAGCGTGGTTCTGCCCCTATTGTAGCGGTAAAATGTGATGCTTGTTTGAAAGTCTGGTGAAAGCCGGCGCCCTCACAGCCCGGCGATGGCGGCCACTTCGGCGCCGGTCAGCTCCCGCCACTGGCCGGGCGCCAGGGCCGGGTCCAGGGCCACCCCGCCGATGGCCTCCCGGTGCAGGGCGTCGACCCCCGCGCCGTAGACCCCGAACATCCGCTTGATCTGGTGGTACACCCCCTGGTGCAGCACCACCCGCACCGTCCGCCCATCCGGGGTGAGGGGCGTCACCTCGGCGGGGGCCAGCCGGACCTGGTCCATCAGGACCACCCCCGCAGCAAACCCCTCGGCCATCTCGCGGGTCAGCGGGGTGTCCAGGGTGACCCGGTAGGTCTTGGGCACATGATGTTTGGGGGCCAGGATGTCATGGGCAAAGCCCCCGTCGTCGGTGATCAGGACAAAGCCGGTGCTGGTCTTGTCCAGCCGCCCCGCCGGGAACAGCTCCCGCCGGGGGTAGGCGCTGCGGACCAGGTCCACCACCGTGGTATCCCGCCGGTCGGAGGAGGCGCTGACCACCCCCGCCGGCTTGTTCAGCATGATGTACACAAAGGCCTGCCGGGGGCGGCTCCTGCCGTCCAGCTGGATGGCGTCCATCTCGCTGACCTGCTGTTCCGGCCGCTTGCAGACCGCGCCGTTGACGCTGACCCGCCCCCTGCGGATCGCCTCCCGGCTCTCGCTGCGGGTGCACTGCGCCGCCTCTGCCAGATATTTGTCCAGACGCATAGGTTCTCCCTCCCTTGTGGCTTGCGGCAGGGGCGTCTTCCGCGCGGAGGGCCGCGCCGGCGGGGCCCCTCCCCTGTCGGTGTTTTTTATTGTACCATATTTTTTGCGGTTTGGGAATTCAATTCATTTCATCCTTCAACCCCAGGATATAGTCCGCGCTGACGCGATAGTACCGGCACAGGGCGATCAGGTGCCGGATGGGCAGCTCGTTGGCGCCCCGCCTATACCCATCGCCCCTGTGTTTCTGGAGACGCTCCGGGTCTGCTGGTTCTTCTGCCTGTACGGCGCAGACTGGCTGCTCACCCGCCTGCTGTAAAGTCAAAAACGCAAAGCCCCCCGGGCCGGCAAACGCTGCCAGTCCGGGGGTCGTTTTGTGCGGGGTGATTTTTCAAATCTGTCCAGCCGGGCGACATGTGCGTCCGGCTGGACACATCCAGGGAAATTTCCCGGCGGGAGTGTGCGAGCCGCCTTGGCGGCGAGTGCGCGGTTCGCCGGGAAATTTTGTCGGAAAGGGGGATACTAGGGGGGAAGCATTTCTGACGCGTGTATGCGCGCAGAAATGGGTCCACCCTAGAAAATTTACACGCTCAGGTCGGCGTGCTGGCCCAGGGCCTCGGGGTAGCGGTCGAAGATGGGCTGCAGGATGTTCGCCAGGAACTCCTCCACCTGCTGGGGAGCGCGGCCCACAAAGTTTTCGGGGACCAGGCCCGCCTCGATCTCCTCGCGGGTCAGGCCGAAGGCGGGGTCGGCGGCGATCCGCTCCACCATGTCGTTGGGCAGGCCCTCTTCCTTGACCTGCTTGCCCGCGGCGATGGCGTGCTGGCGCAGCCGCTCGTGCAGCTCCTGCCGGTTGCCGCCCTTTTCCACCGCCTGCATCATGATGTTTTCGCTGGCCATGAAGGGCAGCTCGGCCATCAGGCGGCTGCGGACCACCTTGGGGTAGACCACCAGCCCGTCGGTGACGTTCAGCATGATGTTCAGGATGGCGTCGGCGGCCAGGAAGCCCTCCGCCATGGCCACCCGCTTGTTGGCGCTGTCGTCCAGCGTCCGCTCAAACCACTGGGTGCCGGCGGTGAAGCTGGGGTTGAGCACATCCACCATCAGGTAGCGGGCCAGGGCGCAGATCCGCTCGCACCGCATGGGGTTGCGCTTGTAGGGCATGGCGGAAGAACCGATCTGGTTTTTCTCAAAGGGCTCTTCCATCTCCTTGAAGTTGGCCAGCAGGCGCAGGTCGGTGGCAAACTTCATGCAGCTCTGGGCGATGCCGGCCAGGGCGTTGAGGATGAAAGCGTCCACCTTGCGGCTGTAGGTCTGGCCCGACACCGGGATGACGGCCTCGGGGTCGAAGCCCATCTCCCGGGCGATGGAGGCGTCCACGGCGCGGATCTTGTCCGCATCCCCCTTGAACAGCTCCATAAAGCTGGCCTGGGTGCCGGTGGTGCCCTTGACGCCCCGCAGCTGGAGGGTGGCCAGCCGGTGCTCGATCTCGCCCAGGTCCATCACCAGCTCGTTGGCCCACAGGGTGGCCCGCTTGCCCACGGTGGTGGGCTGGGCGGGCTGGCCGTGGGTGTAGGCCATGCAGGGCATATCCTTGTACTGGCCGGCAAAGCGGGCCAGCTTGGCCAGCACGCCCACCAGCTTTTTGCGCACCAGCTCCAGGCCCTGGCGCATGACGATGATGTCGGTGTTGTCGCCCACATAGCAGCTGGTGGCGCCCAGGTGGATGATGCCGGCGGCCTGGGGGCACTGCTGGCCGTAAGCGTAGACGTGGCTCATCACGTCGTGGCGGACCAGTTTTTCCCGCGCGGCGGCCACCTCATAGTTGATGTCGTCCACGTGGGCCTCCAGCTCGGCCACCATGGCGGGGGTGATGTTGTCCAGGCCCTGCTGCATCTCGGCCCGGGCCAGGGCCACCCACAGCCGGCGCCAGGTGCGGAACTTGTTGTCGTCCGAGAAGATATACTGCATCTCGTCCGAGGCGTACCGGGTGGAAAAAGGGCTGATATAGCGGTCATGCTGCGACATTCTCAAAAATCTCCTTCAGACTGTTAAACGTCCCGTCCGGATGACGGGGTGCAGACGGGGCGCAGGCGGGCAGGCACAGGCCCCCTCGTGCGTCAGATGCGGAAGTAGTCCACGCCGCCCTCAAAGATGGGCTGGAACTTGTCCCCCGCCACGTTCTCGTACAGGCCGTCGCCCCGGCGCTCCGAGTGGCCCATCTTGCCCAGGATGCGGCCGTCGGGGCTGGTGATGCCCTCGATGGCCAGCAGGGAGCCGTTGGGGTTGTAGCGCAGGTCCATGGTGGGCTGGCTGGCCAGGTCCACATACTGGGTCGCGATCTGGCCCTGGGCGGCCAGCTGGTCCAGCACGGCCTGCGGGGCCACAAAGCGGCCCTCGCCGTGGCTGATGGGGACGAGGAACTCGTCCCCCAGCTCGCACCGGCTGAGCCAGGGGCTGCCGGTGGAGGCCACCCGGGTGCGCACCAGCATGCTCTGGTGCCGGCCAATGGTGTTGAAGGTCAGGGTGGGGCTGTCGGGGGTGATGGGCCGGATGTCGCCGTAGGGGACAAGGCCCAGCTTGATCAGGGCCTGGAAGCCGTTGCAGATGCCCAGCATCAGGCCGTCCCGCTCGAACAGCAGGCGGCGGACCGCGTCGGTGACCGCCGGCGAGCGGAAGAAGGATGCGATGAACTTGGCGCTGCCGTCCGGCTCGTCGCCGCCCGAGAAGCCGCCCGGCAGCATGACGATCTGGGCGTCGTCGATGGCCTTGACCAGGGCCTCGCAGCTGGCGGTGACGTCGGCGGGGGTCAGGTTGCGGATGACCAGGGTCTGGGGGTCGGCGCCGGCGGCGCGGAACGCCCGGGCGGTGTCATACTCGCAGTTGGTGCCGGGGAACACCGGGATGATGACCCGGGGCTTTGCCACCCCGATCTTGGGGGCTGCAGGCGGGTCGATCCGGCCCGACACAGCCGCCACGGCGGGGCCGGCCTTGCGGTAGGGATACACCGGCTCCAGCTTGGCCTCCCAGATCTCCTGCAGGGCGGCGCTGTCCAGGGTCTCGCCGCAGGCGGTGAACTGGTACTCGTGGGTGGTGACGCCCAGCAGCTTGCCGGCCGGCGCGCCGGTGGCGATCTCCAGCACCAGCGAGCCGTAGGCGGGCTCGAACAGCTCGTCCACGCTCATGTCGGCGATCATCCGGAAGCCCACCTGGTTGCCCAGGCCCATCTTGAACAGGGCTTCGGCAATGCCGCCGTACCCCACCGCCGAGGCGGACAGGACGATGCCCTTTTCCATCATCTGGTCGGCGATGTAGTAGTTGGCCAGCAGCGAAGCAAAGTTGGGGGTCACGCCGTCCTCTTTGTAGAAGGGGCGGAGCAGCACCACCGAGCTGTGGCCCTTCTTGAACTCGGTGGAGACCACCCGGTGGGTCTTGCCGATGGCGGTGGCGAAGGAGACCAGGGTGGGGGGCACGTCCAGGTCCTCAAAGGAGCCGGACATGCTGTCCTTGCCGCCGATGGAGGCGATGCCCAGGCCCATCTGGGCGTCCAGCGCGCCCAGCAGGGCGGCCAGGGGCTTGCCCCAGCGCTCGGGCCGGTCGCCCAGGCGCTCGAAATATTCCTGGAATGTCAGGTACATATCCTGATAACGGAAGCCGGCGGCCACCAGTTTGGTGACGCTGTCCACCACGGCCAGCATGGCCCCCTTGTAGGGGTCGGCGCTCATCAGGTAGGGGTTGAAGCCCCAGGCCATGCCCGAGCAGGTGGTGGTCTCGCCGTCCACCGGCAGCTTGGCCGCCATGGCCATCTGGGGGGTCAGCTGGTGGCTGCCGCCAAAGGGCATCAGGACGGTGGCCGCCCCGATGGTGGAGTCGAACCGCTCGCTCAGGCCCTTTTTGCTGCAGATGTTCAGATCGCCCACCATGCTCTTCATCTTTTCGCCAAAGGTGGCGCCGGCCCACTGGGGCTGCCAGACCGAGGCCTTTTCGATGTGGGCTTTCTGGTGCTTTTCCGCGCCGTTGGAGTTGAGGAAATCACGGCTGACGTCCACGATAGCGGCGCCGTTCCAGACCATTTTCAGCCGCTTTTCCTCGGTGACGGTGGCCACGGGGGTGGCCTCCAGGTTCTCCTCCGAGGCCAGGGCGATGAAGCGGTCCACATCCTCGGGGGCCAGGGCCACGGCCATACGCTCCTGGCTCTCGCTGATGGCCAGCTCGGTGCCGTCCAGGCCCTCGTACTTCTTGGTGACTTTGTTCAGGTCGATGTACAGGCCGTCGGCCAGCTCGCCGATGGCCACCGACACGCCGCCCGCGCCAAAGTCGTTGCAGCGCTTGATCATCCGGCAGGCGTCCTCCCGGCGGAACAGCCGCTGCAGCTTGCGCTCGATGGGGGGGTTGCCCTTCTGGACCTCGGCGCCGCAGTGCTCCAGGCTCTCGTGGTTGTGGGCCTTGGACGAGCCGGTGGCGCCGCCGATGCCGTCGCGGCCGGTGCGGCCGCCCAGCAGGACGATCACGTCGCCGGGGGCGGGGCACTCCCGCCGGACATGGCTGGCGGGGGTGGCGCCCACCACCGCGCCGATCTCCATCCGCTTGGCCACATAGCCGGGGTGGTAGATCTCATCCACCTGGCCGGTGGCCAGGCCGATCTGGTTGCCGTAGGAGGAATAGCCCGCCGCCGCGGTGGTGACCAGCTTGCGCTGGGGCAGCTTGCCGGGCAGGGTCTCGCTGACCGGGACCAGGGGGTCCCCCGCGCCGGTGACCCGCATGGCCTGATAGACGTAGCTGCGGCCGGACAGGGGGTCGCGGATGGCGCCGCCGATGCAGGTGGCCGCGCCGCCGAAGGGCTCGATCTCGGTGGGGTGGTTGTGGGTCTCGTTTTTGAACAGGAACAGCCAGTCCTGGTCCTCGCCGTCCACGTCGCACTTGATCTTGACGGTGCAGGCGTTGATCTCGTCGGATTCATCCAGATTTTTAAGCTGTCCCGTGTGCTTTAAGTAGCGCGCGCCGATGGTCGCGAGATCCATAAGGTTCTGCGGCTTCGTGCGGCCGAGCGCCTTGCGGATCGCGATATACCGGTCATACGCCGCCTGCACGGTCGGGTCGTCGATCTCCACGCCGTCGATGGTCGTGAGGAACGTGGTGTGCCGGCAGTGATCCGACCAATAGGTGTCGATCATGCGAATTTCCGTGATCGTCGGGTCGCGGTGCTCGGATTTGAAATAGTCCTGGCAGAACGCGATGTCGGCGTTGTCCATCGCCAGCGCGTATTTCTGCACAAAATCGGCAAGCTCCTTTTCGGAAAGCGAAGTAAAGCCTGTAAGCGTCTCCACCTCGGTAGGAACATTGTAAGGGATCTGCAAAGTATCCGCGCGGTCTAAGGACGCCTCGCGGCTCTCCACAGGGTTGATGACATATTTTTTCACCGCCGCAAGCTGTGCGGGCGTGATCTTGCCGAACAGCATATAGACCTTTGCGGTGCGCACCGTCGGCTTTTCGCCTTGGGACACGATCTGGATGCACTGCGCGCAGGAATCCGCACGCTGGTCGAACTGTCCGGGCAGGAATTCCACTGCGAACACCGTGCCGTCGCACTGTGGCAGATGGGCATAGGTGTTGTCGAGCTGCGGCTCGGAAAATACGGTCTTTTCGCACGCCTTGAAAAGGTCTTCATCGATGTTTTCCACGTCATAGCGGTTGAAAAGCCGCAGGTCTGTCACCGTGTCGATCATCAACAGCGTGCGGATGTCGGAAAGCAGCGCGGCGGCTTCGTCGGCAAACTGCTTTTTCTTTTCCACATAAATTCGATAAACCATTTGCTCCTCCTTATTTCCCGAGCGCCTTTAGGGCACGTGCGCCGATGTCCTTGCGGTAAAATGCGCCGTCGAACGAGATTTCCCGAACCGCATCGTAGGCTTTTTCGAGTGCCGCTGTCAGGTCATCGCCGACCGCCGTTACCCCCAACACTCTGCCGCCCGAGGTGACGAGCTTGTCGCCTTTGAGCGCCGTACCGGCATGGTAAACCGTTACATCCGGCATTTCCTCGGCTTTGCCGAGATCGATCTCCAAGCCCTTAGGATAGGATTTCGGATAGCCGCCCGACGCGATCACCACGCACGCCGCCGCGCCGTTCGCGAATTCCACGGGCACGCTTTCGAGCGTGCCGTCATGCACGGCGCGCATAATCGTAAGTAGATCCGTTTTCAAAAGCGGCAGGACAACCTGCGTTTCAGGATCGCCGAAGCGGCAGTTGTATTCGATAACACGCGGCCCTTTTTCGGTGAGCATCAGCCCGAAGTACAAACAGCCCTTAAAGGTCCTGCCCTCGGCGTTCATCGCACGTACGGTGGGCAGGAAGATCGTCTCCATGCACTGCGCGGCGACCTCGTCCGTGTAATAGGGGTTCGGCGCGACCGTACCCATGCCGCCGGTATTCAAGCCCTTGTCGCCGTCCAGCGCACGCTTGTGATCCATCGAAGAGACCATCGGTACGATGGTCTTGCCGTCGGTGAACGAAAGCACCGAGACCTCAGGACCGGTCAAAAACTCCTCAACGACCACGCGGTTGCCGCTGTCGCCGAACATTTTGTCCTCCATAATGGATTTTACGGCATCGGCCGCCTGCTCCATGGATTCCGCAATGATGACGCCCTTGCCGAGCGCGAGTCCGTCCGCCTTGATGACGGTGGGGAACTCGTTTTGCTCGCGGATATAGTCAAGCGCGGCCTTGGGGTCTGAAAAGACCTCGTATTTCGCCGTAGGGATGCCGTATTTTTTCATCAGATCCTTGGAAAATGCTTTGGAGCCCTCGATGATCGCCGCATTTTTACGCGGACCGAAGACACGCAGTCCTTCTGCCTCAAAGACATCCACAATACCGCCCACCAGCGGATCATCC
>OEQY01000212.1_pt1 | contig 15827 bp, 20 predicted proteins | sample 1539871 | NCBI WGS metagenome assembly OEQY01 (sample SAMEA3891877, study PRJEB23780) | metagenome | biome: terrestrial biome; feature: animal house; material: Caecal content | place: Italy | collected 2015-05-05 | reverse complement strand
ATCGGATGTATATTCCACCTTCAATTGCAATTCGATATGTTTTATCCACTTCTTCATAAGTAAAGCTCTTTCTTCCACCTTTTTCAGCTCTCTCCCAGAAAAAAATAATATCACGAAAAGGAATATAGTACGCTTCATGAAGATGACTGTAATATAGAATAATAAATGCAATTCCTTCCTGCTGTTCAAAGTTTTTCATAAATTGAATTTGATGTTGATGAATATTTTGAAGTGGAAACGCTGAAACTGCCGACTCCTTTGCATCAAAACAAACAGGTATTCCCTGTACCGCTCCAATATAATCTACGGTACTTTTTTGATCAAAATAAGCCAGCGTAATATGCCTTGTTTCTTTTTCAATCTGAATCGGTTTAATTGGGGTTGGAATTTTCTGAATCAAAGCCAATTTTTTCATCAAATACTGTTCATTGGTATAATTAATCATTTCCTCTAACGCAGATCCTCTAAGACCTCTTGAATTCCATGTTGGCATTATGATCCCTTCCTTATCCTCATTCGTCTCGTTTTTCCCTATACTCTAATTTTTCTTTTCTTATAATTGTCAAAAATAGTTTTGGCAATGGCGCTGTAAAACTTTGCTCAGAAAGCTGACTTAATTCTCCTTCGATTGGGGGCATTTCCAAACGGATTGCATGAAGCAATTGATGGTTTAAACCATATTTTTTCAGACAGAGTTGGTTTACTGCTCGATTTCCATACTTTCCATCTCCAATAATCGGATGGCCAATCGAAGCCAAATGAGCACGAATCTGATGCGTCCGTCCTGTAACAAGCCATACTTCCAGCAGCGTCCAATTTCCATTGTTTGCAATTGGTATGTACTCCGTTTCAATCCATTGCGACTGTTCGGAAATTGGATTTTTTGTAACTGTAACCTGATTGGTTACTGTATTTTTTGTTAAATATCCTTTGATTCTCTGACTTTGTTTTAAAGCCCCGTCTACAACAGAGTAATAGTATTTGTGCATCGTACGATTTTTCAAAAGCTTTGCCATTGTCTGAAGTCCAATAAGAGAAATTCCTGCAATTAAAAGTCCACTTGTATTTCGATCCAGTCGATTGCATACTGCTGGCTGAAAAGAACGCAATTCTTCTTTGGAAAGTTTTCCTGTTTCCAATGTGTACTGAATTATTTTCTCGACCATCGAGACATCGGATGGCTTCGCTTTTTGCGAGAGCATCCCTGCTGGTTTATTGAGAATTAAAATATCGGAATCTTCATATATAATTGCCAAATCCGAAGAATCGGCTGCCTGCACTTGAATATTGGAAAACTTGTCAAACGTTTCATCCGATAAAAAGATTTTTATTTGATCTCCTTGCACAAGCATCTCATTTCCGTTCGCTTTTTTCCCATTTAACGTAATATTTTTTTTGCGAAGCATTTTATAAAGGAAGTTTTTCGACGCTAAATTTAAGTATTTTGCAAGCAGCTTATCTAAACGTTGACCTGCCTCATTTTTACTTACTGAAATTTGTTTCATAATTTTTTATACCTCCTCAATCGATTGCAGCATATACCGTCAAAAGAAAGTTATATGGAAATTGCTCGAAGCACTCCTTCTATTTTTAATAATTTTTCTTCACAAGTATTTCGATCCACTGGCTCCAATTCTCTTAATCGTCTCTGAAACTGCCGAAAATCTCTAAACAGCTTCACATGTGTATTTAAATGATTCGTTTTCAGCATCGTCCGAATATATTGCTCCGTCTTTGGAATATCTAGTTTTGAGTCAAAACTAAAGCAATACAATCCAGTCGGATGAACATAGGCGTAATCAATTGGCATACTTCTATCATTTTTAGAAGTAAGAATCAATTCGGTATCCAACACACCATTTCCAACAATTGCCTGTATTGATTCATACTCTTCTCTTTCTCTTCCATGATATGGCATCAATGCCAATAACACGACCGCTTGATTGGCTGCTGGCAGCACCGATACAATGGCTGCCACAGTCAAAAGATTCTTTTTCGTATGGGTCAAGGCAAACCCCATTGCCAATAAAATAAACACCCCTAGAAATAATATAATTGTCCGAATGAGAAGTGTTTTTTTTCTTGCACGAATATATCCATAATGTCCTTTCTGTATTTTTCTCATGATGTTACCTCCTGCATCCATCCAATCACTCGAATTACCAGGTTATTCGGAACTAACTTAGATATAATCTTTATTAACTTCATGGCAATTCCATAGGTAGACTCGTTTCGTCCTTTTGAACAATCCTTAATGGCTTTCTTAACTACTTTTTTCGGATCTGCCAAAAAGAGTTTTTTATAAAACGGTTCTTTCTTCTCACTTGCCGCTACTTGGAAAAATTCTGTATTTGCAGGTCCTGGACAAACAGCAGTGACTGTAATCTTTCTGGAACGCAGTTCTTCATTTAATGACTTTGAAAAACTATACACATAGGATTTCGTCGCAGCATAAACAGAAAAACCTGGCTGAGGTAAATATGCAGCCGTTGAGGCTACTTGTATGATGCGGCTTTTGGAACCCATAAATGGAAGCACTGTCTTGGTTATCGCAGTTAATGATTCACAATTGAGATGAACCATATTAATTAGGTCTTGTATATTCTGATCTTGCACCATTCCAATTTTTCCAAATCCTGCACAGTTTACGAGCATTCTAACGGTTACTTTTTCTTGGCGGAGCATAATTTCCAACTCCCCCATTCCACTCAAATCTAATAAATCCATAACAATCGGCACAACGGTAACGCCAGTTTTACATTTGACCGTCTTTGCAAGCTGCTCTAAACGATCTCTCCTTCTTGCAATTGCCCAGATTTGATGCAAACCTGGGTATTTTTGTGCCAGCTGCAATACAAATTCTCGGCCAAAACCAGAGGATGCACCTGTTACAATCGCTATATTACGCATAACAAACTCCTCCTTGCTGTACCCATTCTTGAATAATTTCCCGATAATCTTTGATATAACCATCTGCCAGTTTTAATTTTTCATTTTTCAAATCTTTGGAAAACTCGTCTTCGACTGCATAGACCTTCATACCAGCCCGTTTTCCAGCCAAAATTCCAGCAGGAACATCTTCAAATACTACACAACTGTCTGGTTTCACCTTTAAATCTTCGGACACCTTATAATAAATATCTGGAGCAGGTTTCCCTGCTTTTACTTCACATGCAGTTGTAATGGACCCAAAATAACCCTGAATATGAAGCGCTTTCGTAACCGCATCCACTAACTGTCTAGAATTACTTGTTGCAATTCCCATAGCAACTCCGTTTTGACTCAAGTATTGTAAAAATTCATCTGCTCCTGGTTTTAGTTTCACCTCATTGGAATACTTATCCAATGCCATCTGATTCCATGTAGATTTAATTTCATCCAACGTCATTGGAAGTTGAAACCTCTCTTTAAAATAAACTGCTGTTTCTGAGAAACTCATTCCTTCTATGACTCGTTCCAAGTCCTTTGGTACTTCTAATCCATATCGTCCAAGAAATTCTACATCAATCTGTTTCCACATCCACATAGAATCTACAAGTGTACCATCTAAATCAAAGATAACTCCTTTTACTCTCATAGATATTCCCCTTTTAATATACGAATTTCCATTTCTGTTAATGGACGGTACTGTCCACACGGCAGCGACGAATCCAAGACTAACGTTCCCATGGATAACCGCTTCAAATACAAAACATTCGTTCCAATTGCTTCAAACATTCGTTTTACCTGATGGAACTTTCCTTCTTGAATCGTTAAACGAGCTGTTTTAGGCGTCAAAACTTCTAATTGTGCCGGCAATGTCAGCTTTTCTTCCCCAATATCGACTCCATTTTGGAATTGCTCTGCTGCTCCTTTTGGAATCTCCTTGTCAACTTCCACATAGTAAACTTTTTTCACATGTTTTTTTGGAGAAAGCAGCTCATGACAGAGCGCTCCATCATTTGTAATAAGCAAAAGTCCCTCCGTATCCAAATCCAACCGTCCAACTGGAAATAAATCTTTTCTTTGTTTTTGATCAATTAGATCCAAAACCGTTGGATATTTTCCATCTTCTCTCGCCGATACAACACCTGACGGTTTATTTAACATATAATACTCCATTGCCGTATAAACCACTTCTGTTTCATCCAAACAAACTTTGTCGGTGTCGGTATCTATTTTTTTCTCTGGAGACGTTACCGTTTCCTCATTTACTTTCACTCTGCCTTTTCGAATTGCAGTTTTTACCTGACTCCTCGTACCGCATCCCATTTCGGCTAAATATTTATCTAAACGCAGTTTCGTCATACTCTTCTCCTTAACTTTGCCAACGCCATCCCGCCAAATACTTGTTTTTCAATGTTGTATGATTTGCCTTCGCAAACCCTAGCGGATATCCATCTACACAAATGAGCTGCCAACCTTTTTTCGGACGCTTTATAATATCTTCTACTTCTAATGTTTCTCCTTTTAAATATTTAATCACCCTTGGATCTTCACTAGAAAAATCCACGACTTGGTTATATTCTTCTTTTTTTAATGCCATCGCAAGTGCCTGACTTGGTTCAAAACGGTGTTTTTTACACTCTCCAAGCAAAAGTCCTGAACGCATAATTCGTAATCCATTTAAATTCTGATCACACTCTGGCACATAAAAGACTTTTTCTCCTCGCATTTCCATTCGTGATAAATCAAACTTCCGATTGATATTCGATAAAAACTCCAGTAATTCTGGTTGTTTTTCTAAAAACTTCGCTGTTTTTTCTTTTCTGCCTGTTCGAACTGCACGTTCTCCTTCTCCTTTTTTCAGCAATGCCAGAAAATGTCCCTCTCCTTTCATCTTATGCGGCCAGATTCTAACACATTCTTTTAGACTGCTATTTCCCTCTGTTACCAGCCCCTCTCCAAATCCAGAATAGCGTTCTACTGGCATAATTTGAAGTTCTGGACAAATTTCCATCATATACTGGATCGTTTCCTCATTTTCCATAGGAGAAAATGTACAAGTAGAATATAATAGCATACCGCCTGGGCGAAGCATCTGCAATGCATCTGCTACAATTTCCCTTTGCAGTTTTGCGTAAAATGCATTTCCATGTTCGATCCAGCTTTTTATTACTGCTGGCTCTTTCCGAAACATACCTTCTCCAGAACAAGGGGCATCAATTAAAATTTTATCAAAATATAATGGAAAATATTGTGCCAATTTATGTGGACTTTCACTCATGACAAATGCATTCGATATCCCAAATAATTCCAAATTTTTCAGCAATGCTTTTGCTCTAGAATTACTAATATCATTGCTTACCAACACACCTGTTCCATTTAATTTCGCCGCTAATTCGGTACTCTTTCCTCCTGGAGCCGCACATAAATCCAAAACACGATCTCCATCCTCAATTGGAAGCAATTGTGCTGGCGTCATTGCCGACGGCTCCTGTAAATAATATAAACCGGCAAAATAATAAGGATGTTTTGCCGGTTTCTCCGTTCCTTCGTAATAATATCCATTGGAAATCCATGGAATTTTATGAACAGAAAACGGACATATTTGTTCAAATTTTTCAGTTGAAATTTTGGATGTATTAACACGCAGCCCATAAACTCTTGTCTCTTCAAAGCTTTGTATATACTGTTCGTATTCCTCTTTCAACAACTGTTTCATCTGATCTTGAAATGATTCTGGTAAATTCATACTTTTTCCTATTCTTTTTATAAATTAAGTTTTTCCTGCAACTGCATTTTACATAGAAGGTCTATTTCGTCACGCAGCTGTCTTAGTTCTTCCATATTTCCTTGATTATATAACTCAAAAAAGCGATTTTGTAATGTCATCAATTTTTCATCTGCCACCGTTTTACTTAGCACTCCAAGACTATTCATAATATCTTGTACTAAATTGGCTTTTTTATGAAATGCTGTCTGGGCTTCCTTAATATCATCTCGAATCGCCGTCATCTCTTCATCCAAAGAAATCACTGCCTCCGCAGAAGTCATAAGGCGTCTGCGAATTCGGTCTGGAATTTTCTCTTCATATTTATATTGTAGAGAATGTTCTACTACTGCCCAGAAATCCATGGCCAAAGTCCGAATTTGAATCTCCACAGGAATTGTACAAGATTCAAAACTGGTTTGTACCCGATACTCAATTACCATATGATAGCTTCGGTATCCGCTCGGTTTTGGATGAGCAATATAATCAATTTCACTTGTAACTTTCATATCCGTTCTGGAACGAAGATATTCTACAACTTGGTAAATATCTTCTTCAAACTGACATATGATACGAATTCCTGCAATATCTTCAATTCGATCCAATACTTCCTCCACAGGAATTCCTTTTCTTTCTGCTTTTGACAAAATACTGGAAATCGATTTTACTCTTCCGTTTACTTTTTCAATTGGGCAATAAACACCACAATCTGTATGTTCTTTTATAACAAATTGCAGCTTCATAACTAATTCTTGCACCGCCAACTCATATGGGTGTAACCGTTCTCTCCATAGTCTTAATTTCATGGATTTGTTTCATCCTCCTGTCACTTAGTTTTCTCATGCTCCCCAAAGCATTGCTTTTAAGTATACCATAAAGTCCCCTGTTTTCCCACCATTTTTATAAAATTCCTCCGATCTTTTTCGAAAAAATTTCTAAAAATTAGATAATTTTTACACTAGACTTCTAAGCACCTGAATGACTCCATCTTCTTTATAGGAACCACAAATTGCATTGGCAGCCCGCTTTGTTTCTTCTCTCGCCGTTGCTACAGCAAAACTATATTTCGCCTGTTTCATCATTTCGATATCATTTAATTGATCTCCAAATACCATCGTTTCTTCTGGCTTCACATTTAAATATTGTTGTAAATAACTTAATGCTGCACCTTTATTTACAGAGGGGTCCATAAAATCAACCCACTGTTTGCCAGCAAGTGTCGCTTTCAGTACACGATTCCATGGTTCAATCATATGTCCAATACAACTTTCTGCATCGTTCTCATTATATAACGAAACTTTTAACACTGTTCCTTCTACTGCCAATAGATCTTTCACTTGTTCAATATCGTTATTATAGCCATAGCGTAAAAAATCAATAAATTTTTGGTCATGAGATTCTACTAAAGAAATATCTTCCATGCAAAGTAAACTTTCACAATTTGGAATCTGTCTTGCTTCTTGGATAATCTGGTGAACATAGTCTTTTTTCATTGGAACCGAGACAATTTTTTCAGAAGCAGTCCGAATCAATGCTCCATTTTCTACAATAAAGAAGATATCATCTTTTACTGGAGCAAATAGTTTCGAGACACTGCCATATTGTCTGCCGCTTGCAGCAGCAAAATAAATTCCTTTTTTCTTTAACTGATGAATTAACTCAAATAGTTCCGGATTCATATTGGTACCTCCATCTGGAACAAGTGTACCATCAATATCCGATGCAATAAAACGAATCATATTTTTTCTTACCTTTCTATCTCAATTTGTAATAATATAGAACAATATCTTCCTATTTAGATTTCTCCCCCATCTTTTAAAGTCCAATTAATTGTATTATAAGCACTGCTGCGGATGCTCCAACTGCAACGGTTAAAAGTCCTCGCCTCCAGTAAGCAAGCAAAATCGCCACAATACAGCCTCCCCATGCACTTGGCACTGAACCAGTACAAGAAAAAATTGCTGGAAATGTCATGGCTGCCAATACCGAATAAGGAACATAATTTAAAAAGGAACGAATAAACGGACTTTCTATTTTTTTTCGGAAAATTGCCATTGGAAGTACTCGGATCAAATAAGTCATTCCTGCCATAATCGCTATACTCGTTAAAATATATGTAATTGTCAAGACACTTCCTCCCTTTCTTCCTTCATTGGAAATAACCATGCTGCAACTGCACTAACCACGATTGTAATAAGAATAATTCCCCATCCGCCTGACAACAGCGATAATACTGGAACATAGGTAAATATCACACTCATCCCAATCGCCAATACAACGGTAAATAAAACTGCTTTCTGTTCTCTTGCTGGAGGTACAATAATGGCAATGAACATCCCATATAATGCAATATTTAATGCATTGGAGAGAATTTGAGGCATAAGCGAAGTTAAAACACCTCCCAAAAACGTTCCTGCCGTCCATCCAGCTACAGGTGTTATAATCAGCCCTGCCATATAGGAAGCTGTTAACTCCCTTGGATGCTGCATGGATACTGCAAAAATTTCATCGGTAATTCCAAATGAAATACTAAGCCGCTGCGGCATCGTCATTTCCTGCTTTACTTTTTGAGACATCGTAAGGGACATCAAAAAGTAGCGGATGTTAATGATAAAAGTTGTCATAGCAATTTCCAAAAAACTGCCTCCTGCAAGAATCAAATTTGTACCAGCAAACTGCCCTGCACTTGTCAGATTGGAGAGAGAAATTAATACTGTAGACCAAATTGGCATTCCGCTATTTACAGCCATCATCCCATATGCAAAGGAAACCGAAAGATATCCCAAACAAATAGGTACTCCATCCCGAAGACCCTCTGCAAATTCTTCTTTTTTCATAAAAAATTTCACTCCTCTATCTTTCGTTTCAGATTCAGACTTATTATAACATAAATTTTAATTATTGAGTAGAAAAAATAAGAAATAAAAAGCCATACTATCTCAAATAAGATACTATGGCTCTTTCCTATATAATTATTGCTGTTGTTCTACCTTCTGAATTAAGTTTTTAATTTCTTTCACTTCATCAGCTGTCATTTTAATATTACCGCAAAAAGCTTCCATGAATTTTACAGGGGAGTTTTCATACCAAAATTCCAAAGCCTCTTCCATCTGCATATCACGCATATCTACTTTGCTTACTAATGGATGATAGCGGAATCCATGACCTTTTCGATAAGTTTCTACAAATCCTTTTTCTTTTAAACGTGTACCAAAAGTACAGATTGTAGTACGTTCGTAATCACGTCCATACTTTTCTTTTAATGCATCTTTTATTTCTAATACAGATAAATCCTTATCTGCATCCCAGATACATTTCATAACAAGCATTTCACAATCACTTAAACGTTTCATATTTTTTACCTTTGTTAATCTGTTTTCTACCATATTTCCTCTCCTTTATAGACCTTTCTATACTCAAATTGTACCAGATTTTTTATATAAATACAATATTTTTTTATTTTTTTCATATTTTTTTATTTTTCCTCTTTATTCGGGAAATGGAAAATTATATTCTTCCTATTTTCTTGCACTTCAAGGAAAATTTAGACTATTTCATCTTTTCTAGTATACGAGTGAGATAGTTATAACATTTTTCCACTGATACAATATTTAAACGCTCTTGTGGAGTATGAATATCTTCCATTTGCGGACCCATGGAAACAATATCAATTCCTGGCATTTTTTGGGAAATAATTCCACATTCTAACCCAGCATGAATTGCTTTAATTTCTGGCTTCTTACCATACATCTCTTCCCAGATTCCTGTCATAAGTGCACTGAGTACGGAATCTGGATTATATTCCCATCCTGGATAATTACCAGTAAACCGAATACTTCCTCCTAAAAACTCTACTAAAAACTTAAGTTGTTCCATTAATTCCTGCTTTCTCGTTTCTACTGAACTTCGAATGGAAAAGCCTAATGTCATATGATCAAAATCTGTTTCCATAATTCCTAAGTTTAACGAAGTTTCCACAAGATGTTTGATTGCTTTACTCCAATGACAAACGCCATTTGGAATCATCCGAAGCAAGAATAATACTTTTACTTGAGACTGCGTTGATAAAATTGAAACTTCTTCTTGTCCCTTCCAGACAATAGTCAGATCCATCTCTTTTTCCGTAAATTGATATTCTTTTTTATAAATTTCAAAACAATATTGAAATTTTTCTTCTAATTCTTCTTTTGGCAGCCAAGAAACCAATTTTACAGAGCAAGTTCTGGGAATCGCATTATCTTTTGTTCCACCTTCACATTCAATCAAAGAAAACGCCATTTCGTCTTGCATCTGAAGTACATCAAATAGCATTCTTCCCATTAATTGATCTGCATTGGCTCGTTCTTTATGAATTTCGCTGCCAGAATGTCCTCCCGTCAAGTGATCCAATACAATCTCAGCGACTTCTCCAGTCGCCGACTTTCTCTGAATCGGAAGTGTTAAATCTGCACGGACTCCACCTGCACAGCTGACAAGGAATACTCCTTCTTCCTCAGAGTCCAAATTAATTAAATATTTCGCCTTACATTCAGATAAATCAATCTCTGTCGCTCCAGTCAGTCCAGTTTCTTCATCCACAGTAAAAACACATTCCAACGCTGGATGCTGTAAATCTGGATCGGTCAGAATCGCCAACATATAGGCAACTGCAATTCCATCATCTCCACCAAGCGTGGTACCATTGGCGTGAAGCCATTCTCCATCCACAATTAACTCTAACGGATCACTTGAAAAATCATGATTACTTGTACTTATTTTTTCATTTACCATGTCCAAATGCCCCTGTAACATTACAACGGGCGCATTTTCGTATCCTGGTGCAGCTGGTTTGCGAATAATTACATTATTCCAGGAATCTTGTACATAATCCAATCCTGAACGTTTCGCTACATGAACGCAGTAATCGCTAATCGCTTTTGTATCTCCAGAACCATGAGGGATTCGACAAATATCTTCAAAATATCGAAATACATACTCTGGCTTTAAATCTTTACATATTTCTTGCATCATTTCCTCCTATCCCCATCAACTGTAATATAAACTTTAAATATTAAGAAACTCTACTTAATTTTCCGAAACAGTCATGGATGTTTTGTTTTAAGAATACATTAAAATAAGCCTGTCACTGGAGTGTTTATGAAAAAATTTATTACTCGAAGCTTATTATTAATTTTTTTATTTTTTCTCATACGTTTTTCCACCATCAGCATTGCCGGAGCATCTTCTGGGCTTATGTTATGGTATCAATCCATTGTCCCTGCACTGCTTCCAGCGATGATTCTATCTTCTCTCATCGTTCAAACTGGTGCTGCCGACTATATTACCATTTTACTTCAACCACTTACCAAACGTCTTTTTTGCATTCGTGCAGAAGGAACCTATTGTGTATTAATCGGAATGTTATGCGGTTATCCAATTGGTGTTAAAACCTGTGTTGATTATATGAAACTAGGGCGTATCGACCGCACAGAAGGAAATTATCTGCTCGCATTTATCAGCTTCCCAAGCCCTATGTTCTTATGTGGTTACATTGCCGCACAACATCTTGGCATTGAATATTTAAAAAACGTCCTTCTTGCCATCTATCTTCCCGCCCTTTTATTAAATGGATTATCCTGGCTACGAAGCACCCATCATAATCCCCCTTTACTGCTGTCTGCCCAAGGCATATCTGCTCCTTCATTTTCCATACATATGCTGGATAATGCCATTCACTCTTCGATTACTGTATTATGCAAAGTTGGATGCTATATGATGCTGTTTTCTATTTTAGCATCGTTTGTACAGGCCATTCCATGGCTTCCTTCCATTTTTAAAGCATTTCTGGCTGGAATATTAGAAATGACAACAGGAATTCACCAAATTAGCTTGACGTCTCTTTCGATACGAGTACAGGGAAGTCTCATATGCGGCTTCGCAGCATTTGGAGGCCTGTCCACTCTAATGCAAACATTGGATATTATGCATGGAAGTGGACTCTCTCCTCATCTATATATCATTTGGAAACTGCTGCATGGCATCCTGTCTGCACTTGTATTTTATATTACTATATAATATCCAATTGACGAAACAAGCATTCCCTAATCCACTTTTTTACTAAAGCGATAGGGAATGCCCGCAAAACAGATATCGAGATTTATTAGTTATCTGCAACTTCCTCATTGCTCTCATCCGATGGTTCTGGTATTTGTAGTTCTCTTCGATTATCAATAATAATATCATAACTGGATTTCATAGAATTCATAAATGAATCAAATTTACTCTGTGTGTTTTCCATTGTATGACTAATGATTAACTGAAGACTGTTTAACATCTCATCGGTATAGCTGATTGCACCAGTACGAATATTATCTGCCTCTATATTTGCATGATTGATAATATCTCTCGCTTGTACCGTTGCTTCTGCTACAATTTCATTTGCCTTTGTATAGGCACGCTGCATAATCTCATGCTGGTTAATTAACTCATTCGTCTGCACATTAGCCGCTGAAATAATTGCATCCGCATGAGCTTTGGCATCAGCAATAATAGCTTCCTTATTACTCAATAATTTTTGATATTTTTTAATTTCTTCTGGTGTTCTATGACGAAGTTCTACTAGTAATTCTTCTAGCTGTGCCTTATCCACAATAATTTTTGTAGATGAAAATGGCTGCAATTTACATCCATCAATAAATTCTTCAATTTCACCAATTAATTGTTCAATCGTGCTCATAATCTTCTCTCCTTTATGTATCAATAATACGCAGCGTAACTCCGAAAACTATTGTTTTCATCCTTTATTTTGCTAATATTTTATTCAATTTTTCTTTCATACACTGCTCAATATAAGGGGTTACAAATTGGCTAATGTCTCCACCAAATGCAGCCACCTCTTTTACTGTACTAGAACTCAAGTATGCATAGTCTAACTTTGTAGTAAAAAATACGGTATCCACATCTGCTGCAATTTTTCTGTTTGTCTGCGACATCAAAAGCTCATATTCAAAATCGGTAATGGCTCGAAGCCCACGAACAATTACCTGGGCACCTGTTTGATGTGCAAAATCGACTAACAGTCCACTGAATGATAATACCTCTACATTAGGAATATCTTCTGTCACTTTCTTCAGCATTTCTACTCTTTCTTTTACAGTAAACATTGGACGCTTTGACTGATTATTCAAAACCCCCACAATCAAATGATCAACGACATTACTCGCACGGCGGATGATGTCTAAATGGCCAAGCGTCACGGGATCAAAACTTCCAGGATAGATTGCTTTTGTCATTCTCTTTATTACTCCTTTAGTTTCTTAATAAATACGTGCTGATTTGTTTTATAACGCTTTTGCTTTTCTATATAGAAGCCCAGACTTCTCAAATAAGAGAAATCCGTCGTCAAATCTGCCTCTACAATAATTGTACTGTCTTCTTGAATTAGTTCTGAATGGCTTAAATATTCGAGTACTCTGCGTTCTTCTTCTTTGCCATATGGAGGATCCATAAACACATAATCAAACGATTCTTTTGCTGCTTCCAATCTTGGCAAAGCAGCTTCCACAGAGGATCCCATTACAACTCCATCCAGATGCGTAAAGGCTAAATTCTCTCTAATACAGCTAAGCGCTTTCTTTTGCTGTTCTACAAATACAGCTTTCTGAGCCCCCCGACTTAACGCTTCAATTCCAATGGCTCCACTGCCACTGTACAGATCCAAAAATCGGCATCCATACAGTCCTGATTGAATCATATTAAACAATGTTTCTTTAATTCGATCGGTCGTAGGCCTTGTTTCCAGCCCCGCTGGTGTCTTTAAAGGAAGGCTTCTGGCACTTCCAGCAATTACTCTCATAGGATTCCCCCAGAAATTTTCTCATTTCCCTTATTATATTATTATTTCAGCCTTCTGACAAGTATATTTTAGAAAATTTTAACTACATCTAACTAAATTATTGTTTTTCAATCATTTTGCAAAACTTTCCAGTTTATTATTTTTTGTCATGCACATAATAGGAGTGTAACAAAAAATCTTTCATGAAAGAGCAACACAGTTATTTTTAATTGTAGTTTTGTTACAACTTATACTATGGCAAAAGAAACAGAAATTAAGTACAAAACCGAAAAAGGAGGACAATCATATGTCTAACAGTGGAAGTAATCGTAAAGCAGTACCAGAAGCAAAGGAAGCACTTGATAAGTTTAAAATGGAAGTTGCAGACGAGTTAGGTGTACCGTTAACAGACGGTTACAATGGAAATCTGACATCCTACCAGAACGGCAGCGTTGGCGGCCATATGGTAAAGAAAATGATTGAAAATCAGGAAAAGCAGATGGCAAACAAATAATTAGACCATTGATTTTAAGATACTCCTGATAAGAAGCGAACATTACTCGCAGTAAGAACAATTCTTATCCAAAGAAAGAGAAACGATTTCTTTTTCGCCAGCTACGAAAAGAAACTTCTTTGTCCCAAAGAGAATCAATCTTTGCGACTCAGAAGTTTCTTTTTTACAAAGAGATGGGAATATCCAATTTATTACTTATAGCAATTAATATAAATCCGCAATAAATTCACCAATCGTTTTTCCTGTATCGCTAACCTCTAATTTTTCATGATTCCAGCAAACTACGTTTCCTTTGGATTGGCTATAACAAATATAATTCCCAAATGGATCAATTGCAAATGGCAACAAATCATTATCATTGACTGCTTCCATTGCTGAAAAAACCGTATCAATTCCTTCTTGTTCATCTTCCTCATTAAAAGACAAAATACCTCCTAATATCATTTCATTACCTTGTAATAAAAATCTATGTGTATCAGGTGTTGCAGCATTTGCTTCTTTAATTAAACTTTTTAAGGCTTCTGGTATCTTTATATTTCTCTTATTTTCTATTTTTTCAAATACATTTTCATTTTTTAGCTCTATTTTAAATCTCCATTTTATATTTGCCATATATTTATCCTATTCCTTTCTAATTTTTAACAATTGTTTCCCCATAACGAATTTCCCCCTGTATGACGGCAAGTTTCATGTATCTTCCGATCCACTAACTGCATTTTTCCAGGTTGTTCATTATGATGCCAAACATATCCATCAATTCTTGGTCCTCCATATTCAATTTGAGCCAACTGTCTTGGTGTAAAGTTTTTCTTTGCCCAATCTGGATTTTGTTCCACTTTATTTTTTAAAGGATTCATACAAAAAGAAAACTGTTTTTCACTTGACTGTTTCCAATATTCTTTTGGTAATATTACGTCAAATTTGCTGTTAAACTTTGGAAACACTCCTTCCTTTAGTTTGCCTTCTATTGCAATGTTATTCTTTCTATACATCACATTTGTTTCAGGATAGGTTTTTCCCTCCAAACTTTCATTAATTGTCTTAATATGTTCAGGAGTTTTTCTATACATCGACTTAATTTTTGTTTCTGCTTCCCGTAAAGTCATATCTGTTTTTGGTTTAATATCTTTATAGCTTGTTTTATCTATTTTTTCCATTCGTTCTAATGATTTTCCAACATTATCCAACCGATTCATCACATTTTCTCCCTCCTTATCTCACAATTTTCAACAAAACTAATATATAAATCTTCATATGTAACATCACGTTTTAATTGTTCTTGGAGCATGAGATCCAAAAGCAAGTTCATTTCCTGTGAAGTATAATTATGAACCGATGGCTCTATATTTTCAATCATAGAATCAATCCAGTTCTCAATGTCATTATTATGTTCTGACAATTTAATTATATTTGCTACATTAAAAAATTCATAAACAAACTTTCTTAGCTTATTGGGATTGCCATAATCACGTACATACTCTAAAAATCTACACTTAACAGCAGTTTTCATCGTAGAGTTCAATACCTCACTAAGAATATTTTCCATATCTTCCTTATCACCACATCCATAAATTTCTCTACTCATAATCAACGTTAATATAGTTTGTTCAATATTTTTATTATCCATTTTATATTTCGATGGCTTACTGTATTTTTCTGGCATTATATCAAGCTTATCCACCTTACATAAAACAGAACTCAACCAATCATTTTGACAAACAGCAGCAATTCCCGTTTTTAATTTACTAATTTCATGAATCTGTTCCTCGTTTAAGCCAACTGCTTTTCCAACCAATTCTCTATCTGAC
>OEQY01000210.1_pt1 | contig 15871 bp, 14 predicted proteins | sample 1539871 | NCBI WGS metagenome assembly OEQY01 (sample SAMEA3891877, study PRJEB23780) | metagenome | biome: terrestrial biome; feature: animal house; material: Caecal content | place: Italy | collected 2015-05-05 | reverse complement strand
TCTTCTCCAGACCATCAAAGGCACCGCCGCAGATGAACAGGATGTTCTTGGTGTCAATCTGCAAGAACTCCTGGTGGGGGTGCTTGCGGCCACCCTGGGGCGGGACATTGGCCACCGTACCCTCCAAAATTTTCAGCAGAGCCTGCTGCACACCCTCGCCAGACACATCCCGGGTAATGGAGGTGTTCTCGCTCTTCCGGGCGATCTTGTCGATCTCATCCACATAGATGATGCCCCGCTGGGCCAGCTCAATATCGTAATCTGCCGCCTGCACCAGCCGCAGCAGAATGTTCTCCACGTCGTCACCCACATAACCGGCCTCGGTGAGGGTGGTGGCGTCGGCAATGGCGAAGGGAACGCCCAGCATTTTTGCCAGAGTCTGGGCCAGCAGGGTCTTGCCCACGCCGGAGGGCCCCAGCAGCAGGACGTTGGATTTTTGCAGCTCCACGTCATTGCCCTTGCCGCTCATGATCCGCTTGTAGTGGTTGTACACCTCCACGGACAGCACCCGCTTGGCTTCGTCCTGGCCGATGACGTACTGGTCCAGCCCGTTCTTGATCTCCTCGGGGGTCAGGATGTTCACCGGCGCGGGGACGGCCGGCTGCATCCGGGCCCGGGCGTTGGGCGCGCCGCCGCGGGCGGGGCGGCTGCCGCTGGAGCGGTCGGGCTTTTCGGCCAGCAGGTCGTAGCAAAGGCCGATGCACTCGCTGCAGATGTTGACGCCGGGCCCGATGATCATCCGCTCGACTTCGTCCTGATGCTTGCCGCAGAAGCTGCAAACAAGGTCTTTTTCGTTTTTATCTCTGCCGGAATTGTTATTTGCCATAGCTGTACTTTCCTTTATTCTGCGTTTCTGCGTTCAGCACCCCTGGTTCAGCGGTGGGCGATCACCTCGTCCACCAGGCCGTACTCCTTGGCCTCGAGGGCGGTCATATAGTTGTCCCGCTCGGTGTCCTGGCGCACCCGCTCGATGGGCTGGCCGGTGTACTCGCTGAGCAGGCCGTTGATCTTTTCCCGCAGGTAGATGATGTGGTCCGCGTGGATCTTGATGTCGGTGGCCTGGCCCGAGAGGCCGCCCCCCTGCCCGCCTGCGATCAGGGGCTGGTGGATCAGGATCTCGGAGTTGGGCAGGGCAAAGCGCTTGCCCTTGGTGCCGCTGGCCAGCAGGAATGCGCCCATCGAGGCGGCCATCCCCATGCAGATGGTGGACACGTCGCACTTGATATACTGCATGGTGTCGTGGATGGCCATGCCGGCGCTGATCGAGCCGCCGGGGCTGTTGATATACAGGCTGATGTCCTTGTCCGGGTCCTGCCCCTCCAGGTACAGCAGCTGGGCCACCACCAGGCTGGCCGAGGTGTCGTTGACGTCCTCGCTCAGCACGATGATGCGGTCATTCAGCAGACGGGAGAAGATGTCGTACGAGCGCTCTCCGTGGGCCGTCTGTTCTACAACATAAGGAACAAAACTCATAAAGTTCGCCTCCTGAAATACAAAATCGGGGTTTCTATTTTGCAAAATTGACCGATGCGGCATCCAAAACCGCCGCATCGGTCAATTTCAACAACATTGTGCGCAGGGGTCCGGGCCATTTTCACGTCCCGCCCCGCCGGCCGCGCCGCCCTGCCCGCAAAGGCTTACTGGGCGTCGGCAGCCTGCTCGGCCTCAGCGGCCTTCTCCACGACATTGGCGTGGCTCTTGATGAAGTCGATGGCCTTGTTCACAGCCAGGTCCTTCTTCAGCTCGTCCATGTTGACCAGCTCGCGGACCTTGTCCTCCTCCATCTTGTACTGGTCGGCGATCCGCTTGATCTCGGCGTTGACGTCCTCCTCGGATGCCTCGATCTTCTCGGCGTTGGCCACGGCCTCCAGGGCCAGGCGGATCTTGACCTGCTTTTCGGCCTGAGGCATGAAGGAAGCACGGAACTGCTCCATGGTCTGGCCCATATACTTCAGATAGTTCTCGAGGGTCAGGCCCTGCTGCTCCACACGGAAGGCAAAGTCGTTGACCAGCTCATCCATCCGCACGTCGTACATGGCCTGGGGGATCTCCGCCTCCATGCCGCCGATGACCTGATCCACCAGGGCGTTCTCGACCGCCAGGTCGTCCTGCTTGTCCAGCTGCTCCTGGTTGGACTTGCGGATGGACTCCTTGAACTCCTCCAGGGTGTCGTACTCGGAGCAGTCCTTGGCCAGCTCGTCGTCCAGAGCGGGCAGCTCCTTGTACTTGACCTCGTGCAGCTTGATCTTAAAGACAGCGGGCTTGCCGGCCAGCTCATCGGCCTGGTACTGCTCGGGGAAGGTGACGTTGACGTCGAACTCCTCGCCGGCGCTGTGGCCCACGATCTGATCCTCGAAGCCGGGGATGAAGCTGCCGCTGCCCAGGGTCAGGTGGTAGTGCTCGGCCTTGCCGCCCTCAAAGGCCACCCCGTCGGTGAAGCCCTCGAAGTCGATGTCCACGATGTCGCCGTTTTCAGCGGCGCCCTCGCGGGTCAGCTCACGGGCGTTGCGCTCCTGCACACGCTTGAGCTCGGCGTCCACAGCGGACTCCTGAACAGTATGGACGGTTTTCTCCACGGTCAGACCGTTGTAAGCGCCCAGCTTGACTTCGGGCTTGACGGCCACCTTGACGGTCAGGACGGCGCCCTGGTCGTCGCTGGCGGACTCCACGGTCACCTCGGGACGGCCCACCGGCTCGATGCCGGCCTCCTTGACGGCGGCCTCGAAGGCAGCCGGGAACAGGTTGTTGATGGCGTCGTAGGTGAACACATCGGGGCCGTACATCCGCTCGATCAGGTGACGGGGGGCCTTGCCCTTGCGGAAGCCCTGGACGGTGTATTTCTTGCCCTCGGTCTTAAAGACCTTCAGGACCTCGGCCTTGTAGGTCTCGGCGTCGATCGAAAACTGCAGTTCAGCCATGCTCTTTTCGAGCTTTTCACACTTAATGAGATTCATTTTGTTTTCCTCCGCTCAAATATTGGTGCTGGGGCAGAGGAATCCTCTCCCCGCATCTGCGCCGCGCGCCCATCCACATCTCAAAGGGCGCACGCGCCTTTGGGTACGACAATCGCGTCAGCGTTTATTATAACACGTTCCGTGCATAAATGCCAGCTGTTTTTTCACATTTTGGGATTTTAGGTGATTTTATACGGGCAGAAGTGCAGTCCGTCGGCGCTGACCAGCTTGTAACGGATGCCGTCCACCTCCCCCTGCACCGCAAAGCGGATGGCTTTGCCGTGCAGGTGGGCGTAAAAACACCGCCTGACCCCGTACTCTTTCAGCACGGCCACGATCTCGGGGGCGTCGGCCCCGGTGTACACCGGCGGGTAGTGGAGAAAGACCAGCTTCTCCCGGCCCGGCTCGGCGGCGTCCAGGCTCAGCCGCAGCCGGCCGATCTCCCGGTTCATCACCTTTTCGTCGTGGGGCTCGTCCGCGTCGAAGAGCCACCCCCGGGTCCCGCACAGGGCGTACCCCTCCACGGTGTAGGAGTTGTTGTGCAGCAGGCGCAGGGTGTCGAACCCCTCCGCCCGGAAAAATTCGTTCATCTTGTTGGCGGTGGACCACCAGTAGTCGTGGTTGCCCTTCATGATGAGCTTGCGGCCGGGCAGGCCGTTCAGGAAGGCGAAGTCCTTCCGGGTGTCGGCCAGCCGCATCGACCAGCTGATGTCCCCCGCCAGCACCACCGTGTCCTCCGGTTTGACCAGCCTGCGCCAGTTGGCCTCCAGCTTTTCCACATAGCCGCTCCAGCCGGGGAACACGTCCATGGGTTTGGCGCCCCCCAGCGAAAGATGGGTGTCGCCCAGCACAAACAGTGCCATCTGCGTCTCCTATCTGTTTACGCCTGGCAGCCCAGGGCCACCTCGGCGATCTGGGCCGGGTCGATGACGGCGTCAAAGCGCTCGGGCTTCTGCCGCAGGCCCGCCAGGCTGGCGGGGGCGGTGCGGCCGGTGGCCTGCTCCAGGGCCTGCATGGCCTCGAAGTCGTTTTCCGGGGCGGCATGGCCCAGCGCGGCCAGCACGCTGCGGGGGAACTTGAAGGGCGACGCGGTGGAGAGCACCACCATGGGCGTCCCCTGCCGCTTGTGCTGCTCCGCCACATGGAACGCCACGGCGGTGTGGGTGTCGCACAGGTAGCCGTCCCGCTCCCAGCGGGTGCGGATCTCGGCGGCCACCTCTTCCTCGCTGGCCCACCCGCAGGAGAAGGACGCCTGGATGGCGGCCAGGGTCTCGGGCCGGACGGTGTAGCTCCCCTCCCGGGCCAGGCGGCCCATCAGGGCGGCCACCTCGGCGTCGCTGCCGGTGACATGGTAGAGCAGCCGCTCCAGGTTGGAGGACACCAGGATGTCCATGCTGGGGGAAGACGTCTTGTAGAACTCCCGCCGGGCGGTGTACGCGCCGGTGCGCAGGAAGTCGGTCAGGACGTTGTTCTTGTTGGAGGCGCAGACCAGCCGGCCCACCGGCAGGCCCATCCGCTTGGCGTAGTAGCCGGCCAGGATGTCGCCGAAGTTGCCGGTGGGGACGCAGAAGTCCACCTCGTCCCCCAGGGCGATCCGGCCCGCTTTCAGCAGCCGGGCATAGGCGGCGAAGTAATAGACGATCTGCGGCACCAGCCGCCCCCAGTTGATGGAGTTGGCGCTGGACAGGCGGATGTTTCGCCCGGCCAGCCGGGCGGCGATGTCCTTGTCGGCAAAGACCCGCTTGACGCCGGTCTGGGCGTCGTCAAAGTTGCCCCGCACCGCGTACACCGCCACGTTGGCCCCCTCCTGGGTGGCCATTTGCAGCCGCTGGATCTCGCTGGTGCCGCCGGTGGGATAAAAGACGGCGATCTCCACCCCGGGGATGTCGTGGTAGCCGTCCAGGGCGGCCTTGCCGGTGTCGCCGCTGGTGGCCACCAGGATCAGGGTCTTTTCGGTGCGGCCCAGGTTGCGCTTGGCCTCCACCAGGAGCTTGGGCATCAGCTGCAAGGCGTAATCCTTGAAGGCGCAGGTGGGCCCGTGCCACAGCTCCAGAGCCCAGGTCTCCCCTTCCACCGGGGCGAGGCAGCCCGCCTTGCCCCCAAAGGCCGCGCCGTAGGTCTGCGCCGCCGCGCCGGCCAGGAAGTCCGGGTCGTAATCGGTCAGGTATTCCCGCAGGATGGCGGCCGCCATGGCCGGGTAATCCAGCTCACAGAGGGCCCCCACGTCCACCTGGGGGAAGCTCTCGGGCACAAACAGGCCGCCTTCTTCCGACAGGCCCTGCGCGATGGCCTGCGAGGCGGACACCCGCCGGCTCTGGTCTCTCGTGCTGAAAAACTGCATAGTCATTCGCTCCTTTTCCGTTGTGGTCCTTTCCCATCGTGTCGATCATCTTGCGCTTGCGTCAAAGGCTCTTTTTATAATATGTACCATCCAGCGCCCCCTGTCAAGAGGGGTCACTTCCGCCACATCGAACCGCGCAAAGGCCTCCTGCCGGCCGGTCTGCTGCAGGTACCAGGCCGCCGTCCGGACGATCCGGCGGCGCTTGGCCAGGGTGACCGAGGCGGCGGGCCGGCAGACCGCGTCCCGGTTGGTGCGGGTCTTGACCTCGCAGAAGATGACCGTCCCCTCCGGGTCCAGGAGGATCAGGTCGATCTCCCCTTCCCGGATGCGGTAATTGTGCTCCAGCAGGGTGCAGCCCCGCCGGATGTAGTAAAGGGCGGCGGCGTGCTCGCCCCGGCGGCCGGTCTCGGCCCGGTCCATCACTTGCCCTCCGGTCCGTAGCCCAGCTTTTTCAAAAAGCTGCGGCGGTAGAACGGCTGGATGCCGTACCGGGCGATCAGCTCGTAGTGGAGCCTGGTGGGGTAGCCTTTGTGTTTGGCCAGCTGGTACTGGGGATACTGGCGGTCCAGCTCCAGCATATAGCGGTCCCGGCTGACTTTGGCCAGGATGGACGCCGCGCCGATGCTGGCGCTGGTGGCGTCGCCCTTGACCACCGGCCTTGCCGGCATGGCCAGGCCATCGGGGCAGCGGTTGCCGTCCACCAGCACCAGGCCGGGCGTCACCGCCAGCTGTTCCACCGCCTGGCGCATCCCGTCCATGGTGGCGCGCAGGATGTTGTCCCGGTCGATGACGTCGGGCCCCACAAAGACGATGCTGTAGGCCAGAGCCCTGGCCTGGATCTCTTCAAAGAGCTGCTCCCGCTTTTTTTCGGTCAGCTTTTTGGAGTCGTTGATCCCCCAGACCGGCCGGTCCGGGTCCAGGATGCAGGCGGCCACGCAGACCGGCCCGCACAGGGGGCCGCGGCCCGCCTCGTCCACCCCGGCAAAGCAGCCGTTTTCGGCCCGGACCGCGGCGTCGTAGCTGTACAGGGGGCGGGAGACCTCCTCGTCGGTGAGGCGCTTCATGCTTCGTCCTCCCCTTCCGGCTGCTCCGGTTCCTCCCGGCGGGGCGGCCGCTCCAGGGTGATGCGGCCCCACTTGCAGGCCCGGAACTCGTCCACCAGCATGATGGCGCAGCGCTCGGTGTTCACCTCGCCGCCCCGGACCAGCAGCCCCCGCTTGCGGCCGATGGCCTCCATCAGCTCGTAGGGAGGCAGGGCCAGGGCTTCGGCGTCCAGCTTGTAGCGGCTGGCCACCAGCTCGGGATAATTGCGGCGCACCTCGTCCAGCAGGTTCATGGCCAGCTCTTCCACATCCAGGATGTCGTCCTTGATCGAGCCGATGAAGGCCAGGTTGGAGGCGATGGTCTTGGAGTCGAACTTTTTCCACAAAACGCCGGGCATATCCAGCAGGTCGAACTTTTCGGTCGAGACCCACTGCTTGCCCTTGGTGACGCCGGGGCGGTCGGCGGCTTTGGCCCGCGCCGACCCCGCAAAGGTGTTGATAAAGGTGGATTTGCCCACGTTGGGGATGCCGCAGAGCATGACCTGGGTCTTGGCCCCGCTCATGCCCCGGGCCTGGCGCCGGGCCAGCAGGCCGGCCAGCTCTTTTTCGATGGCGGCCCGGACGGCGGCGGCGCCGCCCCGGCTTTTGGCGTTGATGGCCACGCACCCGGCGTCGGCCGCCCGGAAATACCGGATCCATTCCTCGGTGACGGCGGGGTCGGCCAGGTCAGCCTTGTTCAGGGCGTACAGCCGGGGCTTGCGGGCGGTGATCCGCTCGATCTCCGGGTTCAGGCTGGAGAGGGGGATCCGGGCGTCCAGCAGGATCAGGCTGGCGTCCACGTGCTGGATCTCCTGCTCCATCACCCGCAGGGTCCGGGCCATGTGCCCCGGGAACCACTGGATGTTGTATTGATTGGAAAACTGAAGGTTTTCGTTTTTTTCTTGGTTTTTCACTTGACCACTCCTGCATCCTCCAGGGGCAAAAAGCAGAACAGCACCTTGCCCAGAATGTCTTCTTCCGCGATGCAGCCGATCGAAGAGGACCGGCTGTCCAGCGAGGCGTTGCGGTTGTCCCCCATCAGGAACAGCTCGCCCTCGGGCACAGTGTAGGGGAACTGGACGTCGTAGCCCAGGAAGGTGGGCTCGGCGATGTAGTCCTCCTCCAGCACCTCGCCGTTGACGGCGACGGTGCCGCTGGTGTAGTCGATGGAGATGGTGTCCCCGCCCTTGGCGATGATCCGCTTGACCAGCGGCCGGCCATAGGTGGTGTAGTCGTCCACGATCACCACGTCGCCCCGCTGGGGGGTATACCCTGCGCCCCAGACGATCAGCTTGTCCCCGTCCCAGAGGGTGGGGTTCATGGAAGCGCCGTCCACCTGAATGATGCGGAAAAAGAAGGAGAACAGCGCCACCATCAGCACCAGCGCCGAGATCAGCGCCTCATACCACTCGATCATACCCTGTCCCCGGGCCATTGCCCCGTCCGTTTCTTTCGCCATGCTCGCCTGCACCCCACATTCTTGTTCTGACCGGCCCTGCCCTCGTCTGGGATAAAGAAAAAAGGGACAACAAGTGCCCCTTTTCCCCCGAACGCGGCAGTTGCCGCGCGAAAATCAGATATCGCTCTTGACCTTGGCAGCTTTGCCGGTGCGGCCGCGCAGGTAGTACAGCTTTGCACGGCGGACCTTGCCCTTGCGGACGACAGTCACCTTCTCAACAAAGGGGCTGTTGACAGGGAAGACACGCTCGATGCCCACGCCGTAAGCGATGCGGCGGACGGTAAAGGTCTCTGCGACGCCGCCGTGCTTCTTGGCAATGACGGTGCCCTCAAAGGCCTGGATGCGCTCGCGCTCGCCTTCCTTGATGCGGACGTCCACCCGGACGGTGTCGCCGACGTTGAACTGGGGGCGCTCAGCCTTGATGCTGCCCTCGGAAATGATCTTCAGTGCGTCCATTTGATTTCCTCCATTTGTTTCGACGTTCATGCACGGCAGCGCTGCCGTCAGAGGACCGCCTGTTTAATGATTGTTTGTCATTAACCCCGCTGTGGTCTCAGCGGACACTAACGCCTAACTATGATAGCACAACTCCGGGCCGAAAGCAAGCGTTTTGCCCAAAAAGGGAGCAAAAAATTTGTTCTTTCAGCAGAAGGGGGTCCGGTCGGCCTTCAGCAGCGCGGTGCGCAGGATGGCGGCCTCCGCCGCGGGCGCCCCAAACCGCTCTTCGAGGAAGGCGGTCAGCAGCGAGGGGTTCAGGTTCAGCTCCTGGGCGGCGGGCAGGCAGACGTCGAAACAGACGCCGTCCCCTTCCGCCCGGCCGTCCAGGGCGGGGATGTATGCTTTCAGGTCCACCTGTTTGGAGCCCTTTTTGCCCTTTTTCTCCACCGGGGCGGCGTCCAGGGCGTTGTAGCCCGCCAGGCAGCCGGCGGCCGCCGCCGGGTAGCGGATGGTATAGCAGGCAAAGGCGATGGCGCTGGCCTTGTCCCGGGCCGGCTCCACCCGGAACACCCGGATGCCCGCCGGCATGATGGCGTTCAGACTCGCCTGCCAGGCGGCAAAGTCCGGGGCTTCGGCCTCGGTCTTGACGTCCACGCTTTCGCACAGGCTCTCCTGCCCCAGGGACAGCGGGCAGGTAAAGGTCATATAGATGTGGGGGTTGAAGCCCAGGGTGTGCCAGACCGGCAGGCCGCTGCGCTTGAGCACCCGCTGCATCACCCGCTGCAGGTCCAGCAGGGAGATATACGAGGCTTCGTTTCGTTTTTCAAACCAGATCCGCACTGTAATCAAAGCAGGGCCCTCCCAACAGACGGTTTGCGCCGCATCCGCTGCAGGCGCGGTTGCAGGGCGGGGTGGTCTGGGCAGCCAGTGCCTTTTTGTACTCCCGCACCAGGTATTCGTGGGTGATGCCGTAGTCCATGTGGGCCCACGGGGTCACCTCGTCCAGGCCGATGGCCCGGTTGCAGTAAAAATGAGGGTCGATGCCCAGGTCCGCAAAGGTCTGCATCCAGACGTCGTACCGGAAGCACTCCTCCCACCCGTCAAAGACGCAGCCCCGGCGGTAAGCCTCCACCAGAGCAGGGGCCAGCCGGCGGTCCCCCTTGGCGAAAACGCCCTCCAGGAAACTGGTCTTGCTGTCGTGGTAGTTGACCTTGATCTTCCGGCTGTGGACGCTCTCCAGCAGGTGCTTCTGCTTGGCCTGCAGAGTCTCGGCGCTGTCCATGGGGACGAACTGGAAGGGCGTGTGGGGCTTGGGCACAAAGCAGGCGCAGCTGACCGTCACCTGCACCCCCTTGCCCTTGGCGTGGGTCTGGGTGTGGTAGTAGAGGTCCACCACCTTCTGGGCCGTCTCGGCGATGCCCTCGATGTCGGCCATGGTCTCGGTGGGCAGGCCCATCATGAAATAGAGCTTGACCGAGGTGTACCCCGCCTCGAAGGCGATGCGGCAGGTCTTTTCGATCTCGTCCCAGGTGACGTTTTTGTTGATGACGTCCCGCAGGCGCTGGGTGCCCGCCTCCGGCGCGAACGTCAGGCTGGTCTTCTTGACGCGCTGCGTCTCCTTGAGCGTCTCCTTGACCTCGCTGTCCAGGCGCAGGGACGGCAGCGAGATGGACACGCGGCGCTCTTCAAAGCGCTGCATCAGCTCGTGCGCCAGGCGCGGCAGGCACGAGTAATCGCCGGTGGACAGCGACGAGAGCGAGATGTTCTCGTAGCCCGTCGCCTCGAACTGGCGCTGCGCCAGGCGCAGCAGCGTCTCAACGCTGCGCTCGCGCACCGGGCGGTAGAGCATGCCCGCCTGGCAGAAGCGGCACCCGCGCGTGCAGCCGCGCAGCACTTCGAGCATGATGCGGTCGTGCACGATCTCGGTATAGGGCACGATCACGTCCTCGGGATAGGCGGCCGCGTCCAGGTTCTGCACGAGGCACTTGCGCACGACCGCAGGCGCCGCCGCGTCGATGGGCGCAAACGAGGCGAGCGTGCCGTCGGCATGATAGCTGGCCTCGTACAGCGAGGGCACGTACACGCCCGGAATGGCCGCCAGGCGGCGCAGGCATTCCTGCCGGCTGACGCCCGAGCGCTTGCACTCGCGCACCACGTCGATGGTCTGCCCGGTGCTCTCCTCGCCGTCGCCGATGACAAACGCGTCGATGAACGCATGCAGCGGCTCGGGGTTGAACGCGCACGGGCCGCCCGCGAGCACGATGGGATCCTCCCAGGTGCGCCCGGCGCTGCGCAGCGGGATGCCGGCCAGGTCGAGCAGCTCCAGGATGTTGGTGTAGCTCATCTCATATTGCAGCGTCACGCCGAGCATGTCGAACCGGCGCGCGGGCGTGCGCGTCTCCAGCGAGAAGAGCGGCACGCCCGTCTGGCGCATCAGGTCGGCCATGTCGACCCACGGCGAATAGACGCGCTCGCACAGCGCGTCCTCCCGGCGGTTGATCACGTCGTACAGGATCTTGGAACCCAGGTGCGACATGCCGACCTCATACACATCCGGAAACGCAAAGAGGTAGTGAATGTCCACGCTTTCCCAGGGCTTGACGATGCAGTTCATCTCGCCGCCCGTGTAGCGCGCGGGCTTCTGCACGCGGTCGAGCAGGGCGTCGATCTTTTCCCGTACCAAAGGGCGTCCTCCATTCCGGCGCGTCAGGCGCGCTCGATCGTCTTTATGGACTACCCTTTATTGTATCGCGTCTTGCGCCCGCGGTCAAGCCACATTCGCCCGGCATTTTCTGCGCGCGCCAACGAGCCGTGGGGCGAGGGCGTGCCCGCGCCGCTCCTGCTGGTGGGCAGGACGCTGCGGGGCGAGACGGTCTGGCGGTTCGGGATGCAGGCGGAACCCGGCTTCGCCGGCCGGGCGCAGGCGCTCCTGTCCAGCGGCGCCTGGGATCCTGACGCCGTGCCGGATGCGCTCGGCCTGCGCCGCTGCGTGCACGAGGTATGCCTGTACCATCCGGGCGGCGCGCCGTCGCCTGCGGGCTGCCGGCTGCTGACGCCGCGCGACGCGGCCCTGCTGGCAGAGACCTTTCCCGAGGAGGTGGAGGAGCTGCCGGCCGCCACGCCCTTCGTCGGCCGCCTGCTGGACGGGCGCATCGTCTGCGTCTGCCGCAGCGTGCGCAAGGGCCGCGCCTACGAGGCGGGCATTGAGACGCTGGCGTCCTGCCGCCGTCAGGGGCATGCGCTCTGCGCGCTGAGCGCCTGGACGGCCGAGGTTTTGCGCCTTGGCGTCGTGCCCCTGTACGCCGCGCATGCGGACAACGCGCCGTCCCTCTCGCTGGCCAAGAAAGCCGGATACCTCCCCTATGCGCACACGTTCGAATACTTCTGCGACTGACGGCAAAAGGCGATACGCCGTCCCCGCACGGGGCGCGCATCGCCTTTTTTCTTTTGGGGCGCGGCTCACAGCAGGATGCAGATCATGCCGCCGTTGCCCTCGTTGATGATGCGGCTGAGCGTCTGGCGCACCTTCTCCTGCACGTCCGGCGGCATGCGCATCAGCTTGGTGGACAGGCCCTCGCGCATCAGGTCGTCCAGCGACTTGCCGAACAGGTTGGTCGACCAGATCTTGGCCGGGTCCTGCTCGAAGCCCTCCAGCAGGTACTGTACGAGCTCCTCGGACTGCTGCTCCGTGCCCACGACGGGCGAGACCTCGGTCTCGATGTCCACGCGGATCATGTGTAGCGACGGCGCGCTCGCCTTGAGCCGCACGCCGAAGTGGTTGCCCTGGCGCACGATCTCCGGATCGCTGAGGCGAAGCTCCTCCATGCCCGGCGCGACCAGGCCGTAGCCCGTCTCGCGCACGGAGGAGAGCGCCTGCGCGACGTGGTCGTACTCGCGCTTGGCCTCGACCAGCTCCTTCATCAGGCGCAGCAGGTGCGCGTCGCTTCGGATCTGCGTGCCGCAGTGCTCGCCGAGAATGCGGTTGAACAGCCCCTCCCGCAGCGGCAGGTCGTAGCCGACCTCGCCGCGCCCCAGGTCCGCGCCGCTGCGGACCGCGGGCAGCGCATAGGGCGAATCGTCAAACGCCCGCGCGATCTCCCCGCTCTCCCGCACGCGCATGCCGGGCCGGGCCGCCTCGCGCACGCGGCCGACGAGCTCCTGCAAAAGCCAGTGCTGATCGTCCAGCGCCAGCGCCCAGGCGGGCAGGCCCACGCGCACCTCGCGCAGCGGAAATTCCTGCAGTACCTGCATGAGCACGTCCTGGATGTCGTCCACGTCCATCTCGCGCACGTTCTTGAGCAGCACCGGCACGCCGTACTGCTCCTGCAGCGACGTGCGCAGCGCGCGCGCGCCGGCATCCTGCGGGTCGGCGACGTTCAAAACGACGACAAACGGCTTTTCCAGCCCCTTGAGCTCGCGCACGACGCGCTCCTCCGCCTCGACGTATGCGCTGCGCGGGATATCCGTAAAGCTGCCGTCCGTCGTCACCACCAGGCCGATGGTGCTATGCTCGGCGATGACCTTGCGCGTGCCGATCTCGGCCGCCTCCTCAAAGGGCATGTCGCGCTCGCTCCACGGCGTCTTGACCATGCGCGGCGCCTCGTCCTCCTGCGTGCCCATTGCGCCGGGCACGAGATAGCCCACGCAGTCGACCAGGCGCACGTTCGCGGCCGCATCGGGCGCAAACTGCACGCTGACCGCCTCGCCCGGCACGAACTTGGGCTGCGTGGTCATGATCGTGCGCCCGGAGCCGCTCTGCGGCAGCTCATCGCGCACGCGCTCGCGCTTGCGCGCGTTGTCGATGCGGTCCATCACCAGCTGCTCCATGAACCGCGTGATCAGCGTGGACTTGCCCGTGCGCACCGGCCCGACGACGCCGATGTAGATGTCGCTGTCCGTGCGGCTGGCGATATCCCGGTACAGGTTCGTCTGCTCCATGCTTGCATCCCTCCCACATGTCACAGGATGGTATGCAGCCCGTCCGCGCGGTAGTACCGGTCTTTGGGACTGACGCGGCAGCGGCCCCGTCCGCCGGAGATCCTCCGGCAGGCGGGGCCGCCCTCTCATGCCTGCGCCGCGTCCTGGGCCGTGAGCGTGACGTCGATCTGGATCGTCTCGCCCAGCGGGATGGGGTCGTTGACCGTCAGCTCCGGCAGGTCCGGCACGCGGTAAATCGTGAGCGTCACCACGTCGCCGATGGAGCGGGTGTTGATGGCGTTGGTCAGGTCCGTGTGCTGGCGCACGCGCTCGCCGTCGATGGCCAGCACGATGTCGCCCGCGCGCACGCCTGCGCGTTCGGCCGCGCCGCCCGTCTGCACGGCGCTGACGTACACGCCCGCCGGCAGCGCGCCGGCCTCGGGCTCCTCGGTGCCGCGGATGGTGGAGACGGTGACGCCCAGCTTGGGCCGCGTCACCTGGCCGAAGCGGATGAGGCTCTCCACGATGGGGCGCACGACGTCGATGGGGATCGCCATGCCGATGCCCTCGATGCTCGCGCCAAAGCCCACCGAGCTGAACTTCATCGACGGGATGCCGATGAGCTCGCCCTTCGTGTTGAACATGCCCCCGCCGCTGTTGCCGGAATTGATCGCCGCGTCCGTCTGGATCATCTTGACGATGGAGTTTTCGATCTCGCGGTTCAGGCCGCTGACGACGCCCACGGTGACGGTGTCGGCGAACTGCTGGCCCAGCGGGTTGCCCACGACGATCGCCCAATCCCCCACGCGCACGGACGCCGGGTCGGCCATGGTGACCGCGGGCAGGCTGCCCTCCGTCGCCTGCAGGACGGCCAGATCCGTCAGCTCGTCATAGCCGATGAGCTTGGCGTCGATCAGCTCGCCCTGCCAGATCAGCTGGATCTCCTGCGCGTTCTGGATGACGTGGTAGTTGGTGACGACGTGCCCCTGCGTGGTGATGACCACGCCCGAGCCGGACGCCTGCTCGACGGACTCCGTGCGCCCGGTGTACAGGCTGAACGCGTGCGTCTTGTTGCTGACCCCGACCACGCAGGGCATGACGACCTCCACAACGTCGGCAAAGGGGCTGTCCGTCCCCTCCAGCACGCGCACGTACTCGCCCTCGGCGTAGGCGCGCACGCCGGGCGCGCCGTTCGCGCCAATCCCCGTCAGCACGGCGGCCGAGGCGATCATCGCGACCGCCGCGGCGCACGCCAGGTATCCCATCCAATGCCGCTTCAAAGCCGCACCTCCCTCTTCACGTCCCGTAGTGTGCGCAGGCGCGCGCCCGATTATCACATCACTTGAGCGTGACGACCGTGACGCCGGTCTCGCCCTCGCCATACACGCCCAGTCGGAAGCTCTTGACGCGCGGGTTGCGCCGCAGCGCCTCCTGCACGCCCGCGCGCAGCACGCCCGTGCCCTTGCCGTGGATGATGCTGACCTCGCCCAGGCCCGAGAGCATCGCGTCGTCCAGGAACTTGTCGACCTCGGGCAGCGCCTCGTCGACCGCCATGCCGCGGATGTCCAGCTCCTGACGCACGGCGCGCGTGGCGATGTTCACATTGGAGCGCACGCCGCCCTTCTTCTGCGGCGCGGACTTCTCCTCCGGGGCGGCCTGCAGCTGCGTCAGGTGCGCCTTGAGCTTCATGACGCCCGCCTGCAGCTGCACCTCGCCGTGCGCATCCGGCGCGGCGAGCACGGTCGCCTCCGTGCCCAGGTGCACGATGCGCACGCGGTCGCCGGGCTTGAGGTGCTTGGGCGGCGGGCTCACGCGGTCCACGGGCTTCGCGAGCGCGTCGCTGACGGCGTCCAGGCTCTCGTTGAGCCTGCCCTTGAGGCGCTGGATCTCGTGCTCGGGCGTCGCGGCGCCCGCCTTTTTCATGCGGCGCAGCTCTGCGATGAGCGTTTCGGACTCCCGGCGCGCATCCTCCAGGATGCGGCGCGCCTGTTCCTTGGCCTTGCGAATGGCCTCGTCGCGCTGGCGCTCCAGCTTTTCCCGCTCCTGCTCGGCCTGGTTGCGGATGGCGACCATCTCCGCGCGCGCCTCCTCGGCGATCTGCCGCTCGCGCTCCGCGACCTGGCGGTGGTATTCCGCGTTGGCGATGACGTCCTCAAAGCGCACCTGTTCGCCGCTGAGCAGCTGTTTGGCGTCGTCGATGATGCCTTCGCTCAGCCCCAGCTTGCGCGAGATGTCAAACGCGTTGGACTTGCCCGGGATGCCGATGGACAGGCGGTACGTCGGGCGCAGCGTCGCCACGTCGAACTCGACCGACGCGTTTTCCACGCCCGGCGTCGTCATGGCGTACTCCTTGAGCTCGCTGTAGTGCGTCGTGGCCAGCGTGCGCACGCCCATCTTCAGCAGGCGCGAGAGGATCGCCTGCGCCAGCGCCGCGCCCTCCGTCGGGTCCGTGCCCGCGCCCAGCTCGTCAAAGAGCACCAGCGAATGCGGCGTGACGTTTGACAGGATGCCGACGATGTTCTTCATGTGGCCGGAAAACGTGGAGAGCGACTGCTCGATGGACTGTTCGTCGCCGATGTCGGCGAACACGTCGTCGAAGACGGCGATTTCGGTGCCAATCTCCGCCGGCACGTGCAGGCCCGCCTGCGCCATCAGGCAAAACAGGCCCACGGTCTTGAGC
>OEQY01000209.1_pt1 | contig 15935 bp, 17 predicted proteins | sample 1539871 | NCBI WGS metagenome assembly OEQY01 (sample SAMEA3891877, study PRJEB23780) | metagenome | biome: terrestrial biome; feature: animal house; material: Caecal content | place: Italy | collected 2015-05-05 | reverse complement strand
AGATAAATGTAACAGAGATCGGGAAAAGAGAAGATAATTAACTTTATAGTAATCAAAAGAGAAGGGAAGATTTATGAAGAAGAAAATGATATATTTTTTAATGGTAACCATATTCATTTTTTTATCTGCATGTGGAAATACATATGAGAGTATTCAAACTGAAAATCAAATTAGTGTAGAAAATAATTTTCAAGTGGGAATTGCAAAACGAACTATGATTGCAGATTATCCAATGTATGATACTGCTCAGAATTTGGTGGATGCAGCTGATTTGGTATTTACAGGTAAGGTGGAAAATATTAGATATGAGATGCTGGATATCAAAATGGAATCGGGTCCAGATTCCATGACTGGATTGGAGGAGGCAAGCAAGGTTCCATACACAATTTTTGAGATTAAGGTTTCAAATGTTTATAAAGGTAATACAACGGATGAAACAATTTATTTAAAGCGTCCAGGCGGAAACTTTGATACAATTGTGTATGAATTAGAAGGAGCTACACCAATTAATCCAGGTGAGGAATATTTATTTGTAGTGCAAACATTTGAGAATTTTTATCCAAGTCTTGTAAATGTAGATCAGGCAGTGTATGACTTAAATGCCCCAGCAGTTTTATCAGAAGATAATACGATAACACTCTCACAAATTTTATCATTATTTGAATAAGATACTTTTAGGAATATGTGAAAATTAAAAATCATAAGTAATTGTAATAGGTTTTATTTATAATGCAAATACAATGTTACCTAGAGAAGTGGAGCTAACAGGGGCTGATGAAGAAGAAATAAAAGGCAGTATGGTTAGTAATGTTTATACATTTTCTTCTCTGGAAAATGGAGAGGAACGGTTCGATGTTATTGTAGATTGCTATTTTATAAAAACATGGAAACCATATAAGGACGATCGTTTTTCTATACTTTTTGACGGATATCTGAACTATATTAGTCCTGTGGAAAGGGAATTATGGGGAAGAAATTCGGAAGGTGCAGAATGGTCATTTGAGAAAGAACTTGGTGTTAGCACAAATGTTATTTATGGAGAGGTATTAGGAGATACTTCTCCATACCCTAGAATATTATTACATTTTCCAGCTACGAGGGTTAATGAGGGGCAGGAACAAAATTATACAATAATATATGAGGTTGCTGAAAAGAAAACTCCAGCTTACGTTTTTCTCATTCCAGTAATAATTGTGATTTTAATTGTAATATATTATTGGAAAAAAAGAAGCAGAGTAAAAGATAATCGATTGGCTGTTAAATAACCGAATGATTATATGAGGAGGAAACTAATTTGAGAAAGAAATCTAATTTACTTATGCTCATTCTTATAGCAGCAATTACAGCGTCAGGTTGTAATTATGTACAAACGGTAGACTCTACAATAACAAATACTGTACCTATAACAAATACATCCAGTTTAAATAGTTCTGAAGAAACAATATTGACTGCACAACAGATCTTAGGTGATATCTCTATTCAGAGTGTAATACTAAAAGAAGATGGGGTAATAAGAAAGGAAGCATATTTAACTACGTCAGAACAATTGGAAAAGGGAAAAGAATTGTGGAATCAAATCAAAGTAAAAGAGAGTTCAGATAGTACAGTTCAAGAATTTGATATTTTATACGGTGAACCATCCCGTATTATACAAATTAATGATAATCTGGAGCTATATGTAGATGCTACATTAAAGCGAATATACATTGATTCTAAAGGTTATGAGTTAATAGAATTTCCACGAGACTTGTTCAATGAAATAATGGGAACAACAGAGGTAAACGAAATCGCTCCAGATGAAAATCTTATTCGTGAATATTATGAACGGTTTCAAAGAATAGGAGCGGATAATCTAATTGAGGAAATGATGCAAAAATATGGGGAAATACTTAAAGGGATAGAATAGATAGTATTCGAAATAAAGATGGACTAGAATAATATGATTTCCAATTCGAGAGCTTGTACTTATTGTGTAAATCGTTTATAATTAAGAAAAAAGTATAAGGGAATGATTTCCTTAGATTCATTGTGAATAGGAAGATGTTTTGCTTGTACTTTTGGTAAATAAAGATTGGTGGAATTGTTGTGAATTATATTATTTTTGATTTGGAATGGAATCAGGCGGGTGAGAAAAAGGCAGAACATCCAGAGCTAACGTTTGAAATTATTGAAATTGGCGCTGTGAAATTGAGTGAAGATGGAAAAATACTTGGAGAGTTTCAGCGCTTGATTCGTCCAGTTGTATATAAAGAGTTATTTTACCGAACTCGTGAAGTTGTTGGGATATCGGAAGAGGAACTAGAACAGGGAGAAGCATTTGAAGACGTCTTTGAAGAATTTCTGGAATGGTGTGGAGAAGATTATTGCTTTTGCACATGGGGATCCATGGATTTGACAGAACTTCAAAAAAATGTGGATTATCATAGAATGGAAAATCCGTTTCCACTGCCTTTGTATTATTATGATGTGCAGAAGTTATACAGTTTGGAGTTTGAGGATGGAAAGACAAGACGTTCATTAGAATATGCGATTGAACAGTTGTTGATTATAAAAGATCAACCATTTCATCGGGCCTTGTCGGATGCCTATTATACGGCGATGGTATTTTTATCTCTGGATCGAGCTGAGGTTTCTAAAATGATATCCGTAGATTATCACCAAGTTCCAAAGACTCGAAAAGAGGAAATTTATATTGTATTTGATCAATATTCCAAGTTTGTATCAAGAGAATTTGAATCAAAAGAGGAAGCAATGGAAGATAGAGGTGTAACTTCTACGGTATGTTATAAATGTCGTCGATCGATTCGCAGAAAACTGCAATGGTTTTCGGATTATGGAAGGAATTATTACAGTCTCTCCTATTGCCCTGTTCATGGATGGTTAAAAGGAAAAATCCGAATGCGGAAAACGGGAGATCAAGGACATGTATTTGCGATTAAAACATTAAAAATTGTTGACGAAATGGAAGCTCAAAAAGTAATCGATCGAAAAGAGGAACTTCAAAATAAGCGAAGAGAGCGCAGAAATAAAGAATAAAAGAATTCGCAGCTAGTGTACTAGCTGCGTTTTTTTGAATTTTTTTGTTCGATCCAATGCTGGATTGTTTGTAGAAATGTTTTCTTTGACCGTTTGCCAGGAATTCGATGGTCTCTTTGTGAGCCTTTTATAAGACCAAATAAAAGTAAGGCAGCACTTGCCAGAAAAAGTGAAATTCCCCAAAGTGGAATTACAAATATATGAGATACTTGAAGGGTTGATAGTTGTTCTGGAAGAACCGTTTTATCACGAAATAAGTTGGTTTGGGTATTTGGATCGATCGGAACGATGGATGAGGTTCCAAGTGCATAGTTTTGATAATAATACGTAATAGTTGCAGAGGAATTAGAATTATTTACAACTTGTCGATCCAATTGATCGAAAGAAATTCCAACTGGAAGCAGCAGGCGAGAATTTGGATCGAGTTGTACTAATCCCTTTGTTTCTTGCTGAAAATGCAGCGGACTATTAATGAGGTGGCTGCTGTCATAAAAATGATCGGATTCCGAAATATTAGCAAGGGAAAATTGCTCAAATCCATAATCTAATAATTGTTTGGTATCTGTAAATTGGTTTGGAGCCACTGCATTCATTGTAACACAAATTAAATTTATCCCGTTACGGGAAGCGTAGCTGACTAAACAACGTCCCGCCTGTTCGGTCCATCCAGTTTTTCCGCAAATTACATCTGGATCATAATATTCTCGATTTGGACGAATCATATCGTTTGTAGTAGCCATTGGAATTCGCTTATTTAACAATTGATCGGGTTCTCGCACATAGGTTGGACGAGATGCAACTTCCAAAAATGTACTGTTTTGGATACATTGCTGCAAAATAATGGCAAGATCATAGGCACAGCTATAGTGGTCATCTTCGTGTAATCCATTAGGATTGGAGAAATGTGTATGAATCAATCCCAGTTCCTCTGCTTTTTTGTTCATCAATGCGACAAAATTAGAAACAGAACCAGAAATATGTTCTGCCAATGCGTTTGCGACTTCATTTGCAGATGGAAGCAGGATACCGTAAAGGCAGTCTTTCATTGTTAAATGTTCTCCTGTACGCATACCGATATGACTGCTTCCAGCAGGAAGTGTTGTAACAGCAGAGCGGGAAAATGTAATAATCTCCTCCGGCGCTATATTTTCAACGGTTAAAAGTGCAGTCATTAACTTTGTAGTACTGGCAGGATACATCATTTGGGTTGCATTCTTTGCATATAAAATCGTTCCAGAGTCCGCATCCATTAAAATAGCTGCCTGACTGGTAAGTTCTGGTGCTTGCGGCCAGCCTTGAATGGGAATGGAAGCAATCACTGCATCAACTTCTTCTTGAGAAGCTGCCAATACTCCGATCGGATTATATAAAAAACAAATTGTTAGTAAAACACAAAAAAAACGTTTCATAACTACCTCCAGTGATAGGATTTCAGTGATAGCTTTTATCTAGAAAAGCTTTGTCCATTTATTTTATCATACAATAAGACAGAAAAAAAGTATAGATTCATTTTATTTGTTATAGAGAGGGGAATCTTTTTTCATACAATAATAATAGGAAGTTTCCTGCGAATCACTATTTTTGCAGGAAACTTCCCATTTATGAGTGCCGATCGGATTATTGACTAATCTGCTGCTTAATTACTTTTAATCGTGTGAACTCTTCTCGTTCTTTTTCTTCTAGTGCATTACTGATTGATTTTACTAATTCCTGATAGCGAGGAATTGTGATGTTTTTGAGTGCATTGGCTCGTTTTTGTGTCTTTTTGATACTGGCAGCGAGCCGATAAGCAGATATTTCAATTGTGGAAAGACGAATCGTTAACTCTTTTACACGATTAAAATGATGAACCGCAATATCTAAAGATTCCTTTGTATTGTAAAAAGCATAGGCAGGACGTTCATTTTCATGGCTGTTATCGTATTGTACAAGGGGAATTTCAGTTCCCATAATACTTCGAGTTTTAATTGTAATAGAGTTTTCCACTGGAATGGAAGCAGCAATGGCTTGAACTTGATAGATTCCCATTTCAATGTTGGCACGTTGTAATGCAAGATAGGCAGCAGTAAAAGTACTGTCGATTTCGGATTGGATGGAGGAAGCCTGATCAATTAACTCCATCAATTCACGAATTAGGATATTTCGTTTTTTATCCATTAGTTCATAACCTTGATGAGCTAAGGAAAGAGAGTTTTTTGCTAAAATGAGATTTCCCTTTGTCGGGAATGTATTTGGATCGATAATATCACCTCATTTCTTCTTCCTTTGGATAATACTTTTCTAAAATGGAAGTATCAATTCGATCAAGTTCTTCTCTTGGAAGTATCTTTAATAAATTCCACCCGATTGTCAAAGTGTCCAATATAGTACGGTTTTCATTTTCTCCCTGACCAATAAATTGAGTTTCAAATGCTTTTCCAAATGCTAAATATTTTTTATCTGTATCGGATAATTCATCTTCTCCAATAACCGAAGCTAAGTTTCTAGCATCTCCAACATGGGCGTAGGCAGAAAAGAGCTGATTGGCAACTGCTTGGTGATCTTCTCGTGTATATCCTTCGCCGATACCGTCTTTCATCAAACGAGAAAGAGATGGAAGAACATTAATTGGAGGATAAATGGATTGCCCAAACATCTGGCGATCTAGTACAATCTGTCCTTCAGTAATATAACCAGTTAAATCTGGAATTGGATGGGTAATATCGTCGTTTGGCATAGTCAAAATTGGAATCTGTGTTACGGATCCATTAATACCGGATACAATTCCAGCACGTTCATAGATCGTAGCAAATTCACTGTACAAATAGCCAGGATATCCTTTTCGAGAAGGAATTTCTCCTTTTGAAGAAGAGACTTCTCGAAGTGCCTCTGCAAATGAAGTCATATCGGTTAAAATAACTAAGATATGCATTTCTTTTTCAAATGCTAAATATTCAGCAGCAGTTAAAGCCATTTTCGGAGTAATCAGACGTTCTACTACTGGATCATTAGCTAAATTTAAAAACATAACCACATGGTCACTTACTCCACTTTCTTCAAAAGTACGACGGAAAAATTCTGCGACATCGTATTTTACCCCCATAGCGGCAAATACAATTGCGAATTTTTCCTCTGTATTATCTCCAAGAGAAGCTTGCTTTACAATCTGGGCAGCAAGCTTATCATGTGGAAGTCCATTACCAGAGAAAATTGGAAGTTTTTGTCCACGGATTAATGTAGTAAGCCCGTCGATTGCGGATATACCAGTACGAATATAGTTTCTAGGATATTCTCTTGTGACGGGGTTTAATGGCATCCCATTAATATCACGGTAAAGTTCTGCATCAATTGGACCTAAGTCGTCAATTGGCTGTCCGATTCCATTAAAAGTACGTCCTAACATATCGGGAGAAAGTCCAAGTTCCATCGGATGTCCAGTTAGACGAGTATGCGTGTTGGTTAGGGACATTGTTTCAGTACCCTCAAAAACTTGAATAATTGCTTTATCTTTATAACATTCTACAATGCGGCCAAACCGTTTGGTTTTCCCATGATTGACGGAAATTTCCACAATCTCATCAAATGCAGCGTTTTGAACGCCTTCTAATGCAATTAGAGAGCCATTGATTTCGCTTAGTCCTAAATATTCAATTGCCATAATTCTCTCTTCCTCCTATGCATTGCGTTTTAGTACATCATCGTAAAATTCATTTACGGCATCATAATAAATATTAAATAAATTTAATTTATCATTTGGAATGTCGTATTTGATATTGATAATTCGTTCAAAAATATCACTTTGTTTCAAGACGCTCATTGGCATTCCCATCGTCACAAGCGCACGTGATTTGTGATAGAGATATAGGATGATTTCCATCATTTTAAACTGTTTTTCCATAGAAACACAAGTATCATCTTTATGAAATGCATTTTGCTGTAAAAATCCAAGGCGAATGACACGGGCAATTTCTAGCACTAGTTTTTGATCATCTGGAAGGACATCCGATCCAATTAATTTTACAATTTCCATTAAAGAGCTTTCCTGATTGAGCAATGCCATGATTTCGTTTCGGTCGCTGACAAAGTTTTTATTTACATAGGTGGAATACCATGGAGCCAAATCTTGTAGGTATTCACTGTAGGAAGTAAGCCAATGAATGGCTGGAAAATGTCGGGCGTATGCCAATGATTTATCCAGTCCCCAGAAACAGCGGACGAATCGTTTGGTGTTTTGGGTAACGGGTTCGGAAAAATCTCCTCCCTGTGGAGAAACGGCTCCAATAATAGAAACAGAACCTTCTGTTCCATTTAAATTTTGCATCATGCCAGCTCGTTCATAGAATGCGGAAAGGCGAGAAGCTAGATAGGCAGGGAATCCTTCCTCGGCAGGCATTTCCTCCAAACGTCCAGAAAGTTCTCGCAGGGCTTCTGCCCAACGAGAAGTGGAATCTGCCATAATGGCAACATGATAACCCATATCTCGGTAATATTCTGCAAGCGTAATACCAGTATAAATACTGGCTTCACGTGCAGCAACGGGCATGTTGGAGGTATTGGCAATTAGAGTAGTACGTGCCATTAATGGGTGACCCGATTTTGGATCAATTAATTTAGAGAAATCTTCCAATACCTGAGTCATTTCATTTCCACGTTCTCCACATCCAATGTAAATGATGATATCGGCATCGGACCATTTGGCAATTTGATGTTGGGTCATTGTTTTTCCTGTTCCAAATCCTCCAGGAACTGCGGCAGTTCCTCCCTTTGCAATTGGAAATAGTGTATCCAAAATTCTCTGTCCAGTTACAAGTGGTTTGGATGCTGGATAGCGTTTATTGGTGGGACGAGGAACTCGGATTGGCCATTGTTGTGTCATAGTAAGCGAGTAAGTACTTCCATTATCCAATTCCAATACCGCAAGAGTATCATGGATTGTGTATTCTCCATCTGGAACAACGGAGACAACCGTTCCTTCAATATTAGGAGGAACCATTGGTTTATGCACAATCGTTGGTGTTTCTGGAACTTCTGCAATAATGCTGCCGCTGAATAAATGCTGTCCTTTGGAAATTGTCATATGTGTTTTCCACTTTTTATTTGGATCAAGAGAATCCACAGTGACTCCACGACTAATATACATACCACTTTGTTTTGCAATTTCTCCGAGTGGACGTTCAATACCGTCAAAAATATTATTAAGAATACCTGGAGCCAGTGTAACAGAAATAGGAGCTCCCGTGGACTCTACCGTATCTCCAGGTTTTAATCCGCTTGTTTCTTCATAGACTTGAATCGTTGTACGAGAAGAATCAAGGCGAATTACTTCTCCAACCAATTTTTGCTTTCCAACATAAACCATTTCTCCCATTGCAAATTCGGTCACGCCTTTAATGTATACAACTGGTCCATTAATTCCATAAATTTTATTATTTTCCTGCATAAATGGTACCTCCGCTGAAATGGAAATTCGTTCGAGCATCGTTTAATTTTGTTTCAAACGAATTATCGATTAAAATATTTCTGGAGGGAATCAGTGCACGTGTTCCTCCGCCAAATGGTGTTTCACTGATTGTTAAAACTGCCTGTGTCGCTTCTTCTAACATTGTCTTTTTATCAGCATCTTCTGGGTCAAGATAGACGACCATTTCAGCTCTTCCAGCAAATGCGACGGCATTGGAAATCTGCTTTTTCAAGAGGTCCACATAAGCAGAGGTTTTTTTATAATCGTTTAAAAGCATGTGAACCTCTTCAAAAATTTGATCCGTTAATTCATTGACTCGTCTCATTAATTTACGGCGGATTTGTAAATGTTCTTTCGCAAAATTTTTATTGCTTTCTGTTCGGATTCGTTCCGATTCGTATTTTAATTCCATTTCTGCCTTTTTTAACGTTGCCTGTTTATGCTCCTCAAAAATTTGATCTAAAGCTTTCTGGTATTCTTCCAATGCCTGCTTTTGCTGTCTATGGGCATCTTCCATGGCAGAATTCATGAAATATTGTAATTTCTCTTCGGTTGTCAAGTCATCACCTTCTTTCTTAGAGCTTTAGCCCAATGGCTTCATTGACATAGGCTGTGATAAAATCGGGTCTTCTTCCAGTTCCATGCCGGTCTGGAATCTCAATAATGAGAGGCTGTTGTGTTTCCCGTTTAACAGAATTCACAAGTTCTGGAAACTCCCTTCCAAATTTCTCTGTCAGTAAAATAACGCCAATGCTTTTGTCTTTCATACTTCGTTCCAATGCCTGTTGGAGTTCTTGTCGTTCATGGACAACACAGCCTTCTACACCTGCGAGACGCATACCAGTAAATGTGTCAATATTATCACTAATTAAATACATTTTCAATTTTATTCACATCCTTATCCAAGTTTACCAAGAATCATGAAGGAAATAATTAATCCATACAAGGCAACACCTTCAGCTAGACCAACAAAGATCAAGGATTTACCAAGAATGGAAGAGTTTTCACTAATGGCTCCAAGTGCAGAAGATGCAGCTGCGGCAACGGCAATACCTCCTCCAATACAGGAGAGTCCTGTTACAAGTGCGGCTGCCAAATAACCCATTCCAATGGAGAGATCCGATGGTGCAGAAGCAATCGTGTTGGCAGCAGTATTTACTGCATCCAATGTATCTGGGGTAGTTGGAAGTTCTGCTGCTGCGTCCGCATTTCCACCAAACATTAAGATGGCAGCCAATACCATTGTTCCAAAGAAAAAGAATGCATTCGTACCGATTGTAATCAAATAACGATTTTTACGTTTTTCTCCAAGAAGAAAATACCCAAAAGGAATTAGGATACTGAGAATTAAAGTAATAACTAAAGTGATTTTTACTAACATGGACATAATTGATAGAACCTCCTATTCGTGTTTTAAAAATGGTTTAAATTCTCGCCCATTGCCTTTATAAAAACGGCTAAATAATTCATAGTATTCAAGACGAAGTACTTGAATCCCGACAATTAATCCTTCCATTGCACATACAAAGATGTTTCCGAATACAATAATAATCCAATTTGGATTGCCCGCTTCTGCGCCTGCAAGCATGAGGACTACTTCCATCATAGCAGCATGACTAACGGCAAAAGCGCCAATACGAACAAAGGAAAGCGTGTTGGAAAAATAGCTGAGCAAAACTTCAAATAATTCAAAAAATGCTTGCACAACGGTCATTATGACTCCTGTTTGCTCTTCGGCCTTTGTTTTTAAAAGTTTTCTTGTAATTGGTTCTTTGAATGCAATGAGTAAAAGCGGAATGCCGAACATAAGAAGTAAAACGGCTCCTCCAGGCAGCGTATAGCCCTTCATAAATAATACAATCACGCTGACTGCGGATGCGTAAAAAACAAGACCGGCAAGTCCGTTTGTATCAAAACAAGCTGCTTCCAAGTCTTTGGAACGGATACCGTTAATGATGTGAATTACCATCGTTAATAAAATTAATGCCATACCAAATCCAATTGCAACAATAAAGACAGTGTTTAATTTTCCAATAAATGGAAGCGTGGACATCTGGCTTACTGGACGTATCCATAATGGTTCAATGATATCCTCAAATCCGAATATACTGCCAAATAAAAATCCAAATATCGTGGAAAAAATACCGGCATATCCAATAATTGCTGCGAGATTGATTTTTTTCCAGGCATATAATGCAAAACCTCCAACAGCAAGACAAAGCCCTTGTCCAACATCTCCAAACATCCAGCCAAAAATAAATGCGTAGGTTAAAGCTACAAAAACAGTTGGATCGAATTCATTATAGGATGGCAGACCATACATTTTGATAAACATTTCGAAAGGACGCAATGGCTTTGGATTTTTCAATTTCGTTGGAGGTGTGGAACCGTTATGTTCCTCTTCTAAGATACAATATACATGAGGATCATTTTCTAATTCTTTTGAAAACCGTTTGGCATCTTTTGCCGTCATCCAACCACATAAAATATAAAACGTATCATGTTTATTTGTACATGCTGCAAGTTTGCGGACATCAAAATTGCGTATTTGTGACTCCAACTTCTTATAAGCAGAATAAATCTCGTGACTATGTTCCAGTAAGAGATTCTGCTTTTTTTGTGTGTGCGCTTGAATCCGTTTATTAATGTCCTTGATTTGATTTTGAAGAGAGCGCACTTCGGATAGAGGAGTTCCATGATACTCATCTGGGATATAAATCTGTTCAAAATGCATCGATTTATAAACGGCATCGATTTTCGCTGATTCAGAACCGAGCACAAAATATAGTCCCCAAATATAGTTTCCATCATCATGGCATTTGTAAAAAATAGAGTTTAGATTTTCATAAACGTAAGTTTCAAACTTCGTAATGTATTCCTTGGAAATCTTTCCAAAACGAAACTTAACCGTTTTGAAGTGAAGGATTGTGGAAATATCAAAATCCAAGTTTGTAAAAGGGGTAATTAAGTCCAGGGAAGATTGGAGCTGCGTGCGCTGTTGTTCGAGAACGATGTCTGTTTCCCGAAATGAATCCATCTGTTGATCCAAATCCTCAATGACTGCAATTGCTTCTTCCAAAGAGATGGAAGGATCAGCATGTAAATTAGATCCATCGATGAGACGAATCAAATCTTCTGCATGTTGAAACGTTGTCTTATACGGATTAATGGATAAAAATGGGGTTAAATCTGCAACAGACTGCAGTTCTGATAATGCATTTTCCAAATGAATCTCATATTTAGACAAATACTGGTCAATTACTCGGTCAATATCTTCTTTTGGACCAGTAAGACTCAAAAATTGCATTTTTTCAACCAAAAAAACACCTCCTATTCATTTAATTCACCGCATAGTCGGAAGTCTTATCAGGAGAAATTCCGTAGCGGATACCTTCTATAATTGTGGTTAATCTGCGGATTTCATGTTCCTTAAAATAAAGATAGGAATTAATACAGGCAATGGAGTAAGGGTTATTATGACTTGTAATGGAATAAATTTTCTCCACTAATTTAGCGTACAGTAACTCCATCGAGTGAACATCGTCTAATTCTTCTCCATAGCGCCGTCCATAATAGGTGTTATGGAGTAATGGAATCAATTCTTCTACCGTATTAGTTTCCACCATTTCTTTAATTTGTGCAGGATGCAATTTATAATAACATGGAATCAGCATGGAATAAATCATCTCATTACTCATACGGTAGTATTTTTTAGAACGGTAAATCCAGCGAATATTCAAAAGATCAATTCGAGATCCTACAGTGGTCGTGACAACCGCCTGATCAATTCCCTTTAAGAGTTTATTTTTTTCTTTCCATAAGGTGCAGAAATAGAATTGATCAAACAAGGATTCATAATCAGGAAGCGATGCACTGCCAGACTGATAGGCCTGCTGCAATACTGGATAAAAAATACTGCCCGATATTGCCTGAAGAAAATCTTCTAATGTTAAGCTGTTATTTAAACGAACAATATCCAAAGACGAATGCTGTTCAAAAAAATCCTGAAAAGATAATAACGCTAAATCTCCAGGTATGCCGCTGTATGCACGGCGAAGACAATTCTTTAGTACCGCAGCCTCATAATGGATAAAATAGAAATCCATAAATTTACGCTGCTGTACATTGCCAAAACGGTACAGTCTGGAAAAATCATCGTACAACGAGGCAGTAAGTACCGCTTCAATCTGCCCACGATGAGCTTGCGATTCTTCTAAGTTTTGAAGAAATGGAGCATAACTAGGTAGTTGTTTTAAATAACCTAATGCTTCTGAAACAGATCCCATCGTTTTCAACGTTTCGTATTGAGCGGGTGTAAATAGACGGCTTTGCATTGCACGAATTTTAGCTGAAATACCGCTGTATTGAAGAAGCTTTGTCATAACATCATTCCTTTATCAAGGTATTAAGAATTTCTTTTGCCAAACGAGTGTGATGGCTGCTATATTCTTGTTCTAAGCTCTGTAATGCAGTTTCTATTTCTTGAACCTGTCTAGCCAAATCCTTCTCAATTTGAGCATGAAGCTGGGCTTTTTGTTTTGCAAGGGCTGCATTGGTATCTCTTGCAGTAGCTTCGTCGAATTCTTGAGTTTTTCGTTTCATAGTGAGATCTAATAATTGCTTTTTGCGTTCTGTATTTTTTTTGACGGCAGAAGCAGCAGACTCAATTTCATATAAGCGTTTTAAAACATCTTCCATCAAGTTCCTCCTCTACAAATAGAATTAAAATAGTATATGTATAATTTACTCTATCATACACCCATTTGAGAAAAATGTCATTTCATTTCGAAATAAAGTGTGGAGAAAATTTATTATATTGCAAATTTATACTCCTGCGTTGTATTTTTCCTGTATTTGTGTTAAAGTATAAAAACATATCAAATCAATAAATGAAAAGAAAAAAGCTACTAATCAATGAAAAAAGTGGAATGATTAGTTTGAGAAAGAAAAAAGGATGGAAAAAAGATGCGTTTGAGAAATGTAAAGGGTGCTCGGGAAGCAATGGCAGAGAGCAGATTTGTAATTCAAAATCCACAACAATATAAGGGAAAGTGGGCAGAAGTTTTTCAAAACCAGAATCCGATTCATATTGAAGTAGGAATGGGAAAGGGAAAGTTTATTACTACATTGGCACAGCAGAATCCCAATATTAATTATATTGGAATTGAAAAATACTCTTCTGTATTAATTCGGGCATTGGAAAAAAGAGAACAGCTGGAAGGAAATAATTTGTATTTTCTGCGTTTTGATGCGGAAAATATTACCGATATATTTGGAATGGGAGAGGTGGAGCGAATTTATTTAAACTTTTCTGACCCATGGCCAAAAGATCGCCATGCGAAAAGACGTTTGACATCCAAAGAATATTTCGCACGCTATGATCAGATTTTGGAAAAGACAGGACAGGTGGAGTTTAAAACGGATAATCAGGATTTGTTTACGTTTTCGTTAGAATCAGTAAAAGAAGCTGGAGGGTATTTAGAGATGAGTACAAGAGATTATCATAATAGTCCTTATGTTGAGGGGAATGTTATGACGGAATATGAAGAAAAATTTTCTTCCATCGGTAATCCGATTTGTAAATTAATTGCAAAAAGATAGGAAGTATGGAACAAATAACGATAGGGTAAGTTTGGTTGCGGAAGGGAATTAGCTTGCATATAATAAAATAATCAAAATAAATGAGTGGTTTTATGCCGAGAAAAAATAAATTATTGAGTCAAATTGAATATTTTACTTATGATAAGAGGATACTGCATAAAAATATCTTGCAGTGGAAAGCTTCCTTAGAGGAAGCCAACAAAGCACTGCAAGGAAGAAAAAAGGAAAAGTCCAAATAAAGACTTAAGGATTGGATTTAGGAGAAGACGAATGAAGGTTTGATTTTTGCTGCAAACGATTTTCTACCCAGCGTCCAGTTAGAAATGCAATAACTGCAACACATGGAACGCCAAGAAACATGCCAATAAATCCTCCTACCGCTCCCCCAATTGTAATGGCAAATATAATCCAGATTGGGCGAAGTCCCGTAGAATCCCCCAAAATTTTAGGTCCTAAGTAAAGCCCATCGAATTGTTGTAATACAAGAATAAGCAATAGATAAATTAACATTTGGATTGGATCAATAAGAAGAATAATAAAAGCTCCAGGAACCGCTCCGATAAATGGACCAAAATATGGAATCATATTTGTAACTCCAACGATTACACTAATTAACAGTGCATACGGAAGCCTCAATATTGTCATAAAGATGAAGCATAAAATACCAATGATGATGGAGTCCAAAGTTTTTCCACTAATAAATCCACTAAAAATACGATGGCAATCTTTGGCTGTATCAATGATATGATTTGCAGTTTTTTCAGAAAGTAATGCATATAAAAAACGGTGTAATGCCGTTCCAAGCGTTTTTTTGTCGTATAGCATATAGCAGGAGACAATGATCGCAATTAATGCAGTGGAGATTGCCTTTACAAAAGAAACGGTACTCAGAAGGATTTGTGGGATAATGGAAGTAATCCAAGAGGTCAATGCCTTCATATCTAATAAATTCAGCAGATACATTTCGGCACTCTGGGTTAAACTATCACTGTCAATGCCTGGAAAATAGGTTTCTAAATTCATAAGAAATAGGGTGATTTCATTGATCCAGTCGGGTACGCTGTTGGCAAGATCTGTGACATTACCTACAATTTGTGGAATTAAAAATGCTACCACAACTCCAATTAAACCGATTGCGAATAAGTATGCTAAAAGTAGAGAAATACCAATTCGGACTCCTGGCCTGGAAATATGCAGCAATGATTGACATAGTTTTTCATCTAATAGATTTACAATTGGATTTAATATATATGCAATCAAAAAACCGATTAGGAATGGAGCAAGAGCATTAAAAAATAAATGCAGCAACTGAGCAGTTTTATCCCAAGAGAAAATAATCTTTACAATAAGAGCACAAATAGTAACTACAATGATTGTATAGATAGAAATAGTAAAATATTTTTTGTTTGATTCAAACTTATTATTACTCATAAAATCCTCCAATCGTTACGATGAACCGTATAAATTTTCATATAATGGAGAAACTCACTAATTTCTTCAGAAAAGTTATACTGTTTTTGAAATATTGATTTACGATTTTTACTTGACTTGCAATAATTCTCTCTAATTTTAACATATATGAGAGAGTAAAGTCAACCTTCTAAGTAATTATACTAGTATGTCAAACAGTTAACAAATTATTCAATTGTGCAAAATTAATATAATATAAAAAGATTAAAAAAAGTTTTTATAAAATATATCAGAAAAAGCATAAATTCGTCATTTTTTTAAAAAAAGGGTTGCAATTCTCTCAGATATCGTATATAATAATGCATGTGCTTGAGAAAACAGTAGATAATAGCAAGCGCGATTAGCTCAGTTGGTAGAGCACCTGACTCTTAATCAGGGTGTCCAGGGT
>OEQY01000208.1_pt1 | contig 16214 bp, 19 predicted proteins | sample 1539871 | NCBI WGS metagenome assembly OEQY01 (sample SAMEA3891877, study PRJEB23780) | metagenome | biome: terrestrial biome; feature: animal house; material: Caecal content | place: Italy | collected 2015-05-05 | reverse complement strand
CCTCCGTTGGGGCCTCATAGTGGATATAGCCGATCAGCGCCGTAAACAATAGCGTCTCGGCTTTGACCCAGAAATCGTCCCCGCCCTTGCCTTCGCCTTTGGTGTTCGCAATCAGCGTTGTCACCAGCTTCAGGATGTCCTTCTCCGAGTGGATGTAGGCGAAGGGATTGTAGTGCATGGATTTTTTCATGTTGGTGGTGTTCAGGAAACGGATGCGGTAGCCGAACTTTTGCAGCATTTTCCCGCACTCGATGAGAATACTGCCCTTTGGATCGGTGACTACAAAGGAGGTCGGATAGGTCTTGGAAGTACACTGCATCAGGTTGGGCTTCAACCAGAAGCGGGTCTTACCGCTGCCGGAACCGCCGATAATCAAAACATTCTTATTCCTGGCTGTCCTGGGGTCCTTGGGGCGGCTGTTCATCGTCAGCCGTTCCGTCTGGGTGAGAATGATGTTATTCTCAAACACCGGGTCCATAAACGGCTTGATGTCCTCCGCCGTACCCCAGCGGGCCGAACCGTATTCCATGTTCTTGCGGTACTTCTTGGCGTTCTTGCCCTTGAAGTAAACAGCCAGCCGCAGGGCAGCCCCGCAGCAGAGGCCCACCAGCAGGTCAACCGGGTGAAAGCTGGGGAGCGCCGACTGAAAGGCGGCGGCAAATCCATCCATCAGGCCCAGCAGCTTGGCCGAAGCGTCCGCGCCCGGAGCCAGCCGCCATGCCTCGCCCAGCTTGGTGGCATAGAGGCCGATCAGCAGATAGGGCAGGTTGGGGAGCAGAAGTTTTTTCAAATCGAGCTGCCTCATCGTTCCTGTTCCCTCCGTTTCTCACGGTTCGGGACCGGGGCTTTCACCAGCTCCTTGAACTTCTTGAGCTTACCCAGCACTGACTCCCGGCGCTGCTCCTTTTTCAGCCGGTTCTTGGAATACTTCTGGAAGGCGGCGTTCATGCTCGCCTCGCTGGGAGCCTTGAAGAAAATCTGATACTGGCCCTTTGCCGTTTTATAGACCGCATACTGGACCTTGTACTCGCGGGCAATCCGGTCAAAACTCCGAAGCCCCTTGTCTTGCAGGTCGATCTCCTTCATGTCGCCGTACTGCTTTTTCAGGTCCTCCATGCTGACCTTGCCGTATGGCTTTACATCGTCCGGGCTGTCCCGGCTCTTTTGCAGCTTCTTGTTCTTTCGGTGGGCCAGGTACTTGGAAAGCGCCGCTTTCAGGACCCGCCCGGTGAACTTGGTGGCATTGACCGTCAGCGTCAATGTCCTGTTTTCCACTTCTTCCTGCATCAAAATCACTCCCTTCTGTCAGGATGAAAGCGGCGGCCCCGTCTAAGGCGGGACCACCAGACGGCGGAGCAGGTATCGTGTCCGCATAGCCGATTACTCCCAGATGGCTGGGAACAGCTCATCGGAGCGGCGCTCCGGCTGTTCCAGCAGGGGGAAATGAACCTCTTGCAGATACCGGGCAAGCTCCATCACCTGATTATCCTTCGGCGGATTATAGCTACAACTATACAGGTCATCGTCCCGGCCATACCGCTCATTCCGCCAGCAGTTGATGTGGATGCCAGTGCCGACCTCCACATCACAGTGCCGCCTGCCATTCTGGATGTGCAGATAAATCCCTTCCGGGAAAAACTCCTTCCTGAACCGGCATCGCGGGAACTGCGGCTTGAGCTTTCGGTATTCCGCATCCATCAGGCCCTCAAAGAGCGCCATCTGTTCTGTGTGGTTCAGCTCCATCATTTTCCACCCCCTTCCTCGCGGCCCTGGCCTTTGACTGTCAAAATGCCGTCCAGGGTAGTAGCGGTGATCCGCAGCCGCTCGGCCACGGCGATGTCATTCTTCATGGCCTCATCCACCGTACCGCCGCAGACTACCAGCACAGAAGCGCGGCGGAGATAGTCGCGGGCCATGTCGATCCCGTCCTTATGCTCCTGGGGGATGCTGTCCTTCAAAAACAGCGGCAGGAACAGAAGCGGGCAGACCGGGGAAAATCCGGCCTCGTAGACCAGGCGGCAGTATTTGGCGGCGTTTTCGGTGTTCTCAAACTCGTTGTCGCCCCAATGGGCGGTGATATACGCAAGCGGGCGTTTCATGCAAAACTCCTTTCTCCCCATGCCGGGGTGCAGAAAAGGCGGCCCTTATGAGCCGCCTCCGTAAAGGTCGTGATTGACCAGCATCGTGTAGTGGTTGTCCAGAGAGGACGGTGCATTGAACAGCGCCGCCATCAGATATGCCTTGGTGTTCCAGACGCGGGTGGTGTTTTCGTGAATACCGTCCAGCACTTTCTCGATGTGGGAACAGGTGATCTTTGCAAACCGCTGCTGAACAAAAGCGGTGGGGTATTCCGCATCCCGCCCGATCTTGATGGTGGGGCTTTTGGTCAGCGCCACTTCCAGCATGATTTCCACGAACTCGTCTATCTGTTCTCGGTTCAGGGAATTGCAGATATGCTCGTACTCAATCTGATCCCTGATTTCTTCTCGTTTCTCCATCACTTCCGTCTGTCCGTCCGTCTCTGCCGCCGCAGGCGCAGAAGGAAAGAATGAATGAGTATTTGATCCATGAGTATTTGATTTTTGGATATTTGATTTCTTAGTATTTAATTGCGGCGGGTTTTCCGTATCTGGTACAGCCATATCTGGTGTTTCCATATCTGGATTTACCATATCCGGGTTTTCCGTACCTGGTGAAGCCGTATCTGGCGGTGCCGGTTCCGGCTGGGGCTTGACCGGCTTCTCAAAGATGGTGTACTCGGTATCGGTGATCCGGCCATTCTTGCCCCGAAGCTGCCTGCGGGTCAGATACCCCGCGCTTTCCAGCTCCCGGAGGGTCTTGCCAATCGTCTCCACGCTTTCCTTGCAGATGGAGGCCAGGCCCCGCGTGGTGTAATTCCACTCATCCGGCAGGGAGAGCATCATGGAGAGAAGCCCCTTGGCTTTCAGGGTCAGGCCGGTATCTTTCAGGTGGTAGTTGCTCATCACGGTATAGTCCCGTGTGCGCTCTACGCGAAAAACTGCCATATTCATCACTCCCATTCTGAAAGGGCGGCCCGGCCCTGGGGCCAGCCGCCTTACTGGTTACGGTTCATAGACCGGCTGGGTATGTTCATACACCGGGCCGCACAGCCCGTTTAAGTCCTCTACAAGCTCGCCCAGGTCCAGGCACAGCTCGCTGTCCATGACCGGCGTATCCTTGATGGTGCGGTACTGCGTGATGTAACCGTCATGGTCGTAGTTCACGCTCACGCAGGAGACAACCGCCAGGGACATATCTTCCAGGAGCCACAGCTCCAAGGTGCGGGTAGCCACTACGATTTCCATTGTCACCTGGTCGGTTTCCTCATACAGCAGGGTGGCTTTCTGGTGGAACAGGTCCTCGCCCCGGTAGTTGAAGGACCGTTCCTGCCTGCCCTGGGTGATGTAGGAATACACCGTTGTGGCATTGTGGCGGACCACCTGCAACAGACTGTAAATGTCCAGGCTTTCCACCAGCTCGGCGGCCTCGTCCTCGGTGTAGCAGCCTTCCTCCACCGCCTGCTGAAACAGATCGTCAAAGGTTTCTTTCAATGCTTCATAAGCGTCCATACTTAAATCCTCCTATGGGTGAGCCTGCCATCAATGGCGGCGTTTTTTGGGTTTGTCGGGCAGGATATGCCCCTCGATGATTGCAGCGTGGCGGCGGATCTGAAGCTGGCCCTGGCGTTCCAGGGACCGCATCCGGGCATACTCGTCCTCGGTCAGAAACAGCCGCTTATACTGGCCCCTGCGCCCCAGGGGGCAGTGGGTGGACAGGATGAGAAATTCCGCCATGTGCCGGGTATCGTCCTTGAACCGTTCCACAGCCAGCAGGTCGTGGCCTTCCAGCGGGAGATGCAGAGGTTTCATGCCTTGCGCCCCCTTTCGTGAATATCCAGGACCGCACAGCCATACCGGGCGATGAGCAGGGCGTTCACGATCATGCGGAGCGCCGCAGCGTCCACAACCTCGGCATCCGCCAGGTCACGGGTTGTCAGTCCTCCCGCGTTGGTGTAGATGCCCCGCGCAGCGATATAGAGGGTGTAATCGTGAGGCGAAATCTCATGGAGCCTTGCATAGTCGAACTCCGCGCCCCGCCTGCACAGGCAGTTTCCGGCGCGGCGGTAAATGTCCTCATCGGAAGTGAACAGGAACATGACCGCAAAGAAGGCAGGTGTATCCCGGCGCTTGCTGTGTCCCAGGTGGATTTTCACGCCCTCCATGCGCTGCCGGTGGCGCTCATCCTTCCAGAGCATACCGGGGAAATCCCGGATCAGCGGTTCCAGGCGGGCCATCAGGCGCTTGTCATGGGGAAACATCTGCCGGACCACCTCTGCATAGTTCACAACGCCCGCCTCAATGCGCTCGGCCATCCAGGGGCAGCCGCAGGCGGTGCAGCCAAATTTCTTGACATACTCGGTACAAAGTTTGCAGTCCACATCTTCCGGTGTGTATTTGAAAGTGTTGATATACATGGATACCTCCTTGTGAAAATGAAAAAGCCGGGCAAATGGATTGTCCGGCGGTTTAGGTGTATTCGGTTTTATCGCTCCTGGCTGCGCTGGCGTTTCTTCTGCCATGCCTCAAGCAGCTTGATGATGGTGTTCTCCATTTGCAGGGGCGTATAGGATTTTGGAAAATACTTGCGTATGCGGTCCCCGTCAAAGGTCAGGCTGAACTTCTCCGGCTTCTTTTCCTCGGACATGATTGCCAGCATACTGTCCTCATTGAGCCGCCCGGCCTGGCTGAATTTCTTCATCCGCTGGGCCTGGGAGAGTGACGGGGTGGCCTGCTCATAGTCTATCGTGGTGACGAGCATCTGCTGTTCCTCCGGTTTGAGCGCCGCAATTTGATAGGCGGGTGAAAGGGCAATCTTTTTCTCGTCTACCATCTGCATCAGCTCCGGGACCAGGTTCGTCAGGGAAATATAGTTGCGGACGGTATCGCCGCTGACCCCCATCTGCTGGCCGATCTCATCATCACTTCTCAACTTCGCCGAAATTTTCGGCGAAGTCAAATCGTTTCGTGCGCCCTGCCGCTTGATGGCCTCCAGCTTCATCTTGTATGCCTTGGCCCTTTCGCTGGGCAGGATGTTCTCCCGCTGAAGGTTGCTGTCCACCATGATGATGGTGGCGGCGTCCCGGTCCAGGTTGCGGATCAGGACCGGCATCGTGTCCAGACCGGCCTGCTCACAGGCGTATTTGCGCCGGTGTCCGGCTACGATCTCATAGCCGCCTTCCTCGCGGGGCCGCACGATGGCAGGGACAATCACGCCATACTCTTTGACGCTCTGGATTGTCTCCCGCATTTCCTCATCGTCCCGCACCTGAAAAGGGTGGTCCGGGAATGGGTAAAGGTCCGTCAGCGGCAGGCGAACCACCACTTCTTCCTGGGGTGGCTGCTGGGCAGGCGGGGCGGTTTTCTTTCGTCCCCTGGCAGGTGACGCGGGCTTGTCGCTCAATGCTTCTCACCTCCATTGAGACACAAAAAGGAGGCCCAGCCCGGAACCTCCTTCGCATCTGATTTTAGGCATAGAAAAACGGACATCAGCAGAAACACTAATGTCCGTCAATCCATCGGCTCACAAGAGCCGCTATATTCAGTTGTCCGGCTTCACACAGGGGAGGCTCCGGCGGAGCCTGGCACACATCACGACAGTTCTCTTTGCCACTTCATTCTCTTGTCGTTCCCTGTGTTTTGCCCTTAATTTTTCCCTCACGAGCGTCCGTGAGGCCATAAAAATGCGGTAATGTTCGATAACAGCCTATAACGCCTTCGCATGGATAAATTGGCGTATTTTCAAGGGTTTCCGGGGTTTTAATAACACCCGATAACGCCTCTCGGAAGGTGGTGAAATTTCAAAGGGCTAATCCCATTTTCTTAGCTTGAATTAACATTTCATCGGTAGGAAGATTGCCCTTATGAGAAATAAGAGCTTCTTCTTCCTCGACTAATTCCTTCATCTGTTCGATGAAATAAGTTTTCACTTTTGTAATGTCATAGATTTCTTCTACGGAAGCGCCTTTGCGCAAAGCTTCGTACATAATAAAATGACGTTCACTGGATGGAGTAATTAACATTTGAAGCAATTGTTCCTTTGTTTTCGATGCAAAATCCTTTGCATGGCCAAGTCCATAACGTCCTGTCTCCAAGCTGCGGATTGCTTTTTGGAACGCTTCTTTGTAAGTCTTTCCAATGCTCATTACTTCACCAACGGCACGCATTTGAGTTCCAAGTTTATCTTCTACGCCTTTGAATTTCTCAAATGCCCAACGTGCAAATTTAATTACAATATAATCTCCATCTGGAACATAACGGTCTAATGTTCCGTATTTGCCGCAAGGGATATCTTTCAATGTTAAGCCAGTTGCTAACATAGCAGATACAAGGGCAATTGGGAAACCGGTTGCTTTGGAAGCCAATGCAGAGGAGCGAGAAGTTCTTGGATTGATTTCAATAACAACGATACGATCAGTTACTGGATCATGGGCAAACTGGACGTTGGTTCCTCCAATGACTTGAACGGATTCCACGATCTTATAAGCCTGTTCCTGAAGACGTTTTTGGCATTCTTCGGAGATTGTGAGCATCGGTGCAGAACAGAAAGAATCACCAGTATGAACTCCAAGAGGGTCAATGTTTTCAATAAAACATACGGTAATCATATTGTTGTCTGCATCTCGGACAACTTCTAATTCTAATTCTTCCCAGCCTAAAATGGATTCTTCTACTAATACCTGTCCAACCAGACTTGCTTGTAATCCTCTTGCACATACGGTTTTTAATTCTTCTCTGTTATAGACAAGACCACCGCCGGCACCGCCCATCGTATAGGCTGGACGAAGAACAACAGGATAACCTAATTGATCGGCAATTGCCAATGCTTCTTCTACGCTGTAAGCAACTTCACTTCGAGCCATTTCGATGCCTAATTTGTTCATTGCCTTTTTAAATTCAATTCGATCTTCACCACGTTCAATTGCGTCTACTTGTACACCAATGACTTGAACATGATATTTATCTAAAATTCCTGCTTTTGCTAATTCAGCACATAAGTTTAAACCAGATTGTCCGCCAAGATTAGGAAGCAGTGCGTCAGGACGCTCTTTCGCAATAATTTGCTCCAGACGTGTTACATTTAAAGGTTCAATATAGGTAACATCTGCTATCTCAGGATCAGTCATAATCGTAGCTGGATTGGAATTGACCAGAACAATTTCATAACCAAGTTTTCGCAGTGCCTTACAAGCCTGTGTTCCAGAGTAGTCAAATTCGCAAGCCTGGCCGATAATGATAGGACCAGAGCCAATGATTAATACTTTATGGATGTCGGTTCTCTGTGACATATTATATCCTCCTGTTGTATATGTTTGCCCATAACATTAGAAGTAACAAAGTGATTAAAAACTTAGTTTATAGTAAAATAGCTGCTAGAAATCTGTTTTGCTACTTTTGTATAAAAGATATGAGCACTTCTTTTGTATTATATTATATATAAAAATACGGAAAAAGTAAGGGGGAATTTATAAATTATAATAAAAAATAGAATAATTATAAGGTAAAAGAAGCGGATTTACAGAGTAGAATTTGTTAGAAATCCGCATAAATACGAGGTTTTTACTACGATTTTTGATTTGTAAAATATTATAATAAATGGATTAATATTATTCATTTTTGCTGCATTTCCAATTCCAAATACAGTTAGTATACTAAGAGAAAAAATAAAAGCAGAAATATAATGTAGAATCATAGCCGAAAATATGATATAGTTTGAATGCAGAAGGAATAGTTCCCAGTGCTAAGCGGAGGATAAGATGTTTTTCATATTTAAAAGCTGCTTGATCATAGTGGCTCCATAATAATAATTGAAGGGAGAAGGGAAAGAATATAAGGAATTCTTTCCTAAGAAGAAATGGAACAAATACAATTAGAAGAAATCGTAAATTATTATTCTTCTGTCAGAAATCCGAAAGAACAGGAAAATATTATTGCAATGCTTCGGGAAATTCAAGAAGTAGATGGATGGATCTCTCAAAATACAGTTACCTATATTTGCAGTGCTTTAGAATTGAAAGAAACATTTTTAAAATGTCTCATTCAACGCTTTCCAAGTTTAAAATTAGCGCCCTATCAGCATATTGTTACAGTATGTAGTGGAGAACGTTGTAAAAGGAAAGGTGGAGATCTCATTTTCAATACTTGGAAAGAAATTCTAAAGCCAGATCAGAATGGAATTTCAAGAGATCAAGTCTTTTGCTTGCGTATCCGCAATTGTCTAAAACATTGTACACAGGCACCATCGTTTCAAATTGATGAGCAAATATATTCCAATATAAAACTCTCTGATATTGGAAAAATTATAGAGAGTTATCGTTCAAAGAAGGAAACAAATCAATAAAAACCAATGGATATAGGAGTAGCAAAAAAACTACTCCTTAATTTCTATCAAATAGGAGTGGATTCTTGAAAAAATTAAAATTCTCTGTGATATTTTGGGGTAAAGAGAGTCTTATCAATAAAAGAAAAAGAATATATCATTAGTACTGTTACAGCATTTTACGAATGAAGGGGGATGGAAAATGGATTTTGAAGAGATATATAACGCTTATTTTCAAGATGTATATCGTTTTTTAAGAGGGTTATCGTTAAATGAAGATGTGGCAGAAGAACTGACACAAGAGGTTTTCTTTAAGGCGCTGCACTCCATTCGTAAATTTAGAGGGGATTGTGATATACGAGTCTGGCTATGTCAGATTGCAAAAAATAGTTATTTTACCTACTTAAAAAAACAAAAAAGAGTAACACAGGATACAGACTGGAATACGGTCATGCTGGAAGAAAGTGATATCGAACATATGCTTGTGGATAAAGAGTTAGCATTTCAAATTCATCAAAAGTTACATGAATTGTCAGAGCCTTATAAGGAAGTATTTTCTTTAAGAGTATTTGGAGAATTATCGTTTCAACAGATTGGTCTGCTGTTTGGAAAGTCAGAGCATTGGGCATGTGTGACCTATCACCGAGCCAAACAAAAACTGCAAAAAGAAATGGAGGGAATGGTATGAAGATAGATTGTGATGTGATCAGAGATCTACTTCCATTATATGTGGAAAATATGGTTAGTGAAAAGAGCAGAGAGTTAATCGAAGAGCATTTGATAGAATGTAACAAATGTCAAATGATTCTAAATCAAATGAAAGAAAAAGAGCCAGAGATTATTTGTGATACGGAACCGATAGAAAAATTTCGAGACAGATTCCGAAAGCATACGATTACCGTGGCAATGGTATCTGCTTTTATTACTGTAGCAATACTAATCGTTGTTCAAGGAGTCTTCTTCTTACAGCCAGGGGATGAGATGGGATATTCATTACTAAATTTTTATTTTATTCTTCCATTAACAGCATTGATTAGCTCCATTTTAATTGGAATGAGAGACGCAAAAATAAAGTGGTTTGTACCAATCCTATTTGGAATGATCGGAATATTTATACCTTGGATTGTTTTTCACAATACAAATGAAGTTGCAGTATTTTTCGCATTTCTTCCGTCTTTCATCGGTGTCTTAATTGGAGCAGCAATTCAAGCATTAAAAAAGAAACGAAAACGATAAAATGAGATTGATGGTCGGATAAATCAAATCGCTCAAATGCTCGATACATATTTATTCTTCGATTGCAGATACTATATTTGAATCAAAAAAGTAACTATATGGCATTAGGAGGTAATTATGGAAGATCATACAAGAGAACTTTTGAAAGAATGCAGTTCTGGCTGTAAAATGGCGATTAATAGTATAAACCAAATGAGAGAGTTTGTTACAGATGAGAAATTAAAATGCGTTCTGGATCAATATGATAAAAAGCATAAAGAACTGGAAGAAGATACGGCAAAACTACTTCAAAAACATGGCAGTGAGGAACAGGAACCAGGCATGATGGCATCCATGTTTTCACGCTTTATGACAGATATAAAATTACTTGTGAACAAAAACGACAGCCAGGTTGCAAAACTGGCAATGGACGGATGCAATATGGGAATTCAATCTCTAAGCGAATTTATTAATAAATATGAAGACGCTTCTTCCGAAAGTATTGCAATTGCAAAAAAAATTGTAAAAGCAGAAGAACAGTTTATGCAGGAACTTAAAGAATTCCTGTAAAGAGAAGATAAATAAATTTCTGGATTAATAGAAATTCATGCAAAACAGAATTATCAGCATATAAAGCTATACAAAAAAAGTCGATTGAAGTAATTCAGTCGGCTTTTTTAATATAATCTTAGTAGTTGTTTTTTAAAAGCAGTTTTACGGCGCAGAGATAAATAGCAGGTACTGCCGTCATTCATAATGACTAAGTTTTTCTTCCAATTGATTTCTTGTATTTTTGTCATATTTATAATGTAAGAACGGTGACAACGGAAAAAATTCTTATCTAACTTTCTCTCAATTTCATTTAAGTGTCCAGGAAATTCAATTGTTTTCTGATAGGTATGTAAAATTAATCTATGAAGAGCGGAAGATGTCTCAAAAAAAAGAATTTCTGAATAAGGAATAGTTGTCTTTCGTGTTCCAATCTGGAAGGAAAATACTTTGTTTAAAGGGCTGGAAGAAGAATAACGTTCATATGCTTTTTGAATACAAGAATGAATTTGTGAGTGAATCTGTTCAGGAGTATTTTTTATAATAAAATCCAACGCTTCCACCTTGTATTGGAATGTGAGTATACTCATTTCAGGATGAGCAGTTACAAAGACGATAAAACAACGTGGATCAATGAGACGGATTTGTTCCGCTAATTCTAATCCATTGATGTCAGATTGAAGATCAATATCTAACAAATATAAACCTGTATCATTAGACTGTTTAACATGCTCTAGTAATTGATAAGGATTGTTAGTTTCCAGAGCAATTGAGACATCTAAATCTTCAATGATAAGAACCTTCTTTACATAATTGCTGATTTGTTTAAGATGTTCAAATTGGTCTTCACAAATATAGATTGTTAACATGCTTCGTCCTTCCTGTAACTATGATTAATCATATAAAAATAAGAGTTAATTAAATTATAACATAGTTAAAAGAAAAAAGACAGATAAAATATGGTCTGGATCAGCGAAAATTCAAGAAAACATTACGTTTAATCGTTTTTTTGTTGAGGAAGTAGAAAAAATGATAAGATAAAAATATAAAAAGCTGCTTATTCTAGGAGGAATTTCTAGTGCAATTTTTTTAGTAATTCTAGCTGTTGTGTGAATATGTGTTCGGATAAGTCTGTACTAAGGAATACATTTTCATACTTGGAGAGAATTTTGTGAACATTGGATAATCCAATCCCCAAGTGACCTGATTTTGTAGTAGTAGAAGACTTTTTCAATTTAGAGTAAGGAATATCGGAAGGAATAAAATTGTTGCGAATCAAAACAGTTAGTTTTTCTCCTTCTTCAATAAGAACGATGTCAATATGGGGATTCGATGTCTCACGGGCAGATTCAATTGCATTGTCTAAAAAAACTCCGATCACTCTGCAAAAATCAATTCTATCAATAAAGACGTCTTTGATAGGAAACAGGATTTCAATATTGATGTCAATACCCGTTTCATGAGCAAATATTACTTTAGCCATAATAAGATTTTTAATATCAGGAAGAAGGATATTAGATAATTGATGAATACGATAATCATCAATATGTAGATTTGTTTTTAAAGGAAGGATATGGTTTTTAAAATAAGATTGTAGTCCATCTAAATCCTTTTCTTGTATGTATCCAGCCAGTGATAACATAATGTTATTGTAGTCGTGTTTAAATGAAGTAATATCAGAGTACATAAGTTCTATTTGTTTTGTATAATTTTGTAACGTGTTATAGGCATCCTGCTTTGCTTTTAATTCTGTTTTACGAATATAGGAACGAAATAGAAAGATAATAAAAATAATATTCAGTAAAAAATAGCATCCAAACAGAAAGAAGTTCGTATGAATCACTTCCTGTGGATAGGAGAGAGTCTCACCTATAATAATATTAATCACAAAAATAATAGTGCATAGTAACAATGTAAAAAAAACAAAATACCAAATTTCTTTTATGAAGAAATATTTTTTGAATGGTTGAAAATTTTGTTTAAGGAACCATGAGAGGATATGACAAATACAGAAAAGGCAAGAAACTAAAATCAGAGTGGAAAGGAAATAGAGCAAAGGATTGGATTGCCGTCTGGATATTGTATATCCAAAATAGTCCCAGATAGAGCTGAGAAAATAGTCAAGTACGACAATAAGAAGATAACTTCCTAGAAATATACATACCGTTTGTAGTTTATGAGAATCTAAGGAGGATAGATAAAGAGAAACACAAACTAACAAAGATATAATACAAAGATTTCCTGTATTAGGATATAAAACCATAAGGTGAAATCCAATAATAATAAAGAGGATAATCTTATGACGTATCTTTAAAGAGAATGGCAGAAAGAATTGTAATGGAATGAAATAAATAATAATCATAAAAAAAGTAATTATAAGAAAAATAACACACACCACCTTTTATTAAAGTAAAATTTAAACAATATAATTTTCTAATATAATGATACTATATCATAATATTAGAAGGAAAGAAATGGAAATGAAAGAAAAAATATTAAAATTAATGAAAAACATTATAATACATACTGGTGAAACAGTGGCTGGGGGAAGTTGTTCAATCCCGATGATATATGAACCTAAAATTCCAGATGAACTGAAAAAAGAAATACAACGTAACAGAAAACGTAAATAAAAGAAAATCTATGAATAAAAATTATAATGATTTAGGTAATTTTATATCGTTACAAAGAAGAAAAAGAGGGATTTCTCAAAAGGACTTATCGAAGGGAATTATTTCAATTGCTACACTTTCAAGAATTGAGAGTGGGGAACGTACTGTAGATAAATTAATTGTAGATACGTTATTGCAACGAATAGGAGTTTCAGCAGATTACTTTGAAATAATTATTACAAATATAGAATTTATCTTACTTCATCAAAGAGAACAGATTCGTATTGCATATAATGAAAAGAAATATAATCGAGCTTTAGATTTGATTGAAAAGTATGAAGAGAACAAAGGACTTCACTTATTATATTTTCAATATGCAGAAGAAATAAAAGCAAGAATTGCTATTAAAATGGGGGAAGACTTGAAATCCGTTTGTCAGCATTTACGTCAGATTATTCAGATGACAGTTCCTGATTTTCCAAATATAGAATGGAAAAGATGTTGTCTTTCCTCTAGTGAAATTGAAATTATTACCCTTTTTGGAGAGATTCAATGGAAAGTAGGAAGAAAAAAGGAAGCTTCTAAAATTTGGGAACATCTGATTGATTATATACATAGATGCGATATAGAGATTCAAGAGCAAATAAAGTTCTTGCCCCATATTAGGTATTGTATGTCTATGCAAATGGAGGAAGAACAAAAATTGGAATTAGCAATTGAAGAATGCAAAAGAGGAATTCAGATGCTCCTTCAAGAAAGAAGTCTAAGATATCTTATTCAACTTCTTATGAGGATGGAACAACTATTTGAAAAGTTAGAAAAAAATCAAGGGCTTACATATTCTCAAAATATAGAAAGAATGCAGACTAGAGCAAAAATAGAAATGTTTTTACAAATACATAAAATGAATGGTTTACAATGGGATATTATTTATCCTATGCAGACGTTTCAATCGTGTTATCTTTTAAGTGAAATATTACAAAGAAGAAGAAATGCTATGAGAGTTATCCAAGAGAATATTTGTGAAGATGAATTATCAGTACAAGCTCTATCTAATATTGAATGTGGAAAGTCTGTACCTAGAAAAAACAAAAATTTAGAAAAATTGCTAAAAAAAATTTACTTACCACCAACAAGATACATGGCATATCTACAAGGAGTATCAATGGAAACATTAGATCTGGAAAGAAAAATTAGAAAAGCATTGAATTCATACGATTACGTAAAAATAAGACAATTGCTGAATCAGTTGAAAATAACGATAGATCAAAGGTATTCAAGAAATCAGCAGTTTTTACTCTACATAAATGTAATTGTTTGCTTAGAAGAAAAAAATTCAATGCAAATACTTGAGAAATTAAACCAAGCTCTTTCTTGTACAATGCCGAAGGTAAAAATAGAAAATTGGGTATTTACTCAATATGAATCTATGATTATAAATACAATAGCAATCGTTTATAGAAAATTAGGAAAATGTAATGAAGCAATAGAATTATTACAAAAGTTGAGTATAAGCAATCAAGAAAGTAAAATTAATTCAATGGTATTACATTCCGATTCTGAACTGACAATAAGGAACTTAATAAAGTTATTTGAAGAGAAAGGAGAGTATCAAAAAGCAATTCATCTTTATAAGGAAGTAATAAAAAGAAAATTAGTTCGAGGAGAGATAGATTTATCATTAAATCTTTATTATCATAATTTATTTGTGAGTATATAAAGTCTAAAAAATAGGATGGATTTAAGTATGAAGATGATAAATCTATAATTGCATGAAACGATATTTTAAGGAGGAAATATGAGAAGTACAAAAAAGAGAAAACGGTTTTTAGCGTTCTTTTTGGCGTGTATTATGATTTTAACATCCAGTCCTGAGGGAACGGCGGTTGCAGCGGAATGGTTCCAAGAAGAACAATTGCTTGCAAAGCAGAACAAAACACAGGAAGAGAACGAATCTTCCCCTTCGGTTGCATCCGTTTCTTCTGATATACAAGAACTAGAAAAAACGGCAGAAGAAGAAATGAGTTCACTAGAAGAGTAACGACCTATACGTATGATGCAAGCAATCGTCTCATAAGTATCACAGATGCATTAAATCATACAACCTCTATGGAATACGATGCAGTAGGACGAGTGATTACTGTGGAGGATGCTCTTGGAAATGAAACGGAAACGGAATATGATGCCAATGGAAATGTTCTTGCGGTCATTGATGCATTGGGAAATCGGACGGAAACGACTTATGATGCATGCAACTTGATTACAAAAGAAACCGATGCCCTTGGAAATGAGAAAACGTATACTTATAATGCAATTGGGTTATTGACAAAACAAACCGATGAATTGGATCAGGAAACGACTTATACCTATGATGCCGCAAATCGGTTAATTCAAGTAACTGACTGGAACCAGCGTGTTACAACCTATACCTATGATGCTACAGGAAATCTAACTCAAACTGTTCGTCCAGATGGCAGCATTCTGACACAAACCTATGATGCAGAAGGAAGACTGCTGACTATGATAGATAAAAAATCCAATGGTACAAAAATCAGCGAATATAGTTATACCTACAATGCCAAAGGATTGCTTACAACCGAAACCGCTAATGTCGATGGAATTGCCTATACGATGACTTATGACAGCCTGGGACGAGTATTAACTCGAGTAGAAGAAACTCTATCCACTCATACGACGAAAACCGAAACGTATACCTATGATGCCGCAGGAAACATTACATCCTTTTAAGAGGAAGTACGATTGCCTTAACAAATGCCAGTGGAACTGTTACCGATACGTATGCGTATGACACCTATGGAACGGTTACAAAGAAAACAGGAACGCTTACCGTCCTCTTCTTATACAATGGTCGAGATGGCGTAGTTACGGATTCCAATGGATTCCTGTACATGAGAGCAAGATACTACAGTCCACAGTTAAAGCGATTTATCAATGCGGACGTCGTTGCTGGAAGCATTCAAGAATCTCCTACCTTAAACCGCTATGCCTATGTCAATGGAAATCCAATCTCGTATGTCGATCCATTTGGACTCAGTGCAGAGCCAGGAAGCAATTGGGTCGATACTGGGCATATGGTATTGGATATTCTGGGATTATTGCCAGTAGTCGGAGGAATCTTTGATGGAACGAATGTAATCTGGTATTTACTTGCAGGAGACTTAGTGAATGCAGGATTCTCAGCAACCGCACTCCTGCCAATCATAGGAGATGCAGCAGGGGCAGGAAAACTCATCCACAATGCAGGAAGTAAGGTTGGAAGTCAGGCAGCCGAACTCCTTGCGAAATACGGAGACGATGTAGCCAAATGGGCAGATGATATACTGGGATTTGCAAAGAAAGAAGGACTGGAAGTTGCCCTGCCAGAGGGAGGAAGTATTAAACTCTGGGGAGATTCCGCAGGGAATACGGTTCAATTTGCCT
>OEQY01000206.1_pt1 | contig 16276 bp, 13 predicted proteins | sample 1539871 | NCBI WGS metagenome assembly OEQY01 (sample SAMEA3891877, study PRJEB23780) | metagenome | biome: terrestrial biome; feature: animal house; material: Caecal content | place: Italy | collected 2015-05-05 | reverse complement strand
CCCTCCACTAGATACTACTATGCTTCCAGCAAGATTACTCAAATTATTTTTTTTCATCTTTGTCAAATCTGGCGAGACTGTAAATGTAATAATTTCACCACTAAACATAGATTTATTACTAATAATAGGTCTAAATTGTACATACTGCTCTGCATCTCCAGACATGGAAACTGTTACATCACTTAAATTTTCCCCATTATTTTGTAATTGATATGTATGAGCCAATGTTGATTGATTTATACTCTTTTGCACACAAGAGAAATTCAACTCTGTATTTTCACAAATCAAATTTATTACATTCTTTGCATCCAACAATTTTTCTTCTTCGTTCAACAAATAAGCTGAGATTGGGATCTGATACTCTTCCTTTTCTGCATTTTGCGCAAATATAATCATTTCTACATTTTGAATTTCTCCAGGTTGTAATATTAATGGCTCATTCTCTGACCCTCCTTTTATAAATTCCAAAGATAAATCACTATACTCATTTTCAGCTACCAAATAATATTCTACAACTTGGTCTGTTGTATTTTTAACTTCAACATTACAAATTTGAGAATAATCTCTTTTTATTTCCGTAGTTTTTGTATAAACATTTAATTTTCCATTATATTGTTCGTAAAAATTTTGTTCTTTCAAAGTAATTGTATCATCTGATTTTGCATAAATAGATACATTGTTTGCTTTCTGCAATTTCTCTTTTCCTATAACTGGTAGACTAGTAATCAATATTGACACCACAAGTATCCAGACACTCATTTTTCTTATTCGTTTCATAAAGTACCTCCCTTATACTCGGCATTTATATATTTTACAAAAATTGACAAATCTTTTTATATAAGTTTCTGTTATTTCAGTTGCATTATCAATTTCTTGTTTAACATTATCTTCTTGTTTTTGAGTGTTCTGTTCTGACTCACTCTCTTTGATTGTTTCTAATGTAGTATTTTGTTTTTCTTCCTTCCACAAATCCCCTGCAATTGTTGGTTGTTGTGCAAATAGCATAGATAAAACTATTATGACTGCTACAATTCTTTTTCCTTTCTTCATACTGAACCTCCTGCTTACCATTTTATTTTTCTGATGTTTTTTCTTTTACTTTCGCTTATTTCCTCCTTTTTCCAGTTTTACGTTATTTTCTTTCTATTATATTACTTTTTACCTTTATTTCTTTTCTTCCAGGGAAAGTTTTTGTATTTTTTGACCTTTTTCTTTTATTTATATGTTGCTATTTATTTATTTTTGTACAAAAACATATTATACTTTCATATGTTTTTATGGCTATATTACATTTTTCTATATATACTTTATTAAATAAATTAGATATGGAATTTAAAATACTTCATTTTAAGTACATAGAGCACTAAGAAGTTAGGCAGAAATACTCATGCCAATAAAAATTAGAGGTAAACTAAAATATCAAGAGGAGTAGCTTCAAAAAAGCCTACCCAGATTATTTAATCTGAATAGGCTTTTTCTTGTTTTTATTATCATAATATTTTTTAACATCCACCCATGTTTTTATTGTTCCAATAAGTTTTCCATATTTCTTAGGCTGATTGCCAATGTGGATGTGTTATGCAGTAATGCGGATGTGGTTGGCTGTATGATTCCTACAATGCCTAGCGCAATCAAGCCTGCATTGATTCCTACAATTGTACGGTAGTTTTTCTGAATTCGTTTCATTAGTTCGTTGCTTAATTTTTTTAATGTTACGATCTCGTTTAAGTCATCGGCTGCGATTGTAATATCGGCGATTTCCCTGGCAATTTCTGCCCCGTCGCTAATTGCGATTCCAACATTTGCGGCGGAAAGGGCTGGGGAGTCATTGATTCCATCTCCAACCATGATTACGGTATTACCGTTTACTTTTTGTTTTTCAATATAACTTGCTTTATCTTCTGGAAGCACTTCGGAGTAATATTCGTCAACTCCAACTCGTTTTGCGATTGCGGATGCGGTTCGTTCACTGTCTCCTGTCATCATGACTACTTTCTTTATTCCCACTTTTTTTAGAGCTTTCACTACACCTGCTGCTTCTTCTCGAAGCGGATCTTCAATACAGATAACTGCTTCCAATTTATTATCAATTGCCATATAGAGATGTGAATATTCGGCAGGAAGATTGTCAAAACGCTCCTGATATTCTGGACGAACGATGCATCCCTCATCTTCAAATACAAAGTGATAACTTCCGATTATCACTTTCCGTTCTTCAATATAAGAGGAAATCCCATGTGCCACAATATAATTAACTTTGGAATGCATTTCTTCATGTGCCAATCCTTGCTGCTTTGCTGCCACAACGACTGCCTTTGCCATCGAATGTGGAAAATGTTCTTCCAAACAAGCCGCAATCCGAAGCATTTCTTCTTTTGTGCCTCCGTTAAAAGTAATAACATCTTTTACGGTTGGCCTTGCTTTTGTTAAGGTTCCAGTTTTATCAAATACAATCGTAGTGGCTTCTGCCATTGCCTCCATATATTTTCCGCCCTTTATCGTAATATGCCGAGCATTTGCTTCTCGAATCGCAGATAAAACGGCAATCGGAATTGCTAATTTTAAAGCACAGGAGAAATCTACCATAAGAACTGCCAAAGCTTTGGTCGTATTTCTTGTAACAGCCCATGTGAGTGCCGTACCTGCCAATGTGTATGGTACGAGTTTATCTGCTAGATTTTCTGCTTTACTTTCTACACCAGATTTAAGCTTTTCGGACTCTTCAATCATTGTAACAATTTTCTCAAATCGAGTAGCGCCTGAAGTTGCCTTTACCTGAATCGTTAATTCTCCTTCTTCCAATACCGTACCAGCATATACATATTTATCCACTTCTTTACGAACTGGTAAGGATTCCCCTGTCAAAGATGCCTGATTGACCATGGCTTCTCCTTCCGTTACAATTCCATCAAATGGAATAACTGTTCCCATATGAACAACCACCTGATCGCCAGGGCAAATTTCAGAAGCAGACACCAGTACTTCCTGATCGCCTTTTTTTAACCAGACTTTTTTAATATTTAAAGACATACTTCTTGCCAGATCGCCTACTGATTTTTTATGTGTCCATTGCTCTAATATTTCTCCAATTCCAAGCAAGAACATAACCGAACTTGCAGTATTAAAATCTCTGCGTAAAATGGAAACCCCAATTGCCGTTGCATCCAGAACTTCTACTTCTAATTTGCCGTTGGCAAGACTTTTTATTCCCTTCCAAAAATATCGCAAAGAACAAAATCCTGCATAAACGGCTCTTACTGGATATGGAACAAAAAGTTTGCTTCCTATACGGAACAATACTTTCTGAACTAGTTTTCTTTGATAAGTTGCATTTAATTCTCTACCCGAGTTTTCCAAAAGCCCTTCTGGTATTTCTACATCCTGATAGTGGAATTGTTTCAGTGCAATAAGAATCTGCTCTCTATTTCCTGAATAGACAATCGTTGCATCTGCTGTTCTTTCGTACACTTTTGCATTGATTACTCCAGTAAGACTTTGTAAATAGTATAATAATGTATCTGCTTGCTTATAGGACATTCTGCTTTGTACTATATGCAGACGAATACGTCCTTTTAATTCATGTTTGATAATAAATTTCACTTCTATCTCCAATCCTTTCCATATGGAAAAACGGAGCTGTCAACCAGCCCCGTCTGTTATGTACCTATCTATTAAGCTTCTACTGCTTTTTCCTCTTCTTGTACACACGCAGCTTCTTGTGCTGCTCTTTCTTCATTAATCTGCTTCGCTTCTGCTAAAATATCTTCTGCGTTCTCCTGAACTGTTGTCGCTGTCTTCATTACGCAATCTTTGGCACGAAGTACCGCAGCAGTACAATTCGTATACACTTTCTTTGCATCTTTACTGGAAAGAATTTTAATTCCCGCAGTTCCAAATAGTACGCCGCCAGCGAAAATTCCTAATTTTTTCATACTAAAAATATCCATTTCTTGTACCTCCTATTTATGCTTGTAGCCAGTATAAAATAACATTACACAACAAAATGCCATCGCCCATGCCCAAAATTTATGGGATTTCATTTTCACCACTCCTTATAACTGTAGATTATTTCTTCTACTTAACTGATTGTTTATAAATTATTTATGGATAATCATAAATCTAATTTTTGTAATTAGTCAATCCTAATAATCGTTAATGATAAATCTTCTCATCTTGCAGCTTATCTGCTTCATATACGATTTTTCTGCTAATTACCCCAATTTCTTCTAATACATTTACCATACGATAAACGGTGGCAATTCCAATTGTATCATCTAATTTAGAAGCTCGATAAAAAATTTCTTTACAACTAGCACAGTTATTTTCCAGAATAATATCCAAAAGTTCCATTCGTTGTTTTGTTATTCTGCATCCATTTGATTTTAACTTTTGTATAATTAATTCCTTTTGTCTGTCCACATTGGTTTCCTCCTATTATTTTCTAGCTTAGTTCCGTCTTTTCACTAGTTATTTATGGAAACCATAATATGTTTTGCCATATCGGAATTAATTGCAATTCTGGAATCCTTAATACTTACAATTACGTTCCCTCCCATTACTGATAATACAATAACTTCCGCTCCTACAACAAATCCAAGGTTTTCCAAAAACTTTCTAGTTTCATCCCTTCCACCAATCCTTCGAATTATATTTTTATCTCCAACCTTTACCATTGTTAACGGCATATTACTCATCTTCTTTCTTTTTTCTGATGAAAACTGATATTTTTTTTCAACTATAGGTCTTATTTAGTTAGTATATACTAACCAAATATAACAGTCAAGTGCCTTCTTGATTGGTTTTTATCAATAACAGAGAAATCCTCCTGCTTAAGTTCTTTAAAAAAGTTTTATAACTTACCATTTTTACATAATAAAAAATCCCTGCCTGTATACCGACTGGTTTAAGGTAGAGATTTTTTATTAACAATTATTTTATTTACGTTTTTAAGATAATCCAATTAGAACTGCCAGAATTACTGTCATAGATGCAAAGACAAACAGGACTGCCTGGAATTTAATTTGGAATTTCGCCCATTTTCCCCAATCTAATCTCGCTGCTGCTAATGCTCCCAACAAACATCCTGAAGTTGGAACGATAAAATTTGTAAATGCATCTCCAAGCTGATATGCCAAAACTGCAACTTGTCTTTCTACTCCTACTAAGTCTGCCAATGGCGCCATAATTGGCATTGTTAATGCAGCCTGGCCTGAGCCTGATACAACAAAGAAATTAAATACGGACTGGAATACATACATAACCCATGCGGAAATAACCGATGGGAAGTGTTTCATTCCTTCGCTAATTCCATGTAAAATTGTATTCAATACCGTACCATCTGTTGCACTCGTACCACCTAAAACAATGATGATTCCCTGTGCCATACCAACGCAAAGTGCTGCGCCTAACAAATCAGATGCTCCCTGATTAAATGATTTTGCAAGATCATTTACCTTCATATCATTTAAATGGAAGATAACTCCGATAATACCTGCTACTAATCCCATAACAAAGAATTGAGAGGCAATCTCTGGAATATAATATCCCTGTGTTACAACGCCCCAAATCGTCCATACCATACAGGCAGCAACGGTTAATAAAACTAATTTATGCCCTAATGTAAACGGAGGCATTTCTTTTTTTGTTTTTGTAAATTCAATTCGATACTGTTCATCCGATTCATATGCAACGGAAAGCCGAGGGCTTCTCTTAATTTTCACTGCATAACGCATCGTAAATACAATGGCAAGCCCAGTAAAGAAAATCCACATTGGAATTCGAAACCATGCACCTGACATAACTGGTATTCCTGCAATTCCCTGTGCCACTGCTAAACCAAATGGATTTTGCCAGGACGATCCAAATCCAATCTGAGTTGCCACATAGGAACACATAATACCAACAACTGCATCATATCCCATTGCCACAAACATTGGAACTAAAATCATTACAAATGGAATTGCTTCCTCTCCCATACCAAAAACAGCGCCGCCAAGCGAAAATAACGTAATCAAAACTGGAATAATAAAAATTTCCTTTCCGTTTGTCAGATCAATGACTCGCATAATTCCACTTTCCACTGCTCCTGTTCGCAGTACAATTCCAAAAGCTCCTCCCACTACTAAAATGAAGGCAATAATGCCAACTGCCGTTCCAGACTTGTCTCCCGTTGTCATACCTTCAAATACATAATTTAAAATTCCCTGACTGCCAAAATCTTCGGTTCCAAACAATGGCGTAATTTTTGTTACTTTATTTCCATTTTCATCCAGTACATATTGGAAGCTGTCTGGATCTAAAACCGTCCTTGTTTTCTCTTCTCCATTTTGTATATAAGTAATTTCTTTCGTGTCATACTTTCCTAATGGAATAAATACTGTAAGCAACGCCGCAAATAAAACGACTCCAAAAATAATAATATACGTATGCGGCATTTCAAATCCCTTTTTCTTCTTCACTTTCGTGTTCATAATCATTCCCTCTTTTGATTCTTTTTTAGTTTTCAAATGTTCCTTTCACAAGAACTTCTCTTTTGTAAATCATTATCCTTCCCCTTGCAATGACAGTATCGATTTCCAATGTATCCGCCTCGGCAAGTACCAAATCGGCATCAGCATTTTCTCTAATCTTCCCCTTCTGTCCCAGCTTTAATAAATTGGCTGGATTGGATGTCACTGGCTTTAATGCATCGCTGAGAGCAACTCCATCTTTTAACACAGCGTCTTTCATTTCCCTATATAGGGAAGTGACCTTTCCCACTCCCAAACCTGCAAAACTTCCATCTGCATGAAAGATTGGTAAACTTCCCTGACCATCGGAAGAAAACGTTATATGATCAATCAAAACTCCTGCATCCAATGCCATTTTTAATCCTGTACTTGCCTTTACTTCATCAGGCTCCAAAAAGTCTGGATCGGAACTCGTTGTTAAATCAATGTATCCACCCAGATCTTTTACATAATCAATTCCATCTTTCATAAGTGTAGTACTTCGATTAATATGAGTTGGCAGCATATTCGCAGCAGAAATTTGCGTTTTTTCTAAAATATACCGCAAAAATTCTAATTTTTCTTCTCCATCCCCCATATGGATATTGACAAGCCCTGCTTTTCCAGAGAGAATTCCTCCCACTCTTGTATCAGCTACAATTTTCGCAAACTCTTCTTTTGTTGGCTGAGAAGAACGGTGATCGGAAATTGCAATTTCTCCTGTTCCTACCACTTTTTCCAACAAGATAATATCATCCATAACACTTCCTGTTAATGTCCGCACAGGCACTTGATAGGACCCTGTATAAATATACGTAGTAATTCCCTCTTCTTCCAATCCCTTCGCTTTTGCCAATAAATTGGAAATCGTTCTTGTACATCCATCGGTTCCAAGGCATCCTACTACAGTTGTAACTCCACCTGTAATAATGTCAGAAAGCATAATTTCTGGCGTTCTAGTTTTAGCTCCCCCTTCTCCCCCTCCTCCTAAAATATGCACATGTGCATCAATAAGACCTGGCATTAATACTTTTCCTGTTCCATCTATCACAGTAATATCATAGGCATGTTCTACAGGTAATTCATCTCCTATTTTTAAAATCTTTCCCCCACCAATCAAAACGTCTTTTACTCCAATCTCCTCTGGAGCATATACAGAAGCATTTTTTATTAGATGCATATTGTCACTCCCTTCTATTCTATCATTTAACGCTGTCTGCTCGAATATCCTTTTTTTGAATTTTTTTCATTATATCATCTCTTTCCTATGCTTTCAACATATATTACCCTCATTGAATCTCTTTTGTAGATCATGATAAAATAGAAGCCGAAAATACAGACTCCCGGCTTCTATAAAATCTTTTAACTTTTTACCTACCTGTTATTTTCCAAACACAGCTAACCTATCTGACTAGTTATTCTTCCAATCCTAATCCTCTTCTTACATGAACAATAAAGTCCTGAACATTTGTTACAAATGTCTTTACGGATAGGCTGCCTCGATCTCTTAACTTATTTACTGCAAACTCAGAAATATCTACGGAATAAAAATACAGTGGACGTACCTTTCCATTTACAACACGGAACGACGGAGTCATATTTCCAGTTGCAATCGTATGTAATGCAGAAGCCATACAGATGACTGTCGTTGCTTTCCGAACTAAATTTCTCATTGCATTCTGTCCTTCATAAACATTGCCAAACACTTCTGGCAACGGTCCATCATCTCGAATGGAACCAACCAATACAAATGGAACTTCGTTTTTTACACACTCACACATAATACCATTCTGTGCAAATCCCTGTTCTACAAATGCTTGAATCGAACCGCAGCTGCGAACTTTATTAATTGTATCAATATGATTATAATGTCCATTTGGCACACTCGTTTGCGTATATACATCCTGTCCAAGAGCCGTTCTCAAATAGGCAGCTTCCAAATCATGAGTTGCAAGTGCATTTCCTGCCATAAGTCCTTGTACATATCCAGCCTTAATCAAAGAAGCAAATGCATTTCTGGAATCCGAATCAAATGCACATGCCGGCCCCATAACCCATAAAATGTTTCCTCCGTTTTCTTTTTCATATCTCAGCAACTCATATAATTCATCATAATCTTTGGAATAGGCAGTTTCACGAGAACGCTGTGTACGGAATGAAAAAACTTCCTTTTCCTGATTGGAACCAGTGCTGAACCCTTCCGTATAAACATAAATTCCTTCACTTGCATCTTCCGTACGTCCTACCGCTACTAAATCTCCTTTTTTCAAGTTTCGGAATTCTACAATATTTATTTTTTCACCGTCATAAACAGCCACACAATCCATACGACTTTCTTTTGCCATGATCCACTGACCATTTACTTTAAAATACTCTGGAAAAATTGTTGTAGCATGATAATTATCTGGTGCTACAAAATCTTTTTCCACAGCTACTAGCTTAACATCTGGCGCTTTTGCCAAAAATTCCTGACTCAAATCAGGTTCCCTATACTCTGGTAATTGAAAACTCATATCAATTTCTCCTTTATTTTTATTTTCAGCCGTATTCTCCATCTTCCTCTTTTGAACAAATCATGTTTCTTCGCATACGATATGCTCAATCAAATATCGCATCATGGCTGGAAGCGTTACTTGGATATCTGGTTTATAAACTCTCTCCGTCCATTGATGAATATCTTTGGAGCGAGGACCCATCCAGAATGACGGCATACTAAGCGCTTCAATTTCTTCAAATGGAATATCATAAACGTTAGCAGGCAATGTCAGATTGTCCATTAAAGCTCGTTGTCCTACAGAATCCCGACACATCATATAACTAATATCTCCCATACCAGCAAAATATGGACACACCTTACCTTCTAATCCCTGTTCTTTGGCAGCTTCTTTATAAAGTGTTTCCAGTCTGGAAATGCCTCCTTCCAAACGACAGCTCGTTACCGCTGGGTAATAAGGCGGAGCAATTCCTATTACTAAAAACGGATCTTTTATTTCAGAACGTTTTGCCAGATCTTGCATATATTCCACACTTGCCTGCATAAGTGTTAGCTCTCCATTTAATATTTTCGTATTTAAAACTTCATTTTTTTCTGTCTGTATTTGATCAAAATTCGCTTCCTTTTCCTTGACCAATGCAATCAATTGCTCCAGCCTCATTACATTTGGATGAAAGTTTTTCAACTGTTCTTTCTTTACTACCCCTATTTTTTCTGATTGTTCAAATGCTTTTTTATATTTTTCTGCCACATGTTCCATTGCAATCATGCAGGAAGCTTCTACTTTATCCATCAATTCTAATGGAGAAATACTTTCCATAAACAATACATTAATTCCTGCCATTGCATACTCCACCAAAGATACATCATAGGCAGGTTTTAAATCCTTTTGCATCAGCACGGTTGGTGGATGTACGGAAATACCATAATCGGATGATATAAAATCAGTATTCAATTCAATTTCTCGAACTACTTCTGAGATCATATACGAGGCATTCAAGCCTTCCAATGCCTGTGCACTATGCGATAAAAATCCTTTTGCCAAAATCATAGGAAGTACTTTTCCAGCTCCACCTGCATACATTGCAACCTGCTTGCTTTTTTCTGGATCATTGATTTGTGGTTCTCCAATTAAACAAAACTTAAAATCCATCTGATACTGTTCTTGGAGTCGTTTTACAAGTGGCATTGCCCGTCTCATCCCTGCGGAAATATTTTCTTCATCATGAACTGCTACAAATAGAATACTTGCATCCAAATCTTTCGCAGATAAAAGAATTTCCATTGCAACCGCCAAGCCACCTTTCATATCTGCACATCCACGTCCAAACATCCAATCTTCATTATTTAAATCCGTAATAATTTCTTCCCTTACCTTGCCAGACAAATCCATTGCCTTCATTTGCTCTCTCAATTCATCTGGCTTGGTAGCAAATTCTTTTAGGGTGCCATAGCTTTCAATCTCTACTGCATCATAATGTCCCGACAAGAAAACCGTTTGTTTTGTTTTTCCTGGCTTAAATGCCCATACTAATGGTCTTCCTAAGAAATCTCCGAATACTTCTTTGCCACAATATTGTGGATTTTCCTTAAAAAATTCATCCTGAGAAATGATTTCATAAATTTTATTTCCTAATGCTACTTCATAAGAACTTCCAGTGTCACTTCTGACTGCTACTAGCTCATACAATAGCTCCAATGCCTTCACTTCATTTCACCTCTACTTCTTTCATTTGTTAAAATGGTCCATATCCAATTGCATTTGCTATAATAACAAGGATAAAAGCTGCCACCATCATACCGCCATAGATTTTCCAACAGAATCGCATCCATGCGCCATATCCCAACTCACATAACGACAGCGGAACCATCGAACTGCCTGGCCAAAAACTGTTTGTAATACCATCCCCATATTGATAAGTTAATACTAATACTTGTTGATTAATATTCAAAATCTTTCCAAGCGGCTGAAGAATTGGCATAATAATAACTGCCTTTCCACTTCCTGACACGACAAGAAAATTAAATAAGGTTACAAATACATAAATAATCAAAAGTGTGAGAATTGCATTTTTTCCATAAAGCAATCCAGCCATTTTATAAACAATCGTATCTAAAATCTGAGCTTGATTCATCAAAGTTACTACGGAATTCGCCAGACCGATTGCAAATGCTGCCCCAAACACTCGGGTAGCCCCTTGCGTAAATACCGTACATACTTCATTTGGATTCATTCGGAAAATAATCCCTAATACTATTCCAAACATAATGTACAATGCCGCAATCTGAGGAAACGACCACTGGTAACAGACCGCTCCAATTCCCTGAATAATAATAACCGCAACAAAACCAATTAATCCTAATATTCTGGATGGAGTCATTGCCAGTAGTTTTTCATTTTCCACCTTTTTATGCTGCACCATATATTCATCTTTTACAATACTTAACTCTGGATTTTTCTTAATCTTCTTACAATAGAAAAATAATCCTAAGAGACCAATTACATAAAATACAACAAGTCCTACTGCTCTCATACCCATACCGGAAAACATAGGCAAACCTACCAACTGCTGCGCCACTCCCGTTGTAAACATATTCATCATACCACAGGTAAATCCTACCGTACTTCCTACAATTGCAAGACCAGCTCCAACCACTCTGTCATAACCTAACGCAAATCCAATCGTGACTGCCAGTGGATAAAATGGATACGCTGCTTCTCCATAACCAAGCACTCCAAAAATTACGAATATAGTATAGAAAATAACAACAACAGAAAATTCTCTATTTTTCGTATAGGATAAAATTTTCTGGATTCCTGCCCCAAATGCTCCACTTACTTCCAAAATATAAATTACCCCAGAACAGATAAACAATGTGCCCATAATACTTGCGCCACTGACAAATCCATTGTAAACTGCTTCAAAATAATTCATAACTGTAATTGGATTTTCTCGCTCTACATAAGCAAAATTATCTGGATTAATGATTTGCCTTCCCGTCGCCTCATCCAATACTCTTTCATACTCTCCACTTGGAATGACCCATGAAATTACAACGACTAATAACATCATAAGCAGTAAAATAATATACACATGAGGCATTTGAAATCCTTTTTTTGTTTTTTTCATCTTTCTTGTTTAACTCCCTTAATCTTTTTATTCCTTGCAATGGTGTTTTTTTAACCATTCCACCGCACAATTGGCATAGAGTGCAGCCCCTTTTGTAAACGCTTCTTCACGAAGCATCATCTTAGCATTATGCAGCGGCGGTGCTCCCACTTCTCCATCTCCCAAACAAAGATACATACCTGGAACTTGTTCGGTTACATAGCCAAAGTCTTCTGTCCCCTGCATTGGAGGCTGAATACGAACGTTTTGTTTTCCAACAACTTCCTCCACAAACGGAAGTAATTGTTCACAAAATGCTTCATCACTATAAGTACTCGGTGTTTCAAAACGAGTTAATTCGTACTCACCTCTCCATGCTTTCACATAGCAATCAACTAACTCAGGAATTCTTTGCTTTAAATGATTCCTTGCTTCTCGGTTCAATGTACGCACTCCGATATGTACTTCTGCTTTTTCTGGTATAATATTTACTGCACTTCCTCCCTTTGCGACACCACAAGTTAATGCTACCATCGCCTGTGGATCGGTTTCTCGTGTTACAAGCAAATTGACTGCCTGATACACTTGATTCATAATCATTAATGGATCAATACATAACTGGGGCTGAGAACTATGTCCGCCCTGTCCTTTTATTTTTACAATATAAGTATCTAAAGAAGCCGAATTAATCCCTTTACTGTAAGTAACTTCTCCCACAGTTCGATTGGAATAAATATGAATCCCAAGTGCTGCATCCACATCTGGGTTTTTTAACACTCCACTTTGAACCATCAGACGAGCTCCCGCTCCTGTTTCTTCTCCTGGCTGAAACATTAACTTAACCGTGCCGCATAACTCAGATTCCATTGACTTTAAAATTGCCGCTGCTCCTAGCAGCATTGCAGCATGACTATCATGCCCACACATATGCCCGCACCCGTTTTTGGAAGCAAACGGCAGATCGTTTTCTTCTTGAATCGGCAGTGCATCCATATCCGCCCGAAGCAAAATACATGGTTTCCCAGTTCCAATCACGGCAGTAATGCCCGTTACTTTTTTCATTTCCGGAAACCCTGCCTCCATAAAATCTTTTGTTAATTTTTCCGGCATATCACAGCCGCAATCCTGCCACACAATTCCCATTTCATCGAGACGTTTTTTTATATACGCAGATGTCTGCGGCAAATCCATTCCCAATTCAGGAATTTGATGCAAATATCTGCGGTCTTGAATCATTTGCTCTTTTAACGCCTCCGCTTTTTTTCGTATTTCCTTCATCCCATCCTCCTAATATCACCGTTTTTTCTTCACAACATGTACGCTGCCGTTTTTGTATACGCAAGTACCATTGACCCAAGTTTCTAACACTGGAATGTCTGAAATCGCATTACTTTCTACTTCGAAAGGATTCTCTCCTAAAATAACAAAATCTGCCAGCATTCCCTCTCTTATATCTCCTTTTTGCTTCTCTTCAAACGAAGCATAGGCGCCGCCAACCGTATAAGAATCCAACGCTTCTTTTACCGTCAGAGCTTGATCTGGCAAATAAGGTCCCCAAACCCCATCCAGAGATTTTCTCGTTACTGCACACTGTATTCCCTTCATAACATCTGGCAATTCCACTGGGCAGTCGGAACCATTGGATAGCGAAATCCCCATATCCAAAAACCGTTTAAAATTATAGCTAGTCTTTGCAACATTTTTCCCTACCCTCTGCTCTACAATACGTATATCATAGTCTAAAAAGATGGACTGGATATAGGCATGAAGTCCAAGCTGCTGGAATCGCCTATAATGTTCTGGTCTCATGATCTGACAATGTACCACTCCACAGCGATGATCGAGGCTACCTCTTCTACAGCCTTCTTTTTCATTGTTAGACTGCAATTTTTTTAACAACACTGCTTCATATGCATCTAAAACCATTTCCATCATGCCGTCTCCAATTGCATGAATGCATACTGGCATCTTATTATTGCGAGCCAATCGAATCATTGCCGCAAGTTCTTCTGTCTCATACATTTTAATGCCTTTTGTCGTCTCATCATCATTATAACGTTTCAACATATATGCGGTTCTAGCTCCGAGCGATCCATCTCCCACAATTTTCAAAGATCCAGGCTTAAACCAACTGCAATCCGCTTTTTCATTTTTCTCGTTTAAAGCTTGGTTTCCATTCTCTTGATATGGGATCCAACACTGTTCGATAAATTCCGAAATCATTTCTAACTTATTCAAACAGCATTGCTCACTTACTCTTACGGTCAGCTGATTTTCTTTTACTAATTCTTCATACGCTTTCACCACCGTCTGCCAACTTGTAGATGGAAAAGCAGCGAAATCATCCGTCTGTACCGAAGTAACTCCATAACGGTTAACCGTTTGAGCCGCCTGCTTTAGCATATCTTTTACTTCTTTTACAGAAAATGCAGGCATTTGATTATAAACAAGGCGCATTGCATTATCCCGAAAAATACCCAGAAGTTGTCCTTTGGAATCCACATCTACAAATCCGCCTTCTACTTGTGGCTGTTTCTTCAGTCCCAACACTTCCAATGCCTTTGTGTTTACAACACAAATATGTCCACAGGCACGGACTGCCACAACTGGCTTTGTATTATCTACTTTGTCCAGATCATATCGATTTAACATTCTATGTTCATCTTGAAAATAATCTTGATTAAACCCTCTTCCCCATAACCACTGCTGTTCATCCGACTGCTCTTCCTTCCACAATCGAAATGTTTCAATTAACTGAGAAATACTCTTGGTACACTTCGACAAGTCAGCGCAGCATAGCGTATAGCCAAAATTTAAAAGGTGCATATGAGAATCGTTGAAACCTGCACAGACAAAACGTCCCTGCAAATCAATTACGTTTCCCTCGTAAGCCATTGCACCTTCTTCGTCACCGACATATACAAAGCGTCCACCATCCGTAACAAACGCTTGTTGGATGCCGTTCTGGGTATAAACAATACCCGACTTATAAATATTCATTTTTACCTCCCAATGCCGCACTTGATAATGCTGCATAAATTAGAAAGGGGAGAAATCTGCCTTTCACCCCTTTGCTTTCCTAATTAATATTTATATCATAAATTTTACCAAATGACAAGTAAATATGTTTATTTGCTACAATTTCCCTGAATGAACTAATCATTCTTCTATAAAACAATAATAATTATATTGAATTCAATTGGAAAATATCTCTTCCCCCAAATATTCATCCATAGTATAATATTATAAAACATTTATCGCATGGAGGAAACAAATATGGCAATTACTGTGAATATTTATTATACTGGCAAAAATGGAAATGCAAAAAAGTTTGCACAAGAAATGGTTTCTAGTGGAATTGTAAAAGAAATTCGTGCAGAAGAGGGCAATATACGATACGAATATTTTTTCCCTATGGAAGAGGAAGAAACTGTACTTTTAATTGACAGTTGGAAGGATCAAAAATCCATTGATATTCATCATGCTTCACCAATGATGGAAAAAATCACACAGCTTAGAGAGAAATATGACTTACATATGAACGTAGAACGATATTTGTCTGATGATACAGAAATATCTTCCGCAGACGCAAGTTTTATTCGAAAATAAATTCTGCGTGACTAATAGGCAAGAATAGGGGCAGTGAATCAGAAAACGATTTCACTGCCCCATTCAAATTTTATGCTAATTTATTATACTCCTCATCAGATACTGCCTCTAACCATTCATTGGAACCTTCTTCTGCTGGAACTTCCACAGCTAAATGTGAAAACCAGCTATCTGCTGCTGCACCATGCCAATGTTTTACATTTGCTGGAATATTCACAACATCTCCAGGCTTTAATGCCTGTGCAGGTTTTCCCCATTCCTGATACCATCCTTTTCCAGCAGTCACTAACAAAATCTGACCTCCTCCAGATTTCGCACGATGAACATGCCAGTTATTACGGCAACCTGGTTCAAATGTTACATTTCCAATCACAACCTGCTTCGTTGAAAGCATATTTAAATAGCTCTGTCCAATAAAGTATTGTGCAAAGGCTTCATTTTTTCCTCCTATTGGAAAAACTACTCCTAAATCTTTTTTTATCTGTTCTGCATCCATTATACTAACCTCCGATCCAAAAATATAACTTCTCGGAATCTTCAGCCCTGATTTTATAAGGCTTTCAGACCTATATCTC